>VFSW01006471.1_pt1 | contig 17220 bp, 33 predicted proteins | sample 5358111 | NCBI WGS metagenome assembly VFSW01 (sample SAMN11554181, study PRJNA540505) | mine drainage metagenome | isolation source: sediment from site ElyBrook_90M | place: USA: Ely Copper Mine, Vershire, VT | collected 2017
GAAGAAGGACGCATGGCGTGATTTGCTCACGCCATCAGATCAGCTCGAGGAGGCAGCTCCGGGGCAGCGCTCCGGTACGAACCGATGCGTGGAGATTGTCATCGAAGGCTGGCCCGAAGTTGGATCTCTGCCGAAGCTCGTAAGTTTTACATAGCTTTAAATGCTATAGTGCATTATTTTTCCACATTCCCAACATGGCAGAGGGATCTGATCGATACGTTGAGCGTTCAAGAAGGTCATGTTTTCGGGTACCAGGATATAGTTGACGATAGGAGGAGGCTTGAAACGTGAGTCAATCATGTTTGAGATGAAGGGGATAGACAGCTTTTCTAGGAGGATTGTTAGCAACACAACATGCTGCTGCTCGTCACGCCAGGTCCTACGACGAGTACATTGCCAGTGTGGATATCAAGACGGAGTTCGTGGACAACAAGAGCAACCATCAGCGTGTGATTTACAAGTTCACACCCTACGTGTTTTCAGGACTCGATGACATTCAGATCAAGGGTGCGAACCTCATGCCTCAAAAGGCGATTGACGGTATCATCAAATCGTGCCTGCCGGCCCACCCGTACCGCGTGGACATTGGAGTGATGGACAAGGTCCGCGAGAAGATAGAGAAATGGTGCGCTATGTAGGCTATGGGATGGTGCAATCCCAGTCTTTGCGCCAGAGCTTAAATTGACGAATTGTTCGTTGTGCAGGTATCAGGACCGAGGTCTGCCCTTTTGCTACGTCGGTTACTTTGATGGCATGGACGAGGGCGTGCTGCGGGCCAACGTGATTGAGGCCAAGATCAACGACGTGGGAGTGCGCTACCAGAAGGCAACTCCAGGCGCCGATGACACTGAGTTTGACTACTACACGGAGGGCAAGATCGTGGATGCAGAGCGGATCATCCAATCGTCTGGGTTCAAGGTGCGAGATTGTGATGACCACTGACTTGCTAGTCCATTGTGCATGGCTGGAGAACTGCTTCAATCATCATGCCTGCTTCACCCACTGCGAGCAGAAGGGGGAGCATTACCACATTGACGATGGCTATGACGCGATGAACAACATCTATGCATGTGGATTACTGGAGGACATCAACATCGAACCTGAGCAAGATATGACCGATCCTAGCAAGATCAACATTCGCATCAAGGTGGACGAGATTGAGCCAAAGAGCATGGAGGTAAGCGAGTCTTGAAGTTTATGTCAAGGACCTGGTGTTTTGGCGTTTCTGCGTTCGAATGACTCCCTTTGCATTTGTTGTTTATAGATGGACCTGGATTGGACATTTCAAATGAAAAATGGGATGCCCAAGATAAATCGCCAGAGCATTATCCCCGGCGGCAGCGTTGAGATCAGCCATGAGAACCTTCTAGGGGACTCTCAGTCCCTGTCCGTGTCTCTGTCTTCGTCTGACTGGCGCAACCCCGCTCAAGACTTGGGCTTTCAGATGTCCTTCACTGAGCCCTTCTACGCCCCCAACACAACTAGGAACCTCCAGGTCTTCAACACTCGGAAACTCTCGCCCGTCTTCACGTCCCCCAATGAGTCCGAGGTCCCTCCGGTGTTTGTTGACCGCCTGGGCCTGAAAGGGTGGACAAGCCATTGCGGAGGCCAGGACAACAAAGTGGAGCATTCCATCATGCTCCAACGCATCAACACTTGCGACGAAAACGGCCAAACAGTCACCAAAGGGACCAAAGTGGCGCGTGGGTACTACGCTGACAACGGGCCTGCCACGACCCTCAGTGGCACCGGGAAGGACCTCAGCCTCAGCTATCAGCACTTCACAGCCTTGGACAACGTGCAGTTTGTCAACGGCAACCAGCTCGGACGTAGGCTGTTGTGCCAGGTGGGTTACTCAACATTAGGTCCTCGTCGGCTGTGACTGTTCATGCCGTACTGTTTCAGGTGGACCAAGGCCTGAATGTCAGAGTTCCCCTGCCGGGCGGAAAATCGTCCGGTCTTTCGGGAGGGCTGTACAACCGAGTCATGGCATCTTACACAAAATTCATGCAACTGCCCTTCCTACCCAAGCTGACAGAGGATGCTGTCTGGATCGATCGTAAGGTGAGAGGTGGACTCTACTCCTATCTTTAGAGATCAAGTGAGAGGATCTCTAGATCGCTGATACATGAAACTTTTTTCCCCAGGCTCCAAACACGCTCGTGTTGCACGCTCGAGCTGGGAACTGCTTCGGTGACATGGCTTCATACGACTACTTTTCTCTCGGTGGTCCCTACTCTGTGCGCGGATACAGCTACGGCGAGCTTGGCGCAAGCCGTCGCTTCCTTGAGACGGCAGCAGAAGTACGCTTTCCTCTGAAGAACCATGGCATGCCTGGTAAGCCTTATGGCTCTTCTTCTGCCGTTACGGATGTGCTGATGCACCTTTGCTGCCTCCCGCAGGTACCGCGTATGCGTTTGTCGAGCATGGCACGGACCTGTCGTCCTCACGGGCATTAGAGGGCAATCCAACAGAGTACTATCGCAAGGCTGGCAGCGGCATGTCGTTGGGAGTGGGCCTCAAGCTTCTAGGAGCCTGCCGTTTTGAGTACGCCCGCGACTGCAATGCGGGGAAGAACTCGGTGCTCATCAATTGGGGGGAGCGATTCTGATGCACCGTGTGTAAACTTTAACACTACTGAGCTAGATCGAGCCCGTCGACATCTCGCATGGAACAAGCAGCTCCGGAAGGGCCGGGTGCGAGAGAGAGGCATTTGGAACGACGAATTGAACCGCCCTCGCGCCATCGCCGCGAACGATGATGATGACCTCGCTCTTTTTGCAGACGGAAAAGCAGGCGGCAAGCGATCGCAGCCAAAGACGCCGTTGCAAAAGGAGGTCCTCGAGGCGTCCTTCAAACGTGAGGAGGAACGCTCATTTGGCCGTTCCTATACGAGAAAGATCGGCTTCGACTCCCTTATTCGAAGTCCCCTAAAACTCCCTCTCTTTGCTCTTTCTTAGTGAATGCCTTCCCGTCGGAAGAGTATCGGAGAGCTCTGGGGGAAAGGATCGAGCTGACCGAACAGCAAGTGCAGGTGCATGCATTGCATGGCTCGCATGGTCCTTCTCACGCGTGCTGATGCCTGACACATCTGTGCAAACAGGCTTGGTTCATCAATCGCCGCCGACGCGATAAGAAGTCAGACGTTGCATCTCCTGCAGTTGGGGTCCAGGTCGTCGCCCTGAATTCTGCAGAGTCCATCCAGCCGTCAGCTGTCGGCCAGCCTGTGTTGCTCCATCAGCCGCCGCAGAAGAAAGTCTCTGTGAAAAAGCCGCCCGCACCACGCGCGACACCTGGTTTTGGATTTGCAAATGGGTCAGCTAGCGCAAACCACAGCCCTTTCGTTTCCTCTGGGCCGACCCAGGAGGACTACGCCGAGCTCATTGAGGCAGCAAAGGCTACTATTCCTGGGTACCGCGCCGATGGACCGCCCTTGGGTTTCTTGTTCGATGACCCTTTCGGCGTGGACCCTTCTCTCAAGCGGCAAAAGGTTGTGTTGGACGGCAGCTATGCGGTCTCTGAGGGCGGCTTGATGATCTTCGATCAGGTTGGTGCAGCATGATGTCGAGCTTGCATCACCTCTGTGTCATTCTCGTGCGTCTTGATGTTCCGGGTCACAATGGCGCCGTCAACCGTACAGGGGGTCCGAGGGGCTGACGATCGTTTCAGCAAGTTCGAGCGCGATCGGGCTCGCGAGGAGGCCAGGCTAGCCAAGGAGAGCGAGAAGCTTAGGCTGGCCCATGAGCGCGAGGCTAAGAAGCTGGACCTGCTGCTGGAGAAGGAGCGCAAGGCAGAGGAGAAGAAGAAGGCGATAGAAGACAAGAAGAGGTGAGCTCTCAGCTGGGTGGGGCTGCAACCACTGCAAGAGATATGCACCGCCATATTCCCTCGATGAAGCATTGCAATGGCCGCAGGGAGCGCGAAATGGCGAAGGCCATGGCTCATCAGGACAAGCAGCTTACTCGCCTGCGGCAGTGGCATGGCAGCGGTCCCCCCGATGACCTTGACCTGGAGTGGGAGCGGCTGGTGGCGGCGGCGGGGTTTTCGGAGATGGACGTCGTGGTCGAGGCAACAGATCTCACTCCGACGCCGGGGGGCGCGCAGTCAGGAGGACATGTGCTGTCGCGGCCCGCCTTCCCTCCGGCTGCCCTTGGCCTTCAGCCTGCTTTCCCCCAAGAGCTGGGCGACGAGCTGGGCGGAGAGCTGCTTCAGGTCTGGAGCTTCATCTACAGCTTCTCGGACATCCTCAATCTCACGGCGCCCCCGCTGGATGACCTGGTCGATGCGCTGGCGGCGGGGCGCCATGATGGGATTCTGCCCAAGCTGCACATATCCTTGCTAAGGGTGTTGCAGGCTGACATGGAGGAGGCCCACGCCGCGGGGGCCACCATGGTCAGTCCAAAGCCTTTTCGATCTCGATCTGCCTCCTCTGTCTGCTCGCCTCAAGCCCTCCATGCCTTGCACCTTGCAGCCAACAGGTCCCGGAAACTTCCTTGACCGAGCTCTGGCTTTCTACGGCAGTATGCTGGAAGAGGCCTGGGCCTGGGGCTTTGACGTGGACTCCTGGCGGGCCCATCTGAGCCCCATGACGTGGCCTGAGGTGCTGCGGCAGGTGGCCATCATCGCTGGCGCCGGGCCCAAGAGAGTCAAGCCGCAGCGCGAAGTCAAGTCAAAAATGGGGGTTGAGGGCGAGGATGTCGTTCAGGGGGAGGGCGGAGAAATCTCGCTACGGATGCCGGCGCGCTTTGGCGGCGGGACCATGAAGGCAGCTGCTTGGCTGGTGCGCAATCTTCCACCCAGCAACCTTTCCTCTCCTCCTCAGTAGAAAGCTATTTCCTTTTGCGCTGACGCAATCCTGGGCCCCCCCTTCCCTCGCAGATATTGTCCGAGGCAGGCCCCGCGGGTCTGCTCGTGTCGGAGATTGCTCGGCAGATGCAGAAGAAAGGGCTGAGGGATCTCAAGACGACCAAGACGCCCGAGGCATCCATCGCCGGCGCCATGGCCCGCGACGTGTTGTTCGTCCGGGTGGCACAATCCACCTTTGCCCTGCAGTCGGTGATCGTGCACCACCGCAAGATCCTTTCGACCTCAAAGCATGCCGAGCGTACCCCGCCGCCTGATGCACCCGCCGCCGCTGCGGGGATGGATGTGGATGCCACTACTGCTGCCAAGCCCGAGGCAACAGCAGCAACTCTCCCAGAGGAGGAGGCAGAGTACAGCATCAGCGAGGACGAGGAGGAGGACGCAGACGGCGTCGGCCGGCAGTCGGACCATCAGCCGTGGCTGACGGCCCTACTGTCTCACGACTACGACTCGCTCAGCTTCACTGATCGCCTGGCTGCGCTGTCCTTCCTCATCAACCTCGTCGTCAACAGTCCGACGGTGCGAGCCAAGATGGATGACCGCGAGGAGCAGGCCACAAAGCTCAAGAAGGCGCTGCTCGAGGAAGTCAAGGTAGACGGTGGTGGCAGGTCTCGTCCCTTGTCTGACCTCTGCACAAACCTCCTCCTCAGAACGAGCGCAAGAAGAAAGCTCCCGCTGCCACTGCTGCTGGCTCCAAGTGCGTCGATGGCGCCGCAGCATCTGGGATGCCGGAGAGTGATGTTGCCATGGCTGAAGCAACTGTGCCTGCTGCTGTGGAGGAGGCGGTCCACGAGGGAGAAACTCGCCAGGGGGAAGAGGAGGAGGACGAGGGCAAACGGCACAACCATCGCATCGAAGCGTTGCGCAAGGTGATTGAAATCTGCTTAAAAGGAATTTTCCTCTTGTGAGTCAATGTGTGGAACTGAGAGAAAAAATGATGGTGTCCTTTTTTCAGGTGGATGATGAAAACCTGCTCAGAATTGAGCCTTTGGGTTTCGACCGAAGACACAACCGTTACTGGAGGTTTGTCCCCTTCAAAGAGTCCGCAGCTTACGTGAAGGACTTTGGCCGTGTCTTTGTCGAGGATGCACGTGACGGCAGCTGGCGGCTTTTGCACACCCCTGATCAGCTGCAGGGCTTGAGGGCAGCGCTTGACCCTAGGGGCATCCGCGAGATGGAGCTCGCGGCCGAGCTGGAGAGGATCAAGGAGACCCTGAAAAAGGCGATGCCTTCCCCGCCCTTGCAGTTACCGTCGATGCTCAACAAGCCCAAAGTCGATAAGGATATCTCAGCTGGCTCTCATTCGCTTCAGGCCGAGCGCTTCATACCTCCCGGTGTTTGCACTGGCCTAGAGCTTGCAGTTGCCGGCAGCAACGATGCCCGGTTGACAGACCTCAAGCTGAAACTGCTGCAGCTTGAAACTGCCCTCCCCCCCTCAGCGGTGATGGCAGGAGCGATGGAAAGGTGAGGGGGGGGGTCAAAGCTGGCGAGGTTTCGATGAGAAACACGGATGGTTTTCTTCACATTTTCCCCTTGTCCACAGAGATGAGTGGGTGGAGCGCGTCGGGCGGGCGTCTTCGCCCGGAGAGCTCAGATCTTGCTTGGGGGAGTTGGAGGTTGCGCTACTGCCAGGTTTCCTCGCCAAGGAGTTTGTGAGGGTACCTCGAATCATCAAGGAGATTTTCGTGAGCGAGGAGTCTGCAGACGCGCCCTCGCGGCAAGACGACGTTGGAGCTGGAGTGAGGTGAATCGAGTTGATCAGCTTATGACATGGCATTTTGTTCACAACCTTCTTCGTTGCAGCCCCGTGGCCGCTTCTTCTTCCACCACGCCGCTTTCGTGGCTTCCTCCGACATATTCGTCAATTGCTCTCCGCCTTGCAACGCTGGATGCCTCGCTGCTCTTTGACCCCTCATCCGGCAGCACAGGCAGAGACCAACTGGCGGGCTACAGATACGTGCTTCGCCCGCCGGTGTTGTTACGCGACAACCGCCGTCAGACCAGCCAAGGGTCATCGGCCAGCAAGCCGCCGCTCGAGGGCGCAGCATTGTCTGCGGCGGTGGCGGCTTATGGTCGCATCCGTCCTCTGCAGCTCTTGCCGCACCTGCCAAGCCTGCTCATGTCTCAGAGGCGCGAGTTCTCGTTTGACGTCGAGGACATGCGGAGCGCAGTGGAGCTCGCAGAGGAGCAGGGCCTGCCTCCGGAGGGCACGCAACAGCCGTGGCGGCTGAGGGCAGGCCTGGGCGTCAAAGTGGTGAGCAGCAAGCCCAAGGGCGGCACGAAGCCCGGCGGCGCTGCTGCTGGCGTCTCTGCGCCGAAAAGCAAAGGCGCCAAAGCTGCTGCGAAGCCTTCCAAGAGCAAGAAGAAGGGCAAGGCCAAGTCAAGTCCCTCACAGGACTCGGACAAGGATTATGGTGAGGACTTCTACATTCAAAATTTGATCATGCTCTCTCTCAAAAGAGGTCGGTCGATTTTTGGGAAAAGAAGGTCAACACGTCTAAACATCGCAGGTGACGATTACGACGATGGTCTGAGCCAGCTTGGTGAGTGTGCTCTGTTCTTTCGTTTCAGCTTATATCCCATCATTGAGGCTTTCTCTTCATTTTCTCGCAGATGACGAGCCATATGCTTACAAATGAGCTCTAGTCTCCACTACCACGGTTCAATTTGTAAGCAAAGTTGAAGTAAATCTCAGATATCTCCCACATCCTTGACCACCGCATCGTCTTGTTCGTCTCGGATATTTTGGGTATGTGCGCCATACCACCATCATCTGGCCCATCCTGATGCGCTTCTTGCATGACATTGGCTCATCTGGCTCACCGCTGCGCCATGCAAGGCAGACCCCAGTGGAGAAGCTGCAGTGCTTGTCTGCAGTGTCTGTGTCTGCCTCGACGAGACGTGCGCTTTTCCTTATCTAGATAGAGGGCTTCCCTGACGTCTAGGGAGGCTCATCGCCGTGGGAGAGGGCTTCTGCTTCTGAGAGGAAACAGGCACCGTCCGGCCTGGTGATGGTGTTCACACACACCTGCAAAAATCAGGATCATCCAAGGATTTGTTTTGCACACACACGAAGAATGTAGAAAGAAAAAACAAATAAATAAAGTAAAAGTCAACTTGATGAGTTCAACTCTTCATTAATAAAAAGAACTAGAGCTGCAACGCAACATCCACTTGGCCTCCCTCGCGCCGCAGCAGTGACAGCTCAGTGTAGTGATGTCGGCATGTCGGGACATACATATCAGCTCCGCCAACAACTGCCTGACGAGTATCCGCCGCTATTCTCAGAGAAAAGAGCGAGTCGCAGGAACAGAAATGACATTTGCCGACGAGTTTTGTCACCGTGTCCGACAAGGGCATAAGATCCAACACCTGACCAAACCTCTTCCTCTCAAAGTCTCCGTCAAGTCCAGCGACGATCAAATCCTTCATGCTATTCTCGGCAGCAGACGTCACAAACTCAACCTGGAAGAATCATGATGCGATTCTCAGACAGGGTTGAGAGAGAGCCGTCAATTCCATCTCACCAAGTCGGGAAAGAACTGGGCCTCGTCCACCGCTATGACGTCAAAGTCCTTCAAGTTGTGGTCGAGCAGTGGAAGCAGCCGGTCGCTGGAGAGGCAGGGAAGCCTATCCCCGGTGTGGGTGCTGACGTGAGCATCAGCATACCGTGTGTCGATTCTGCATGCAAGCAGTCCTAAAACAGAAAGCAGCGAAGCGACAGAAAACTGAACGCACGATGGCTTCACGATGGCGACTCGCCGTCCTTTAGAGGTCTCCTTGCGGACCCTATTCAGCAGCTCGGTCGATTTCCCTGCTTGGACGCATGCGATACATGATGCACATGCAGATGCATGGGACCTGACCTGCCTGCAAACATGGGCCCTACGATCAATTCGACCCTTCCAGTCTGACTAATCTCGTTTGAATTGTGCATTGAATATAGAGGTGCCTCCGCATCGGCTGCTGCGGGGGGCCGTCGGGCTGCGTTGGGGCGTCGCTCGCCGACGGGAGGCGGCTTCGCCTTGCCCGGGGACGCCACATGCATCCGGCCAACCAACCGAATACTGCAAAAGATTTCGGTTGCCGACAAAATGGATGAATCTGACTCTGAATCCGAGCTGTGGCCTTACGACGCCTTGCACTCGCTGAAGCAGTCCCTCCAGCAGCACGGAACGTTCGTCGTCGAGGATCTCGCAGATTGTCTTGCATGCTGCAAATCGATCTTTCGATCTCATGGGCCAGACAGGCGAGTGGACGAGATTTCCTCTTCTCACCCCCACGTGGCTCATGCATGCATTGCTCATGCAGCACTGGGAAGGACTTTGTCGAGGCTCAGTGTTTCGTGTCGGATCTCCTGAAGAGGAGCCTGCACAGGCTGTTGAGCCCCGATTTCTGGGACGTCATGCAGCCCAGTGTCGAGGCGTCCTTCAACAGCTTGACCATGCTTGTGGACATCGTTACAAATCTTGAGATCGAAGTGGAGGACATACTCCAGGATCTATCTCAGGAGCAAATGAGCGCTGCGGACACGCAGTGGCTACAGGTGAAGCTTCTGAAATTTGAATGAACACAGTATCAGGTCACATATTATCTGATAATACAGATCTGGGCATCGTCGATAAGCTCGTTCGCAACAGTTCTTGAAGATCTTGCGGGTCAGGCTCCATATCTTGCCGGGATAGACAGTGGCGATACATGTTCGACAGCCGTGATTGCTGAGTGGCACGACCATCTCATTCGGGCCTATCTGAGAATGATGTCCAATGAAGATCACTTACGATCAGTCGTCTACGTAAGATGGTGTTATTTTCACTCTTCATCAAAATTTGAGTTGCGTTCTTTTGCACAGGTCTTGCAGCACAGCAACGAGTTTGACATGAAGACTTTGGATGCTGCAACCTTCCTCATATCAAAGGCAAGTTTTTTAACAATAAAAGAGTTATTAAGTTGCAGTGCTCATCATATGACGCTAACGCCTGACTCTTCTTACAGCTTGCCCCGTTCATCATGGACAAGAAGCTGACGAATTTGCGGACCAGAGTTCTGAAGGTAATTTTGTCGTTCTGGATTAATCAAAATTCAAACTGCAGCCACATTTTCTCCGTTGGCGCTCAACAGGCGGTAGGCGCTCTTGTCCGTGAGCTTGAGACTTGCATCGAGTCGACTGAGGCAGACAAAAAGCTGAGCGACAATGGCTCGGATCGCACCTTCATGACCTTTTCACACATTTTGGAGTCTTTGTTCGAATCTATATCCAAGCTTGATGAGGAATCCACTGCAGACACTCAGGTGTGTTTGAGTGTGAGAGAGAATCTGAAGTTTGTATTGAGTTGGCGGCTTTTCTGAACATCAATCACTTGTTGCAGGTTTCGCAGTGCTCACGCCGATTTGTGTCGGAGATGCTGAAGTCATCCATTTTCAACAAGCAGTTCAGCGCAGTCAATGAGTGTCTCAATATGCTCAAGCGCTCAGCATCAATAAGCGATGCTGAATCCAAGCAGATCTCTCTTGAAGTAAGAAGGGATGAATCTGCGACCTCTTGCGCTGAGCAATAACGACATTGATCGTCCTCAGAGCGCATCTCTCTGGCTTGAGCAAAGGGACATCGTTAGGCAGATGCTAAGAGCCAACCTACATCAACGCCAGTATGCAGATGTGGTGAGTTTCAAATTCTGAAGTCGAAAAGTGCTGCAAGGGGTATTTTGTTATGATGTGATTCTTCGAAATTCTGCTCTAATTCCATCTTGCTCTTTCTCCCCTCTCAGGTTTTCTTGATGTTGGAGGCACTTTCAAGCACTGCGCTCCTCCAAAATGTGCATTTGGAGTTGCTTTGGGCAGCAGCGGAGCAAGAGGGCACCTTTGACGAGATCAAGACAAATGTGTACGGGATCATCGAGAACCTGGCTGTTCACCTGTCCCAGCCTCATCTCGACCTGCTGTTTGGGAAGCTTTTTCGTGACGTCCAGGGGCGTTCGCTTACGCACACTTTAGGTCTGCTAGAGCTGTTGCGGAAGCTGGCCAAGAACGATGTACGGGTGAGATAAGATTTTGGATTTTTGGTTGCATGCAATCTTGGGGGAAAGTCTCGAATGGTCCTCTGATAATTGGCACGAAAATGTATCTCCCGCCCACATGTGTCCTCAGAAATCTTGCATGGCTGATCGGCTTCTCAATCAAGCATGGCAGATGACAATCTCACCGGAATCCTCTTCAGAGGTTCAGCAGCGCAATATCGTCGTGGACTTGCTTGAGCTATACTCTAACGATGTCTACATCGAGCGCTACTCAGACCTGTGTGTGGAGCAAATCAAGGCTAACCGAAACATCTTCGTCGTCCTCCATGTGCTCCATGCAATAGTCTCCCGCTTTTCAAAGGTCTTGAAGGTCTTAGAGACGAGGGTGAGCTATTGTTGTTGCAAGTAGCCACTGGACAAGACCCTCCTCACACGTGTCTTTTTTCTGCCTCACCGCGCAGCATGAAATCCATGACCTTTTGGTCGAGCAGCTTCAAACTTTCACGCAAGTTGCAGCAAGAGGGGCAGATACATCCTCTGGTCAGCTGAGGACTGTCCCCGTTGGGGAAGGATTCCACAGGTGTTTGTGCCACAGGTGCCACAGGTGCCCTATTGTCCATCATGCCCTGAAGGCCCTTTCTTTCATTTGTATAGCTACCAGGAGATTGTTACACAATTCATCACATGCATCCGAGCTTTTGCAAGTGCTTCTGAGGTTAGTTTACGTCTTCAGAACCTGCCCTCGCGCGGCTCAATCTTCAGTCAAATCGATAACTTTGTGTTCAATGGTGAATCTTACAGTCATACTACTCTGTGGACTTGGCCGAGGCAGTATGGGATCAATTGGTGCTGCAGCCAGCTACCAGTGATGACTTCAACTTGGGACTCACGTTCCTGTTGTCTGATGCGAGATCAGAAATCTCGGATTACATTGACCCAGATTGCTGTACTCAGCTTCTGACAAAACGCATCATTGCCTTGGACTGCTCGAGCCTTGAGCCAGCCGCATTCAACTGCTTTTGGCTCTTCTTCTTAAAAGTGAGTGAGCAAGCACGTTGCTTTGCTATTGTCGCTCTTACAAACTCCGTGGTTAGTTGTTGCGTACAACGATCGCTCCCCGTGCTTAGGTGAACATGAGCACATCCCCGCCTTGCGTCGTCTCTTTCAAGTGCTGGGACACTGTGGAGTTTGTCATGAGCCCTCAGCAGCTTCCTCACATCCAGGGCCTCTCATTCCTTTGGAGCTGCGCTTTGTCGTCTACGAGGCCCGATGTCTGTGACACAGCCATGAAAAAGCTCCTGCAACTGTACAACAACAACATCAATGCGGTCGAAGGAGACAAGCTGTGCGAGGTCTTTATCTCGTAGGTTTCTCACAGGATGCTCATGTCGAATACGAGCTGGCATCATCATCATCTTTCCAGGGAATGTTCGGGAAAGATCCTCTGGGATCAGCTGGTTGGCCGGGATCAGCTAGCTGGCCCGCCAACCGCTGCAGGGAATCAGCTGATGCGCTCCACCTACCGGCTGCTTCGCTTGCTGTGCATGAAGGTTGAGGCTGACGGGTGTTGCTTTCTGCCACCGTCGTCGCACCGCTCCACCTTCAAGGTGAACAAATGACAACGATGCTTCAGATAGCTCATGTGACTTCAATGCATTTTGTGTGAATATATCAAACCACATTTCTTACTGCTTCCTTCGTGTTTCTTCGCCCACGACTTTCAGGGTCATGAAGTGGCTCTAGATGTGCAGCTGCAAACAGCAGGCAACAAAGTAATGAGTGTGATGGCGTTTGACAACGAGAACGTGGGAAGCTTGAGATCGAGGCTGGCGCTGCAATTTGGATGTAACCGAGACCAGCTCAGACTACTATATTTCGGTTTGTGTTCTGAGTTGTGCCTGATGACATCGAAGAGCTACGACGACCGCATTTCTGTCACCTCAAGGCTATTTTGACGTTCGCTCCCTTCCTATTTTTGTAGGCAACGAGTGGAAGGTTGACAGCTGTTTGCTGAGACAGGTCCTGCACAGGGTGCCTGTCCGTTCTCCAGCGTCACTTATGGTGGCCGTTAGCCCGGTGCCAATTTCCTTTCATCAAGGTTCTTTGCGCTCTGGCGAATGTCAGCGCAGCAAATCGGCAATGTCCATCCTTTCAAACGTGGTAAGCGGGAACTCCCAACGTACGCGCAATCCTTTTTTCTTTTCATCCCATAGTTTGATCATTGTATTTTCGCAGGACAATTTGTACGAAAATCTTTTCATACTGGCCGACTTGCATTCCACAGCCTCAACCACCTCAGATGTGCAACTCGAGGCATTCAAGCTCCTCCAGCTGCTGCCAACCCATTTGTCAATTCCAGCGGGCATCCGCGAGGCCCTCGTGAATGACGGGACGGCTGTGTTGTCAGACGTAAAGGCATTGCTTCTTGGACACTCCGACCAGGTGTTGCAGCCTGCGAAGCTGCTGTACAACCTACAGGTGCGTAGGGCGTCTTTTTTTTTTAATTGTGAAGAGACACATTCGAATTGAAATTTCCGTGCCCCTCAGGCTTTGCACAGTCTTCTCTTCCCAATGGATTGCCCGGCATCTGGCCAGGTCATGTTGGTCAATCGCTTTGGCGTCGCCTCAGACCTGGTCACGCTCTTGGTTGACATCCTGGACAAGGTGGACGTGTCTCAGACAGTTTTCAGCAGCAGCCTTTCGTCTGCAGCTGCGCAGGCTCTCTACTCTCGGCAGCTGTACGCCGTGATCTCTCTCATTGCTTCGAATCTGGTGTCAAGCCACCTCAAGTCTTTGGAGGGATCGCCGTTGTTGACGGTTGAAGCCTTGCAGCTCTTGATCGGCCTGCTGATACATGTGGCCCTGAGCTCGAGCCAGCTCGAAGGGCACAAGGGCAATGCATCCTCAGAGCTGCCTGATGAGCTGGTGCAGGAGAGCCTGACCTCCTGCCTGCGTTTGCTGATCGCCGTGCCAGAGCTGTACGACACCTTCTTGACTGATGACAGGTGAGGTGGGGGCCATTGAGAGCACTCGTGCTTGCTGTCGTCGGTGCTCACGACCCGCCATGTCGCCATCCCCTCTGAAGGTGTGAGAGAATGGTACACAGCACGTTGTTGAACCCGACCTCGAAACTCATGAGGGAACGCGCGGGAGACCTCTTACGCCTCATCTGCCTCGAGAAGGGTACAGCCGGCAGCTGCGTTTGGCTCCTGAGGGTGCTGGCTGTGCTGAGCCAAAATCTTCAAGCCCATCCATCCTCTTTGGCACCTTTCTTCTGCCTCTTCCAGCAGGTGCGCCCTATTTAATTTGACCTCAACTTTCGATGATCCCATCAAGTATTCTCCTTTGCTTCAGGTGGTGGCGTCTATCTCGATTGACGATCCCGTGGCTTTGGACCTTGTTGAGTACAGCCTGGCTCAAGAGGTGGCGAGCCTTATGGCCATGAGAGACCCCAAGGCCGAATTGTTGCGCTCTGAGAACGAGGGTCTGCTGGAGGGCAAGCTGCAACTCGTGGCGCAACTTGCAAAATCTGTTCTGGAACACACTCATAACGTAGCTGTTTGGCCGCTTATACCGCTCTTACTGAATGAGTGAGTTGAGCTCCTCACGATGTTTCCTCAGAAGTCTTCTTACCTCACTCTCTCGCTTCCCCCAGGTTTCTCTTTCCTGAAGCTACTGCCATTGCTTACGGCTCTGACGCATCGCTTGAGGTCTTGGAGACAGCCTCAGAGAGATGTTCATCATCATCAAGCAGGGGCCGAGCAGCAGCCTTTGATCTTCTGGTTGGTTCCTAGTCCCCTTTCCGAGTTGTTTGGAAGTGAAACTCTGAATGGACCACACTGCATCATAGGTTTATTTGATGACCTCAACCGGCGAGGCCATGGAGCAGGGCATGGAGGTCCTCGCAGAGTTGCACTTCAAGAAAGGGCCGATAATTGTCTCAAAGTATGTGCTTTCTTCTTGTGATTTTCTTTCTCTTTCACACATCTTAGTTTGCTTTCATTGCGTCACTTTGTATCTCTCCATATGTGCAGGCAAGATCAAATGCTCGCCCTGCGTGGGCCGCATGCTTACTCGGGCCTACGCAACGGCGGTGCCACGTGCTACATGAATGCCGTTCTGCAACAACTGTTCATGCAGCCCCAAATTCGCAATCTCGTTCTGAAGTCTTCAGCTGTATTATCCCCGGAGCTTCAAGCGGACAACATCTTCTACCAGCTGCAGGTGATTTTCTGTTTCTTGTACGATCGGACATCCAGATCTCTGTGATCTTTCTTGTATTCAGTTTTCTGAAAGAAACCGATCGACCTTTAGGTGGTGTTTGCTCACTTGATCTTTGGGAAGACGAGCAGCTATCACCCTCGGGCCTTTTGGCACGCCTTCAAGGACTATGATGGTCGGCCCGTGGACACCAAGGAGCACCAAGATGCATATGAATTCTTCACTCGGCTTCAAGACAGTGTAGATCAGTATATGGCAAGCACTGGCCAAGTTGCTGTCATGCAGCAGGTCATGGGAGGCCGTTTCGTGCAACAGATCATATGCAAAGACATCGAATACATGTGAGCAAAATCTGCAATTCTCTCAGATGGATATTAAACTGCTTGTTGTTTTATATTGTTTCACGTACACTTGATTTGCATTTGCCTCTAGGAGCGAACGGGAGGAAGAGTTCTACCAGATTAGTCTGGATGTGAAAGGCAAAGGCACTCTGGAAAACAGTTTGAAGTCTTACGTGCAGGCAAGTGCTTGAAAGAGGCTTGTCTGCACAGAGCGAATGAATTCAAAACAAAATACTGAAGGATTTTTGCCATCTTGAATGTTCAGGGTGAATGCATGGAAGGGGATAATGCATATCTCTGCGAGGAACTGGGGGCCCGAGTTACTGCTCTGAAACGGACATGCATCAAGCATCTACCGCACACTCTTGTGATTCATTTGAAGCGGTTCGAGTACGATCACCGCTGTGCACAGAGGTGAGAGAGGGGATGAGAGAGGTGAGGATGAAGGTTGCCAGAGTTGTTGTTTTTAAGTCGATGAAAAGATGGAAATATATTCCCTTGTAGGTACAAAGTGCGTGAGCGTTTTGAGTTTCCTACCTCCCTGGATATGTTCCCTTACACTGCTGACGGTCTGAAGTCGTTGGAACGCAAGAACCCAGTGGATGTCGAAGAGTGCAAGAGCTATGGCGCACTCCCAAGATCGTCTTATTTATACGAGCTTCAAGGGGTCGTCGTGCACAGCGGGACAGCATTTGCAGGTCACTACTACTCGTTGATCAAGGAGAGATCAAAGCAGCAAAGCGACTGCAAAGTGAGTCTCATCTCCAGTTCCAATTGGAAAGGAGACATCAAAATCTGTTTTTTCACACGAAATTGAAACAGGCTGATTCTGGTTGGTACGTATTTGACGACAAGATTGTCCAGCCTTGGTCTCTTTCACAGCTTGATGAAGATTGTTTTGGAGGCCACAGCAACATCAGCATCCGCGAAGGGGGGTCTCAGCAACAGCAGGAGAGCATGCTGCCTGTCGATCGACCCAACAGTGCCTACATGTTGTTTTATGAGCTCAAGGAGTCAAACATGTCGCCAAGCAGCGAAGCTCAGCCACGTATGGAGTGTGGTGCCTCGGCCGCAACATGCTCCATCGACAAGACACCATATGACATGCCCTTGACGATTTACAAAGGTGTGCTCAACGCCGGACTTCACCACATGTTCAAGGTCCATGTCAGCAACGAGGAGTACGCTGCATTTATCCTCCGGCTTGTGGAGGGCCGCCGCCGGCAAGCGGAGCACTTTGCGGCAAGGCCGGCGAAAAGCAGGCGTCTGGGGCTTCTCATGGATGCTGCCAAGGGTGCAGTTGGAGCTGCATGGCAGGATTCTGGTGTCATTCAGCCAACTGCAGTCGAGGACTCCTCGTTTTTGCCAGACAACCAGAGTGTACGACTTGCAGTGCGCTACATCTGCAATGTGTTGGTGTGCTCTCCAGAGAATAACAAGGCTGCGATGTCATTGTTGGAAGCCATTTTGCCTTTGATCTCCCAAGGGCCAGGGCCGTGCGTGGAATTTCTGAGGACCCTCATTGAGTGCCAAAATGGTGTTCGGAAGATCTTTTTTGAAAGGACAACATCGGTTGGAATGAGGTCCAGTTTGAAGACAGCAATTATAAAAGCCATGAAGTAAGGATTCTTGAACGTTGCTAAAACGTTTTGTTACTTGCAACTTCATGTCATGCTTTTCCTTGACTGCAGGTTTCTTCGTGAGTTCTACGAAGGCGACGTCTCTGTTGGAGACTCGGCACATGTTAGGGATGAGGCACTTGCATTGCATCTGGGAAT
>VFSW01006472.1_pt1 | contig 17218 bp, 17 predicted proteins | sample 5358111 | NCBI WGS metagenome assembly VFSW01 (sample SAMN11554181, study PRJNA540505) | mine drainage metagenome | isolation source: sediment from site ElyBrook_90M | place: USA: Ely Copper Mine, Vershire, VT | collected 2017
ATGGCAGCTTTTCCTCGTTCGCGATAAACCAAAAAAAAGAAGCGCCACGGGCCTTTCCTGGGACCCGTCGCGCCTTGTCCGGGCTGCCTCCTGGCCAGCCGGAGAACCCTGATCATGTGCCCGCGAGGAAATGCGTCGGATTGACCGGCACCGTGCCCTTGCGCAGCTCGAAATGCAGTTGCGGGGATGAAACATCACCGGTTTGCCCGGAATGGGCGATCACTTCGCCACGTGACACGCTCTGGCCACGTTTCACGTTGAGCGCACCATTATCGGCATAGGCCGAAACGAAACCATTGGGATGCCGGATCAGCACCAGATTGCCGTACCCCTTGAGCTGGCTCCCGGCATAGGCCACCACCCCGCCATCAATGGCGCGTACCGGCGTGCCATTGGGTACTGAAATGTTGATGCCATCATTCACCCCCGGCTGGAAGCCGCGAATGATTCGGCCCCGCACCGGCCAGCTCATGGCGATGCTGCCGGTGGGCGTCTTGGTGTCGATCCGCTGGCCGGCCGGAGTCGTAGCTGGTGCGGCGGCGGGCTTGGCCATGGCCAGCTTCCGGGTAGCGGCATGGGCAGCCTCGTCCTTGTCAGCTTGCAGCGGCTTGGCCTTGGCAAGTTTAGCTTGATATTGCCGGGTGCCTTCCAGGGCTTTCGCCTGCCTGGCATCAGCGAGCTTTTTGGCGTGCAGCTCAGCCTCGTGCTTTTGCAACAGGGCCAGCTTTTTCTGCTCGGCCATCACTTTGGCATTTCTCGCGTCGGCCAGCTCTTTGGCTTTTTTGGCATTGGCGACCGCTTTGGCGCTTTTGGCAAGTGCCAGCCGCGACGGTGCATGCCCTTTTTGGGCTTGCTGGGCCATGCGGGCGTCGGCAAGAGCTTTCTGCGCAGCCGCCGCTTCGGCCTTGTATTTCTTGATCTCCGCCAGATCATGCATCCGGGTCAGCGCCAAGGCACCGGCGCCGACACCAACCGCACCGACGCCCGCCATCGCAGCCATCGGAAGGTGCGGTGTGTGCGCCGCCTGCTGGTTCAGCGAGCGGGGTGCCAGATTGTCACGTGACCAGGTGACGCCACCGGCTTTTTGCGACGCCAGGGGCAGACGCAGGCCCTGGGCAGGATGGGCTTCACGCCGCAGCATGGCCATGTGCTGGACGGGCGCGTGGTAGGCCGGCGCACTCAAGCCTGCATGTTGCTGCTGATAAGGGATGATCAACCGCGTTCCGGGCTGAATCTGGGCGGCGCTGGTGAAGCCATTGGCGCGCAGTAGCGTGGCTTCAGGCAGATTGTAGCGGCGCGCCAGCACACTGGCGCTGTCACCGCTCCCGGCCACCACCGCAATGCCCGCTGCACCGGCATAACCTGCCAAAGGCACTTTGGGGGCCATGGACGCGATGGCGTGAGCTGGCGCGCTGGTATAGGGCGCTGCATAGGCGGCCGCCTGCGGGGGCGCGAGCTGATGCGAGATGATCGGCCGCGCATAATGAATCGCTGCATGGTGGATCGGCGCGTAATGGGGCTTGACCCGGCGCACGATGCTGCCAGTCGCCATATGATCCGAACCGAAGGGGTTGCTGAAGGGATTGGAGAGACGGTCAGAATCGGCGCAACCGGCCAATAACCCTGCCGCCGCACCTACGAGAGCGAGCCGCGAGACCCGGCGCAGGCAAGACAAACGATAAACTGAAATCATGACGCGACCCACTGCTACGCTACCAACAAGGCCAGTCGTAAACCATGAGAGTTAAAGGAGCGTTTAGGGTGAATCGATTTTCATCACTTTGCGTGAACCGATTTTTACAGTTCCGCCGACCTTCCCGGCGTCAACGGACGCAGGTTGCAAGCACATATGTCGGTTTCGATGGGCAGGCCCGCGCTATTGCGCGTCAACGCGACCAACCGCTGCCACGGCTGCAACCCGTGGCTGGCGATATTACGGGCCAGCATCATGCGCCCGCTTTGCTTCAGCAACGGCAGAAACACCGAGGGCAGCCCCTCGACAACGGCGTGAATAATAATGCGGTCGAAGGAACCGGTCGCGCCCGGCAAAGCGAGGCCATCGGCCCAGTGCACTTCGGCATTGTAAACACCCAGATGCGCCAGCCTCGCCTGGGCACCTAGCGTCAGGCTCTGGTAGCGCTCGATCGAGACGACATGCCCGGCAAGCCGCGCCAGAATTGCGGTGACATAGCCCGAGCCGGTGCCGATTTCGAGCACGCGCTCGCGGCCTGTCAACTCCAGCGCCTCGGCCATGCGCGCTGCCAGCCAGGGTGCTGGCATGGTCTGGCCGCAACTGATCGGGATCGCCAGATCGCGGTTGGCGAGGTCACGATAATGATGCGGCACAAAATGGTGCCGCGCCACGCTCTCCATCGCCCGCAGAACATCGAGATTGCCAATGCCGCGCGCCCGCAGGTTCAGCACAAACTGCGCGGTCGCCTCGCGTTCGGTATCCTCGCTGTTATCCTTCACCCGCTCCGTCCCTGGCTGATCCCACCTCAGTCAAACAGAGTTGCAAATTGTGTCAAGGTCGCATCGTCGGTCATGTTGATGCGCAGTGGCGTGATCGCGACCTGATTGGCCACGAGGGCCGCCAGATCCGTGCCCAGTCCCGGCGAATAAGTGGGCTTGGCAAAGGCCAGCCAAAAATACGGCAATTGCCGCCCATCGCGCCGTTCCTCGACGCGCAGCAGATTGGTGTCGCGCCGCCCCTGCGCGCAGACCACGGTGCCCGCCACATCTTCCGGCGCGCAATCGGGAAAATTCAGGTTGAACAGGATTTCGTGCGGAAACCCCGTGGCCACCAGCTTGCGGATCAGCGCCGGGGCCAGCGCCTCGGCGCAATCCCAGCGAATCTTGTCTCGCCCTTTTGGCCCATAGGCCTGCGAAAGGGCAATCGAGGGAATGCCAAGAATGGTGCCTTCAATCGCCCCGGCGATGGTGCCTGAATAGGTGACATCCTCGGCGACATTCTGGCCGCTGTTGATGCCCGACAGGATCAAGTCCGGCGGGTTGTCCTTCATGATGTGCCGCACACCCATGATCACGCAATCGGTCGGCGTGCCCTTGACGGCATAATGATGCGGCGAGATCTGCCGCAGCCGCAGCGGATCATTCAGCGAGAAGGAGTGCGACACGCCAGATTGATCGATGGCGGGCGCAACAATGGTGACATCATCGGAAATCTTCCGCGCCACCCGCTCCAGCGCCTCGAGCCCGGCCGCGTGGATGCCATCATCATTGGTGAGTAATATCCGCATGTGCCCTGCCCGCCTTTGTCAGCCGATGCGCTTGAGGCCGCCCATATAGGGCAGCAGCGCCTCCGGCACCGTGATGGTGCCATCCTCGTTCTGGTAATTCTCCATCACTGCGACCAATGTGCGACCAACCGCGAGGCCAGAACCGTTCAGGGTGTGGACAAAGCGCGTTTGCCTGGCATCGGCCATTTTGCAGCGGGCATTCATGCGCCGGGCCTGAAAATCACCGCAGACCGAGCAGGAGGAAATCTCGCGATAGCGCCCCTGCCCCGGCAGCCAGACCTCGATGTCATGGGTCTTTTGCGAGGCAAAGCCCATATCGCCGGTGCACAGCAGCATGGTGCGGAACGGCAGGCCGAGCTTTTTGAGCACATTTTCGGCGCAGACAGTCAGCCGCTCGTGCTCGGCTGACGAGGCTTCCGGCGTGGTGATCGACACAAGCTCGACCTTGTTGAACTGGTGCTGGCGAATCATGCCGCGCGTATCACGCCCCGCTGACCCGGCTTCCGCCCGGAAACAGGCGGTCAAAGCGGTGACGCGCAAGGGCAGGCTCCCCTCATCGAGAATCTGTTCGCGCACCAGATTGGTCAGCGGCACTTCTGCGGTGGGAATGAGCCAGAATTCATCACCGGCCCGAAACTGATCCTCGCGAAACTTCGGCAGTTGCGCGGTGCCGAACATCGCCTCATCGCGCACCAGCAAAGGCGGATTGACTTCAGTATAGCCATGTTCCGCTGTGTGCAGATCAACCATGAACTGCCCGAGCGCCCGCTCGAGCCGCGCCAGCGCGCCCTTCAGCACCACAAAGCGCGCGCCGGACATGCGGCTCGCTGCTTCAAAATCCATCATGCCGAGCGCTTCGCCGAGCGCGAAATGCTCTTTGGGCTCAAACGCGAAGGTGGGCACGTCGCCATGCGCACGGATTTGCACATTGTCGTGCTCATCCTTGCCATACGGCACATCATCCAGCGGCAGATTGGGAATTTCGGCGAGCCGCGTCTGCAAAGCGCCCTGCGCCTGACGCTCGGCCTCTTCCCACCCCGACATGGAAGATTTCAGCGTTGCCACTTCGCCCTTCAGCGCCCCGGCACGATAAGCGTCCTTGGCAGCCATCGCCTGACCGATTTCCTTCGAGGCCGTGTTGCGGCGCTCCTGCGCGCGTTGCAACGTGGCAATCGCCTCGCGCCGCGCGCCATCAAGGCCGAGCAGTTCCTGCGCCAGGGGCGGCAGGCCGCGCCTTTCCATCCCACGGTCAAAAGCTGCGGGGTCTTCGGCAATCAGGCGAATATCGTGCATGGGACAGGCGCGGCTCTGGAGGAGAATGAAACGAGCCGCTCAACCCTCATCGTCGCGAACGGCCACATCCTTCCCGCGCTGCTTTTCAATGTAAAGCACGGACAGGATGGACAGGCCGTAAAGCATCAGGCCGGGAACGACAAGCGTCGCCATGCTGAAAAGATCAGGCGGGGTCAGCACCGCTGCCACCGCGACAATGATCACCACCGCATAGCGCCATTGCCTGATCAGGAAGGCCGATGTCACCACGCCGATGTTGCCGAGCAGGGTCAGCACCACCGGCATTTGAAAGGTGATGCCAAAGGCAAAAATCAGCGTCATCACCAGCGACAGATACTCGCTGACGCGCGGCAGCATCTCGATTTGCGGCTGGCCCGGTTGTTTGGCGACCTGCATGCTGATGAAAAACCGCAGCAGGTTCGGCATCACCACATAATAGACCAGTAGAGCCCCCAACGCGAAAAACACCGGCGTGGCAAAGAGATAGGGCGCAAACGCAGCCTTCTCGCGCTTGTAGAGGCCGGGCGCGACGAATTTATAGATCTGCGTAAACACCACAGGCAGCGAGAAAAACGCCGCCGTGAACAGCGCCACCCGCATTTCGGTGAAAAAATATTCCTGCGGCGCTGTATAGATCAGCCGCGCATCGGGGCCAGCCACCGCGCCATAAGGCTCGACCAGAATCCCGTAAATGTCCTTTGACAGCATGAAGAACACGACGAACAGCACCATGAACGTCGCCAGCGACCAGATCAACCGGGTGCGCAGTTCATAGAGGTGATCCATCAACGGTGCGCGCGAGGCTTCAATATCGGTCTCGGTCATTCTGCGGCCCTGTCAACTTGCGCCGCGTCCGGCGCGGCAACGACGGGCTGTTCATCCACGGCACGTGCGGTTTTGCGCGGTGTGCGCGCAGGCTTTCGGGTGGTTTTGGGCTTGATTGTTGTGGGAGCTTCGGCACGCGCCTCACCGGATTCAGGTTTCGGCTTGGCCTGACGGGGCTTGCGCTTTTTGGCAGGATCAAGCGCCATCACTTCGGGCGCGGCCAGCAGCGCATCAGGCGCGATCACCGGCGGCGGGGCATCAAAATCAAACTTGGCTGGGTCAGCAAATTCGGTGAATTCACGCTTGACGCTGTCAATGTCGGCCTCTTCCAAAGCCTCGGTGATCTGGCGGCGGAAATCACTGGCAAGACGCTGCAACTTGCCGTAGCCCTGGCCAAGCTGGCGCAGGACGCGCGGCAAATCCTTGGGCGGGATGAAGATCAGCGCCAAAACGCCAACCACCAGCAGCTTGGTGAAATCAAAGTCAAACATCAAACACGATTCCGCACCCGATCATCCGCAAAAGCAACCCGGACACACGCCCCAAGCCTGACACGCTCAAGCCTGACACGCCGCTGGGCCACATCAGCCAACTTTACTGGTGTCGGAAGCTTTGTCGACTGTCGCCCCGGCCTTGGCATCCAGCGTTTTTGCGGCATCGGCAGCAGGCGCAGGTGCGTCCTCAGCCATGCCCGACTTGAAAGCTTTCATGCCCTTGGCGACATCGCCCATCATGTCAGAAAAGCTGAATTTCCTGCCGAACAGCACATAGACGATGGCGGCAAGCGCAATCAGGTGCCAGATGCTCAGTCCACCCATAAGTGCAACCCTTTTCAAGACGTGTGCGCCCCGCAACGAGGCGACCCAGTAAAGCCGTCATACGCTCGCAATAGGGTAATTTCAAGGATTACCGGCGCGCCACGCCCGCAGGTGCGAACGCCCTGCCCTCAGGGCGCCTCATCGCTGGAATCAAGCGGTTCCTCATCAGGCTGCAGGGCCTCATCGTCCTGCGGAACGGCTTGGAGGAGATGGCCGGGCAATTTGCCCTCATAAAGCCCAGCAGCTTTCAAATCCTCAAGGCCGGGCAGGTCATCAATCCGCTCCAGCCCGAAATGCACCAGAAACTGCGATGTCGTGCCGTAGGTCACCGGTCGGCCAGGACTGCGGCGGCGGCCGCGCAACCTGATGAACCCTGCCTCCAGCAACACATCCAGCGTGCCTTTCGACAAAGCGACGCCGCGAATATGCTCGATTTCCGCACGGGTCACCGGCTGGTGATAAGCGATGATCGACAGGATTTCGAGCGCGGCGCGCGACAGACGCCGGGGTTCCACCCGCTCCGGCCCGAGATGAGCCGCCAGTTCCGGCGCGGTCTGGAAAAAATAGCTGTTGTCCGCTCGCGCCAGCCGGATGCCGCGCCCGGCATAGGCGCTGGCAATGGCCGCCACGACGGCATTGACATCAATCTGGGGCGGCAGGCGCGCCGCCAGGGCGCTGGCCTCGACCGGCGCACCAGCAGCAAACAGCACCGCTTCACAAAGCCGCATGGCGTGCGCAAAACTCTCGGACGTGGCGGCGGCGTCCTCGCGCTCAAAATCACCCACTTGCAGCGCGCTGGTCATGGCTCGACCCCCGTCAGCCTGGGGCGAGCGCGCAGATAGAGCGGCGCGAAGGCGTGCTCCTGGCGCAAGCCAATCCGCCCCTCACGCACCATCTCAAGACTCACCGCAAACGTGCTGGCCTTCACCGTGCGTCGCAAGGGCTCCGACAGGCTGAAGTCTTTCAGAAACCCGTCAAACGCGCTCCAATCGACCGCTTTGCCGACGATGCCCTCCAGCACTTCACGGGCTTGCGCAATCGACCAGACCTGCCGCTCCAGCAGCGTCACCCGGCTTTGCGTGGATTTTTGCCGCAGCGAGGCATAGGCGCTGAGCAGATCATAAAGCGTCGCCGTCTTGTCGGCCCTGGGCAGGTTCACTGCCCCTTGAACCTCGCCGCGCAGGAAGAACGCGCGTCCCAGTTGCGGGCGCTGGCCCAGTTGCGCGGCAACCTGCCGAATGGAATCCAACTGCCGCAACCTTTGCGCCAATTCCCGCGCCAGCATCGCGGCATCGGGCTCGTCGCCGCGCGGCGGTGCCGGCAGCAGCAACCGCGATTTGAGATAGGCCATCCATGCGGCCATCACCAGATAATCAGCGGCCAGTTCCAGCCGCAACCCGCGCGCCGCCTCAATGAAACCAAGATATTGCTCAGCCAGGGCCAGAATGGAGATTTTGGCGAGATCAACTTTCTGACGCCGGGCCAGTTCCAGCAGCAGGTCAAGTGGTCCCTCAAAGCCGTCGAGATCAACGCGGAACGCGGCCTCGCCCACAGCCGTCACCGGCTCGGCCTGGATCATTTCGCCGCCTGGTTCCAAATCCACCATCAACTGCTTCCACACGCCTTTATCAAGCGGCAGCATGCGGCCTTGACGAGGCTTTCGCAAGGATTTCGTCAAACAACGCGGTGGATTCCACAGGATCAAACGGCAACGGCGTGACAATTTGCGCCAGCGCCGCCTCCGCCCGCTCCCGCGCCCGGCCTTTGAGCCAGGGCGTGGCGGCGGCAACCGCCGTCATTTCGTCGGCATTGCCATTGCAATGCAGCGCCATATCAAGCCCGGCGGCAAACATGGCGGTTGTGCGGTCCGCAAAGCTCCCCGACAGTGCCTTCATGGAGAGATCATCGCTCATCAGCAGCCCGTCAAAACCAATTTCGCCGCGAATGATGTTCTCGACTACCAGCGGCGATAGCGTCGCCGGGCGCTGGTCATCAAGACTCGTGTAAACAATATGCGCCGTCATCGCCAAGGGTAACATGCGGCAGGCGGCAAAGGCCGCAAAATCGCTGGCGCTGAGAGCGGCATGGCTCGCCGTAACCTCCGGCAATGCCAGATGCGAATCAGCTTCGGCGCGACCATGGCCGGGCATGTGTTTCATCACCGGCAGCACGCCCTGATCCATCAGGCCGCGCGCCGCAGCCAGCCCGCGCCGCGCCACGGTCGCTGCATCAAACCCATAGGCGCGATCACCGATCACCGCGTCCGCACCCTTAACCGGCACATCCAGCACCGGCAAACAATCAATGTTGATGCCGACCTGCCGCAATTCGCTGGCCATCAGGCGGCTGTTGAGCCGGATCAGGTCATCGCCATCAAGCCCGGCAGCGCTGGCCAGCGCCGGTAGTTGCCCGGCAGCAGGTGCAGCCCGCCAATGAGGCGGCCGCAGCCGTTGCACCCGCCCGCCTTCCTGATCGACCAGCACCGGTGCCGCTTCGCGCCCGACGATCTCGCGAAACCGGGCGGTCAGGCGCGCCACCTGGGCCGGAGTATCGACATTGCGGCGAAACAGGATCAAGCCCCACGGGCGAACCGCGCGCAGCAAGGCGATTTCTTCGTCGGAGAACTCAAGCCCCGAGCAACCGCAGATCAGCGCGCGAATGTCCAATCTCGTCCCCTTTGCCGCAGCTTCACTCGCCACTGATCCAGCACGATCCGCCCTTGCCCCTGATAGCCTTGCAAATCGACAGGGCCGCAGCACTGCTGACATGGTCCACACGAACCCGGAAGACATCATGGCCATTGAGGCTGACGCGATGATAGCCCAGATGATGCCCCTGCAAAACCGAGCCATAGCGCGCCGAAAGGCGGTTCATCATGGATTTGGCCCCAGCTTCAGTGCCGGGAGCGGCGAGCTGGATCGCGAAGAAACCCTTGCCAGCGCCCTTCGTTGACGCGAGGCTGGCGACGCGCTGCGGCTTGGCTTTGGCATTGTCGCTCACGCGGCCGCGCGTCGGCACAAGCTGGAGTGGGGCGTTGGGCTGTTGCGCAACAGCGACACGGCGCAAGGGCGGCTTGGGCTTCATCACCGGCTTGATGGCCTGCACGATTTTGGGTTTGACCACACGATGCTCAGGCAGCTTGGCTGCAACATGATGCGCCGCAGCGTTCGGAGTTGTTGCGGCCGCGGCAGCCCCTGCACCCTGGGCGCCAAGGGAGAAATTCGGATTGACGACCACCGTATCCACTTTATGCACATCGGCATTGGTAGGCGCTGGGCTGTTGCTGCCAGCCTGCGACGCCTGGCTGGGCGCTGTTTGCGCCCCTGGCGTCACCGCACCTTGCGGATTTGGCGCTGACCCGGCGTCGGGGGATGGCGGGGGCGCCACGGCGGACGTCACCGGCTGGCCGACAGGCGCCGGGGCCGTTGCCGTAGATTTCGGCAAAGCGTTGAGATCGTCCGGCTGCTCCTGATTGGCTACAACCTGATCCTTGGCCAGATTGGCTGCATCGGCGACCTTCTGTTTTCCCGTATCAAGAATATCGGTGTTCTGGTTGGCAATGACCACGCCCTCAGGCTTGGCAGGCACAACGCGCACCGGCGTAGTATCGGCCTTGATCAAGGGCGCTTCGCCGGATTGAGCGTTAGCTCCAGAATGACGGATGGCAAAGGAGGCACCAAGCATCACCAGACCAACTGCGAAAATCACCCCCATGGCGACCATCCCTTTGGGGCGCTGCGTGCCTTGTACGGGTGGTTGCGCAGTGTCATAGACACTGGGACGCCCTCCCTGGAAATGATCGGCTGCGGCATCTGGACGCTCATCCCAGGTGCCATCATCGGCCTGAGCGGGCTGCGCCCCTATGCCCGCGGCGGCAAATGCATCCTCAAATCCACGCAAGTGAAAATCGGTGTCAGGTACATGCGCCTGCGCATTGTCAGGTTGCGCATGTTCGACCTCCGGGGACTCAAGGGTCCGTCCTTCGGCCAGCGCCTGGCGCATGGCGTCATGATGCGCATGCAAAGCCCGCAATTGCTCGGCAAAATTCTGCTGCAAATTGGGCACTTTGGGCGGCGTGCTGACAGCGGGCTTCACCGTCGGGCGCACCGGCTCGGGCGCACGGGCACCCGCCGAGAACACACCATGCCGACTGGCCTGGCTTTTGCCTTCATCGCCAACCAGTTGCGCCAGCGCCGCCAGAGGATCAACCGCGGGATCAACACTGGCCCCAGCGGGGCCACGCAAGCGCCGCTCAAATTCCTCAAGGTTCACCGCGAAGGTCGCTCGTGTGGACGATTCAACCATAAAACTTGCCTTTCAAATCGGACGATCTGCAGCGCTGACCCGGATCTATAACAATGATCACCATGGGTGATCATCATCATCACACGCCCTTCTAGCCACTTTTCCCGGCCTATTAACGCATTTCGTCGGGCGCGCTGACACCGAGCAGCGACAACCCCACTTGCAGAACTGCGGCCACACCCGCAACAAGCGCCAGGCGGGCCAGGGTCAACTCTCTATTTTCTTCATTAACAAAGCGTAATTGCGGCATATCTTTGCCCGCATTCCAGTGGCTGTGCAGCGCGCTCGCCAGATCATGCAGATAAAACGCCACCCGATGCGGTTCATGCGCCCGCGCAGCCTGCTCGATCAGCCGCGCAAACTGCGCCAAAAGCCGCAGGATTTCAAGTTCCGCCGGGTGATCGAGCAAATGCAGCGGGCCACGGCCCAGCGCCGGGGTTGCCACATCCAATTCTGGAAACAGCCGCTCGGCCTGCCGCAAAACTGATTTGGCCCTGGCATGAGCATATTGCACATAAAAGACCGGATTTTCGCGTGATTTCTCAATCACTTTCGCAAGATCAAATTCCAGCGGCGCATCGTTTTTGCGAAACAGCATCATGAAGCGCACGGCATCAACGCCCACTTCATCCACCACTTCACGCAGAGTCACGAACTCTCCGGAGCGCTTGGACATTTTCACTGGTTCGCCCATGCGCATCAGCTTGACCAGCTGGCAAAGCTTGACATCGAGCTCGGCCTTGCCATCCGACAACGCCGCCACCGCCGCTTTCATGCGCTTGACATAGCCACCGTGATCGGCACCCCAAATGTCAATCATCGTGGCAAAGCCGCGTTTGACCTTGTCGGCGTGGTAGGCAATGTCGCTGGCAAAATAGGTGTAGCTGCCGTCAGATTTCATCAACGCGCGATCGACATCATCGCCAAATTGCGTCGAGCGGAACAGCGTCTGCTCGCGGTCTTCCCAATCGTCGGGCAGCGCGCCTTTGGGTGGCGGCAGGGTACCCTGATAAATCAGCCCCCGCGCCCGCAGGCCCTCGATGGCGGCGTGCACCTGATCCTCGCCCGATGCGGAACGGGTCAGCGAGGCCTCGGAGAAAAACACCGCATGGCGGATGTTGAGCGCCGCCAGATCCTCGCGAATGAGTTCCATCATGGCCGCGATAGCCACCGAGCGCACCAGCGGCAGCCATTGCGCTTCCGGCATGGCGGCAAGCCCGTCGCCATATTCGACGGCAAGTCTGGCCCCAATGTCTTTGAGATAAGCGCCCGGATAGAGCCCCTCGGGAATATCGCCGATGGCTTCGCCCCGCGCTTCGCGATAGCGAAGGAAGGCGGAGCGCGCCAGCACATCCACCTGCGCGCCGGCATCATTGATATAATACTCGCGCGTGACTTTCGCGCCGGCAAATTCCAGCAAGGCGGCCAAAGCATCGCCAAACACCGCGCCGCGCCCGTGGCCGACATGCATCGGCCCGGTTGGATTGGCCGAGACATATTCAATATTGATCGCATTTCCCAGGGCAGCCGGGCGGCCGAACTGTGCCGGATCAGCCAGACAGGCCCGCAAGACCGCCATCAGCGCTTCCGGCTTGAGGCGGATGTTGATGAAACCCGGCCCGGCGACCTCGGCTTCCGCCACCAGCGGGTGCGTGGCGAGGCCATAAGCCACCTCTGTCGCAAATTGCCGCGGATTGGCAAAGCTGGAACCCAGATCCCTTGCGTAAACCATGGCGATATTCGTGGCGATTTCGCCATGGCTGGCATCGCGAGGCGGCTCGACGCTGAAGCGGTCAGGCGCAAGCTCAGGCGCGAGACGACCCGCCTTTTGCAGGGCGATAAACTGCGCACGCAGCGCTGCGGTAATTTCATCAAACACATTCATGCGCGGGAAAGTCCAGACATTGACAGATAAGCAGACGGGGCAGCACAGGAGACTTGCCGCGTTCGCTAGCGGATTTGATGGCCAGGGTCAAAATCGCAAAGGCCGCTTTGCAGCCTTGAAGCGAATATGGCATGATACATTTTATATCTGCACCGCTTTAACACGTCTGGCGGGTGCACCCGCAGCCTGGATTGATGCCGCGCAAGACGCGCCATCAAGGAGATGAGATACAATGACATTGTCACGGATTTCGCGCAGCGCTCTGGCTGTCCTGGCGCTTTGCTTCACGTCATGTCTGGCCAGCAGCCCAGGGGCCCGCGCCGCCAGCGCCGATTCGCCCCAGTTTTCACCTGCCCAGAGCGCGGCCATTGGCGACATCGTGAAATCCTACCTGATCAGCCACCCCGAAGTGATCGCGCAAGCTGAAAAGGCGCTGCAGGCCAAGCGCAAGGCCGATGCGGCCAAGGCAATAACGGCGGCGATCAGCGCCAACCATCAAGTGATCTTCGACTCGCCCCACCAGTCGATCATGGGAAACCCGAAAGGCAAGGTGATCCTCGCCGAGTTTTTTGATTACAACTGCCCGTATTGCAAGCTCAGCGAGCCAGCCCTCGAAAAGCTGGCTGCCGCCAACCCCGATCTGAAAATCGTCCTGAAGGATTTTCCGGTGCTCGGGCCAGGTTCAGTCGAGGCAGCACGGGTTGCCGGTGCGGTGCGTGCGCAACTGTCGCCAGCCAAATTTGAGGCTTTCCACACAGCTTTGCTCGGCAAGAAAGTTCATGTCGGCCTGTCGGAAGCGCTTGAAGTTGCCAGGCAGGAGGGCGCGAATATCACCAAAGTCAAGGCTGACATGAATTCGGCGGACGTGAAGGTCGGCATCAGCGAGGTCATGGATGTTGCTGACAAGCTCAATCTCAGCGGCACACCCACCTTTGTGCTGGGCGACGACATTATCGTCGGTGCGGTCGGGTTTGACGAATTGCAGGCCAAAATCAGCAATATGGAAAAATGCGGCAAAGTCGCCTGTTCGTAACCTCGCCATCAAGCCTTCCCAAGCGCCGCGCTACGCTTTAGTAGGATAGGGGCTTGCTTCTCGAAGCCTTGCATCAAGCGCAGATGTTTCTGCGCCTGTTTCAAGGGTTGCGGGGCGCGCGTAGGGCCCCGGCCCTCAAGACCGAAGACCTATCTGCAAGACCGGCGACCAATCTGGATGAGTTTCAACATGGATGACACGTCAGCGCGAGAGGACCGCAAGGCGAAAACGGCGCGGCCACCGACGGCCGCACCAGCCGCTGAAGGCATTGACACCGACCTCGTGGCACGCCTGGCCCAATTGCTTCAGGACACCGACCTTTCCGAAATCGAAGTGGAAAAAGGTGGCTTGCGCATCCGTCTGGCTCGCCACGGTGCCGGGCCCGTGATGGCGCAAATGGCCGCTGCGCCCCTCGCCATGCCGGTGATGCACGCCATGCCGGCCGGCAAGGCCCCCCCGGCGTCTGGCAGCCGCGAAGCGGCGGTTGAAGCTGGCGAGCCTGTCCCCGCCCCCATGGTAGGCACCGCCTACCTGCGCGCCAGCCCCGAAGCCAAGCCGTTCATTGAAGTGGGTGCCAAAGTTGCTGCAGGAGACCGTATTCTGCTGATTGAGGCGATGAAGACCTTCAATGATATTCTCGCACCGCGCGCCGGAACGATCACCGCCATTCTGGTCAGCGACGGCCAGCCGGTCGAATATGGCCAGCCTTTGATGATCATCGAATGACTCCTGCCGCCATAAAGCAGCACCCCCATGTTTGACAAAATACTTATAGCCAATCGCGGCGAGATCGCTCTGCGTATTCTGCGTGCAGCGCGTGAACTGGGCATTGCCACAGTCGCCGTCCACTCCACCGCCGATGCCGAAGCCATGCATGTCAAGCTGGCGGACGAGAGCGTGTGCATCGGGCCGCCCGCTGCGCGAGATTCTTATCTCAACATTCCCGCTTTGCTCGCTGCCTGCGAAATCACCGGGGCGGATGCCATCCATCCAGGTTATGGGTTCTTGTCGGAAAATGCTGGTTTTGCCGATATTCTGGCGGAACATGGCATAGGCTTCATCGGCCCCAAGGCCGAGCATATCCGCATCATGGGCGACAAGATCGAGGCCAAGCGCACCGCAAAGGCGCTCGGCATTCCCTGTGTGCCGGGCTCGGAAGGGGCGATCACGGAAGATGCCGAGGCTCTGCGCGTCGCAGAAGGCATTGGCTATCCGGTTCTGGTCAAGGCCGCCTCAGGGGGCGGCGGGCGCGGCATGAAAGTCGCGAACTCGCCGGGCGAACTTTCCGATGCGCTCGCCACCGCCCGCACCGAGGCCAAAGCTGCCTTTGGCGATGATGCAGTCTATCTCGAAAAATATCTCACCCGACCGCGCCATATCGAAATCCAGATTCTGGGCGATGGCCAGGGCAAGGCCATTCATCTGGGTGAACGCGATTGCTCATTGCAGCGCCGCCACCAGAAAGTCCTGGAAGAAAGCCCCTCGCCGGCGCTCAATGACACCCAACGCGAGGAGATCGGCGAAATCTGCGCTGCGGCCATGCGCAAGCTCGGCTATTCCGGCGTGGGCACTATCGAGTTTCTCTATGAGGATGGCGCGTTTTATTTCATCGAGATGAACACTCGCATCCAGGTGGAGCATCCGGTCACCGAAATGGTGACCGGGCTCGATCTGGTCAACGAGCAGATTCTGATCGCCGCAGGCAGCCCGCTGACCATCACCCAGGCCGATGTACATCTGCGCGGCCACGCCATCGAATGCCGCATCAATGCTGAAAATCCAGCGACCTTCCGGCCCTCACCGGGCAAGATTGCCTATTATCACCCGCCGGGGGGGCTCGGCGTGCGGGTCGATTCGGCGGTCTATCAGGGCTACACGATCCCGCCCTATTATGATTCGCTGGTGGGCAAGCTCATCGTCCATGGTCGCAACCGCAATGAGGCTTTGCTGCGCCTGCGCCGGGCTTTGGGCGAATTCATCATCGATGGCATCGACACCACGATCCCGCTGTTTCGCACTTTGGTGCAAAACCCCGATATCCAGAATGGCGATTACGACATTCACTGGCTGGAGCGGTTTCTGGCGGCCGGGGGCATGGGCGGCACGTCATGAGCGAGGAGGGCCGCACCTACCGCCGCCGCACCCAACTGGTGCATGCCGGGCGCGACCCCGCCGCCCAGCATGGCTTCGTCAACACCCCGACCTATCGCGGCTCGACCGTGCTCTCGCCTACCGTCGCGCATCTGAAATCGCGCGAGGGCTATGTCTATGGCACGAATGGCACGCCCACGACCACCGCGCTCGAAACCGCCTGGACTGAACTTTCCGGCGCTGCGGGCACGGTTTTGCTGCCGAGCGGCCTTGCCGCCGTCAGCATTGCGCTGCTGAGCATGGTGAAAGCGGGCGATGACATCCTCGTCACCGATTCGGTCTATCGCCCGACGCGGAATTTCTGCGCCAATGTGCTCGCAAGGCTTGGCGTCACCACGCGCTATTATGATCCGCTGATCGGTGCTGGCATCGCCGAACTGATCCAGCCCAGCACCAGCGTCATTTTCACCGAAGCGCCCGGCTCCCAAAGCTTCGAAATGCAGGACATTCCGGCCATTGCCGCTGCCGCCCATGCGCGCGGCATTTGCCTGATGATGGACAATACCTGGGCAACGCCGCTATTTTTTCCGCCCCACGAGCGCGGCGTTGATCTGGCGATCGAGGCCGGCACCAAATATCTCTCCGGCCATTCCGATTTGCTGCTGGGTCTCGTTTCGGCCAATGCGGAATATTTTCCCAGACTCCGCGCCACATTCGACGCCATGTCGCCCTGCGCCGGGCCGGAAGATGTGTTTTTGGCTCTGCGCGGCCTGCGCACAATGGAATTGCGCCTGCGCGAGGCGGAGCGTCAGGGGCTCGCACTGGCACGCTGGCTCCAGGCCCGGCCGGAGGTGTTGCGCGTGCTCCACCCCGCCTTGCCCGATGATCCGGGCCATGCCATCTGGAAGCGCGATTTTTCCGGGTCTTCGGGCCTGTTCTCGGTGGTGCTGAAGCCGGTGGCGCAGGCGCGGGTCGAGGCCATGCTGGACAGCCTGAAACTGTTTGGCATGGGCTATTCATGGGGCGGTTTTGAAAGCCTCGTGATCCCGTTTGACTGCACGACCTATCGCACCGCCACCACATGGACGCCAGGCGGCCCGACGCTGCGTTTTCAGATTGGGCTGGAGGATATGGCCGATTTGCAGGACGATCTGACCCAGGGTTTTGCACATCTGCGAGGGTAGTGCATGATGGCCTTTGACGCCACCATCGTCACGACGCGCAGGGCGCAGCATCGGGGATGCAACGGCATGGATGGCCGCGTTCTTGTCAATCACAGCAAATTGTAATCCACTGATCCACTTTAATTTCGCCCCTCAAGGTGCTGCATGATCAAGAATTTCTCCGACCACGCCGCCAATGAACGAACCTTTCTGGCTTGGGTGCGCACGGCGATCACCGTGATGGCTTTTGGATTCCTCGTCGAAAAATTCGATTTGTTCCTGTCGCTGGCAGGCCCGAATTTCGTCGGTCGCAAATTGTCGATACCGGGCGAGAAATTCGGCCATATTGCCGGGCTGTCGCTGATCGTCATGGGCACCTTGATGGTCGCGGTCGCGTCATGGCGCTATGTGCACACCGAGCAGGACCTGCGCAGCGATGTCGCCATGGAACCGCCGGGTGTTGTACCCAATCTCATCCTGGCCGGACTGATGATTGTGCTGGGCGTGGCGATGTTCCTTTATCTGTCGCATGCTTTGGCCCCCGC
>VFSW01006473.1_pt1 | contig 17214 bp, 16 predicted proteins | sample 5358111 | NCBI WGS metagenome assembly VFSW01 (sample SAMN11554181, study PRJNA540505) | mine drainage metagenome | isolation source: sediment from site ElyBrook_90M | place: USA: Ely Copper Mine, Vershire, VT | collected 2017
ATCGGCGAGCGGCAGATCCGCCAGATCGCTGTGCTGCGATTCGGCGTGGCGCACCGCCAGGGCGACGACCTCGTGCGCGTCGCGAAATGGGAGTCCCTTTTTGACCAGGTAATCGGCCAGATCGGTTGCCGTCGCATGGCCTTGCAACGCGGCCGCACGCATTGCCTCGCTGTTGACGCGGATGCCGGGGAGCATTTCGGCGACGATGGCGAGCGTGTCGATCAGCGTGTCCACCGTATCGAACAAAGGCTCTTTATCCTCCTGATTATCTTTGTTGTAAGCCAGTGGCTGGCCTTTCATCAGCGTCAGCAAGGCAACCAGGTGACCGTTTACGCGCCCGGTTTTGCCGCGTATCAGTTCGGGGACATCCGGATTCTTTTTTTGCGGCATGATGGAGGAGCCGGTACAAAAGCGGTCGGCCAGATCGATAAAGCCGAAGCGCGGATTCATCCATAAAATCAGTTCTTCGGACAGCCGCGAAAAATGTGTCATGATCAGACTCGCGCAAGCACTGAATTCGATGGCGAAATCGCGGTCGGATACGGCGTCGAGCGAATTTTCGCAGACCCCGTCGAAGCCCAGCTGCCGCGCGACGGCCTCGCGGTCTATCGGAAAGCTGGTGCCAGCCAGCGCGGCGGCGCCCAGCGGCAGGCGGTTGACCCGAACGCGGCAGTCGCGCAGGCGTTCCGCATCACGCTTGAGCATTTCGAAGTAGGCCAGTAAGTGGTGGCCGAACGAAATCGGTTGCGCGACCTGTAAATGGGTAAAACCGGGCATCACTACGTCGACATGGGTTTCGGCGAGGTCAAGCAGCGCTTTTTGTACGGAGTGGATCAACTGTATCAGTCCGTCGATATTGTGCCGCAGATACAGGCGTATGTCCGTTGCTACCTGGTCGTTGCGCGAGCGCCCGGTGTGCAGGCGCTTGCCGGCGTCACCGATTTTGGCAGTAAGCGCTTTTTCAATGTTAAGATGCACGTCTTCTAGTTCAAGCAGCCATTCGAATTTGTCGGCGCGTATCTCGGCGAGAATTTCTGCCATGCCGCGCTCTATGTCGGTCAGATCGGAGGCGCTGATGATCGCCTGTTGCGCGAGCATGCGCGCGTGCGCAAGTGAGCCTTGAATATCGTACTCGGCCAGGCGATAATCGAAACCTATCGACGCCGTGTAACGTTTGACGCGTTCCGACACCGGCTCGGTAAACCGGCCAGACCAGAGTTGCGGCGTAGGGGTGCTGGCATTGGACATATAATAAACGCATCCTTGATATAGTGAGAAGTGCAGGATACCGCACAATACCCGAATTATGCCAAAGTCCGAGGTTTCCGACTATCCTGATCACTTGCCGGATTTTTGCAATCTGGGCGTGATGCTGCGGATTTTGCTTGGCGTGGAGGCGATGGTGGGACTGGCGGTGTGGTTGCAAGCCGCGTATTTGACGGAAATGTGGCGCCTGTTTCTGGCCTATTCCATGGTGGTGCAACCGACATTGCTGCTGACCTTGTTCCTGCTTTGCGTGGTGTCGCGCCCGTTGTCGCGCTTGCCCTACCCGGCCGGCGTGGCGACGACGGTGGCGGTGGCGACGATTACAACCGGGCTGGTGATGACGGGCATGAGCCATGTCTTCTCCGACCGTCGCATGGCGATGTCGATGCGAGAAATGCTTAATGTCATCGGCGTGAGCGCGATCGTGCTCTCGTATTTTCATTTGCGCGGCCGGGTACTCTCGCCCGCCCTGACCGAGGCGCGGCTACACGCCTTGCAGGCCCGGATACGGCCGCATTTTTTGTTCAACAGTCTCAACGCCGTGCTCAGTCTGGTGCGCGCCGAACCGCGCCGTGCCGAGCGCGCGCTGGAGAATCTGGCGGATTTGTTTCGCGTGGCCATGGCCGACAATCGCAATCTCGGCGCGCTCGGCGATGAAGTCGAATTATGCCGCAGATACCTCGAACTGGAGGCGTTGCGGCTTGGAGATCGCTTGCGCGTGGTCTGGCATATCGACAAAATGCCGGCCGACGTGCTGGTGCCGCCGCTGATGATGCAGCCGCTGCTCGAAAACGCGGTTTATCACGGCATAGAACCGGCAACGCAGCCGGGCGAGATCACTATCAATATTTATCAAAGCAACGGCCAATTGCATATTATTATCCGCAATCCTTACCAGCTCGACGGGCGTCATCACGGCGGTAACAAAATGGCGCTGAATAATATCAGACATCGCCTTAACCTGCATTTCGACGCCGAAGCGAGCTTGCGCACGCAGATCGGCGAGCATTATTTTCAGGTGCATATTTCGTTGCCCTGCCGGAGTGTCAGTCATGGCTGAGCCGTTGCGGATATTTATCATTGACGACGAACCACCCGCGCGTAATCGTTTGCGCGACTTGCTCGCCGATTGTGGCGAGCAGATGCCGCTGCAGGTTGCCGGTGAAGCCGGAGATGGCCCCGAGGCCCTGCGGCTGTTGGCGCATATCGAAGTGGATGTGGTATTGCTCGATATCCACATGCCCGGTATGGACGGTCTGCAGATAGCGCAGCATCTGGCGCAACGGGGGCAACTGGTGAGCGTCATTTTTACTACTGCTTACGATGCGCACGCGATTCGCGCATTCGAACTCGAAGCGCGAGATTATCTGATGAAGCCGGTACGCGCCGAACGGCTGCTCGCCGCTTTGCGCAAGGTGCGCGGCAATTCTCCGGTTGCTGCGGCGCCTGCGGAGCGGCAGTATCTGAGCGCTCATGAGCGCGGACGGGTATTGCTGGTTCCGGTGAACGACATCATCTGTTTGCGCGCCGAGCAAAAATATGTCGCCGCGCGGACGTTGGTGCACAGTTATCTGCTCGAAGAAAGCTTGTCCAGTCTGGAGCAGTCTTTCCCGCAGCGCTTTATCCGGATTCACCGTAGCATCCTCGTTGCGCGCAGTGCGATCGCGGGTTTCGCGCTCAAGGATCGCGGCAGCGACGATGAAGAACACAGCGGCTGGGTAGTCCTGCTCAAGGGGCTCGACGAGGCGCTGCCTGTTAGCCGCAGGCAATATGCGGTGGTGAAACAGTTCCGCCAGGGCGAAGCGCCCTAGCCTGCATGTTGCCTGCCGAGCCAAGCGCCTAGTGATTGGGCTGGCTTCAAGCGGGAGGTTTTTTCGCGGCTTTGGGTTTTGCCGCCTTTGGTTTCGTTGTCGCGGTTTTCGCCACTGTGACTTTGGCCGCAGGGGATTTTGCCGCGGCAGGTTTTGCCGTAGCGGGTTTTTTTACCGCGCCCGCCGTTTTTGCCGCTGTTTTAGCGGCAGGTTTTTTACGGCCGGTCTTGCCTTTGCCGGCCCGTTCGGCCAGCAACGGCAAAGCGGTTTCCAGCGTGACGGCTTGCGCGTCCACATCCTTGGGAATCGTGGCATTGACGCTGCCGTGTTTGACATACCAGCCGTAGCGCCCTTCGTTGAGCGTCACCGCTTTGCCGTCTTCTGGGTGATTTCCCAGCGGTTTCCCGGCCGGCGCGTTGCTGCGGGGTGCGCGTTCCATCAGCAGCACTGCCAGGGCTCGCGGCAGGTCTATGGTGTAGACGTCGTCGTCCTTGGGAATCGATTTGAATTTGCCGTCGTGTTGCAGGTATGGGCCGAAGCGCCCGATGTTGGCGACGATGGATAAACCTGTTTCGGGGTGAGTGCCTACTTCGCGCGGCAGCGATAATAATCGTAATGCCATAGCGAGGTCGGCTGATTCTACGGGCTGCGTCTTCGGCCACGAGGCGCGGCGCGGTTTGATTTTTTTGTCTTCGGGCGTTGCGCCGATCTGGACGTAATAGCCAAAGCGCCCGTTAAGCAACAGAATATCTTCGCCGCTGGCCGGGTCGTGCCCGAGGTTGACCGGGCCATTCTCGCTGCCTGCGTACATGGGGCGCGTGTAGTCGCATTCGGGATAGCCCGAGCAGCCGATAAACAGACCGCGTTTGCTCGATTGCAAAAACAGCTTGCTGCCGCATTTGGGGCACACTTCGTCCTCTATCGGGCAGCCGCGCTCGACATCGGCCTTGGACGCCAGCGTGTCGGAAAATCCCGTCCAGAATTCGCTGAGCAAGGGCAGGTATTTCAGGGTGCCATTAGACACGTCATCGAGCTTGTCTTCGAGTTTGGCGGTGAAGTCGTAATCGACGTAATGGGTGAAATGAGTGGTAAGAAAGCAATTGACCAGGCGTCCGGTCGGAGTGGGCGTAAACCGCTTTTTGTCCAGCTCCACGTATTCGCGGTCTTGCAGCGTGGAGATGATGCTGGCGTAAGTCGAGGGCCGGCCGATGCCGTATTCCTCCAGCGTTTTGACCAGGCTGGCCTCGGTGTAGCGCGGCGGTGGCTGGGTATAGTGCTGTTCGCCGTAGAGCTTGTCGATGGGGATGGTCTCGCCTTCCGTAAACGGCGGTAATTTGGTGTTGTCTTCCTCGGTCGCGTCATCCTGATTCTCTTGGTAAACCGTAATGAAGCCCGGAAACACCAAGGTCTGGCCGGTGGCGCGAAACAGGTTGGCCGGACTGCCGACCGCAATGTCGAGACTGACGGTGTCGAACTGGGCGGCCGTCATCTGACAGGCCAGCGTGCGCTTCCAGATCATTTCGTACAGTCGCGCCTGGTCGGAGGTGAGGAATTGCCGGACCGAATCGGGCGAGCGGGCGATGGCCGTGGGTCGTATCGCCTCGTGTGCCTCCTGCGCGTTTTTGGATTTGTTGCGAAAAAACACCGGCGTAGCAGGCAGGTAGTCGGCGCTGAAATGGCTTTGTATGTAATGACGGATTTCTTCTATGGCCTCACGCGCGAGATTGACCGAATCGGTGCGCATGTAGGTAATCAGACCGGTCGTGCCGCTGTCTATGTTGATGCCTTCATACAATTGTTGCGCGGTGCGCATGGCGCGGTCGGTGGTCATGCCCAGTTTGCGCACGGCTTCCTGTTGCAGGGTCGAAGTCGTGAAAGGCGCGGTCGCGTTACGCGATTTGCGTTTCTTTTCCACGCTATGGATAGTGCCGCTGGCGTGCCCGGCTAATTGCTCAAGAATGGTTTGCTCGGCAGCGTGATCGGGGACGCTGAACTGATCAAGCTTGGTGTCGGCAAACCGGATCAGGCGCGCTGAAAAAGCCTGATTGGCTTTGTGGCTGTCGAGATGAAGGGTCCAGTATTCACGGGCGGTAAATTTCTCGATTTCGAGTTCACGCTCGACGATGAGTCGCAGGGCCGGGCTTTGTACTCGCCCGGCGGAGAGCCCCGGGCTGATTTTACGCCACAACAATGGCGAAAGATTAAAGCCTACCAGGTAATCGAGAGCGCGACGGGCCTGTTGCGCATCGACCAGCGGCATCGCAATGGCGCGCGGGTTTTCGACCGCGTGGGTGATCGCGCTTTGGGTGATTTCATGGAACTCTATTCGCGCGATAGGTTTTTTGGCCGTGGTTTTGTTTTCCTGCAAAATCTCGGACAAGTGCCAGGCAATGGCTTCGCCTTCCCGGTCCGGGTCGGTTGCGAGCAGGATGCGGTCGACTTTTTTAGCGGCCTTGAGTATCGCCGCGAGGTGACGCTCATTGCGTTCGATTAGCTGGTACTTCATGGCGAAGCCGTGTTCGGTGTCGACCGCGCCGGTTTTCGGCACCAAATCGCGCACATGACCGTAACTGGCCAGAATCTCGTACTCTGCTCCCAGGTATTTTTTTAGAGTCTTGGCCTTCGAGGGCGATTCGACGATGACTAACGCTGACATGAAGGGTGCGGCCTAATGAATGGCAAGAGCGGTGCCGTGATTGAACAGCAGGTCTTCCAGTAGTGAGTAATCCTGGCCGGGGGTCTGGCTCCACAGGACGATGAGCGCAATCCATTTGATTTTTTCCAGGCTCGGTTCGCGTTCATCCAAAGCCAGTACGCGGTCGATGATCCACTCGCGCTGCAAAGGATTAATAATTCCGGCGTGTTGTAAAAACAGCAGGAATCCTCGGCTTTCGGCGTCGATGCGTTCAAGTTCGTAAGGCGCATAAACGCGAATGGCGTGGTGTTCGGCAAGGCTGGCAGGATATTGTGTCGAGTTGAGCGAATCGAGATCCGAAAACCAGTCCAGTGCCTGATCGATTTCACCGACGTTAAATCCCGCGGCGTTAAGCTTGATTGTGAGCGCGTCACGATCCGGGGCAAGCTCTATTTGCGGGTAATTCTCAAATAAAAAAATAAGTATATCGAACATTATCTTTATTAAACAATACGTTGATATAGGCCGCCGGGCAGTGTCGCTATCTGGCCCGACAACTCTCTTTCCAACAGCATGGCGGAAAGCGCCTGAGCCGTCAACCCGCTGCGTGCGATGAGCGCGTCCAGATGCACCGGTTCGAAGCCCATTGCAAGCCATAACGGGTCGTCGTTGTCTGGCGGGACGGCGTGGTTGACCGCCACGCGCGGCCAGCGCAACTCGTCGAGGATGTCGCGGGCCGACTCGGCCAGTTTGGCACCCTGTTTTATCAGCGCATGGCAACCGCGCGCCAGCGGCGAATGGATGGATCCCGGCACTGCGAATACTTCCCTGCCCTGTTCCAGGGCCAGTCGCGCGGTAATCAGCGAGCCGCTTTGCAACGCCGCTTCGATCACCAGACATCCCAGACTCATTCCACTGATGAGACGGTTACGCCGGGGAAAATTGCCGGCGATGGAGGGTGTGCCGAGCGGAAACTCGGAAATAATCGCGCCGTTTTCGGCGATCTCGTGGGCAAGCTGCTTGTTGCGGGCCGGATAGATAATATCCAACCCGGTTCCCGTTACGGCGATGGTGCTGGCTTTGCCGCGCAGGCCGCCCTGATGCGCCGCAGTATCGATGCCCGATGCCAGCCCGCTGATGATGGTGAGACCCGCGTCGGCCAGATGTTCGGCGAAGGCTGCTGCGTTCAGCGCGCCTTGCGGCGTCGCATTGCGGCTGCCGACGATAGCCAGACTAGGCTGGGTTAATAGTTCGCGGCGCCCCTTGAGATAAAGTACCGGAGGCGGGTCGGTGATTTCGAGCAGACGCGGCGGGTAGTCGCCGTCGGCCAGCGTAACCAGTTGATTGCCGGGTTGGTCCAGCCATTGGTGCGCGGGCGCGATGCGCTCGCTATCTGGGCCGTTGCCGATGCTTTGGGCTACAGCGGCGGGTACGTGACGCCGGAGATCAGCCAATGGCGTTGCGTAAATGCGCTCCGGGTCGCCGAACGCGGCGAGTAACGCCCGGAAAGTCTGGCCGCCCAGCCCTGGCGTGAGGGACAGGCCTAGCCAGGCGTCGCGCTCTTCAGGATTCAAGATCGCGCCGGCTCGGTTTGGGGTCGGGATCAAGGGTTGCGCACATAATCCAGTAAATTGACGGAATGGCTGGTCTGCATGATGATCGCGTAGGCGACTTTGTCGAAGACGCGATATACCATGATCAGGCCTATGCGCGAGTCGGGAAGCATAATGCCGTCGGCGCTGCCTTTGTTTTTATAGATCGCCAGCACGGTGCCTGCGTCCAGCCCGTTGCGCGCGCCTTTATTGAGAATCACTGTGTCGAATTGCCCGGCTTCCGATATGCCGCCGTAGGTGGCGATGATGACACCATTGATCATCTGTTCGGGCGCATGCGGTACGTAACGAAACGAGTAGCTGTCGTGCGCCGGTTTGAGGCGGTCTCCCCGGCCAATCTCCTGCGTTGATGAGGTGATCAATACCGTTTGCGGATTGCCGGGGGTGACGCTGCGCGCTTCGCCCAGATATTGTACCCGATAGCCTAGCACTTCATTGGTGTCGGGGTCGATGAGCGGAGCGCCCGGGCGCAGAATTTTCCAGTTCCGTGTTTGGCTGCCGTCGTTGGTTGCGTAAGCGTTTTCGCCAGCGCCGATGAACAGATGGTCGTCTTCGAACCCCAGTATCCGCGGCGCTTGGTCGAGGGCGTCCTTATCCATGACGAATGGCTGATCGAGAAAGGCATTGATGCTGGCTGTGGGGATGGGAGGAATTCCTGATTCGTCGATGGCGGTAGAGCGGATCTTCGGGCTCAGTACGACCGTGCGCAGATGGTCGCCGCGTAGCAGAGTAAGTCTGGGGGTCGGTCCGCTGGTATCGAGTACGACGATGTCGCCGGGATAAATCCAGTGCGGGTTCTTGATTTCGGCTTTATTCATGCCCCATATTTGCGGCCATTTCCATGGGTCCTTGAGGAATTTGCCCGATATGGCCCAGAGCGTATCGCCCTTGACTACCGTGTAACGAGAGGGCGCATGGTCTTGCAGGAGCAGTTCGTCAGCGTGGCTCGATAACGTGATCCAGCTGGTTAATAAGAGGAAAATGATAAATTTGTTCATGCAGCCCCCAGATACCAAATGATGGTTTTGCCTTATTGTAGAGCAATGGACGTATAATAATTCGAGTTGGAATTAATGTTTCGTTTCGATTTTGCATGTAATTGGTTGTGTAGGCAAGTATTTATGGCTAAGTTGACAATTTTGCGATACCCCGATCCGCGCTTATATACGCGGGCCAAGCCGGTTGTCACGGTAAATGCGCACATTCGGCAGTTGATAGCCGATATGGCAGAGACCATGTATGCGGCGCCCGGCATCGGCCTGGCGGCGACACAGGTGGACGAGCACATACAGTTGTTGATCGTCGACACGAGTGAGACGCAGAACGATCTGCATGTGCTGATCAATCCCGAGTTGTTGGTGACCGAGGGTAGTGCCGAGCACGAAGAAGGCTGCCTGTCCGTGCCCGGCATTTACGACAAGGTCACGCGGGCCGAGAGGGTGACCGTGCGCGCGCTGGACGCTGACGGCGAACCTTTTGAACTGGTCGCCGAGGGTTTGCTGGCGGTCTGCATCCAGCATGAAATGGACCATTTGCTGGGCAAGGTGTTTGTGCAGTATCTGTCACCGTTAAAACAGAGCCGGATTAAAAACAAGCTAAAAAAGCGTGTTCAGGAAACTATGTAAGGTTATGTTTTAATGCGCATTATTTTTGCCGGGACGCCAGAGTTCGCACGCGTGGCGCTGACTGCCCTGAATGCGGCAGGGCACGCGGTAGTCGCGGTGCTGACTCAGCCCGACCGGCCTGCGGGGCGCGGCATGAAATTGACTCCCGGCGCGGTGAAAAAGGCGGCCCTGGTCATGGGGCTGCCCGTGCTGCAACCGGAAACGCTCAAATCTGCCGCCGTTCAGGCCGAGCTTCGCGCGCTGGCGTGCGACGTGATGGTGGTCGCGGCGTACGGCCTGATTTTGCCGCAGGCCGTGCTGGATATGCCGCGTCTGGGGTGTTTGAACATTCACGCGTCGCTGCTGCCGCGCTGGCGCGGCGCGGCGCCCATCCACCGGGCCATTCAGGCTGGTGATGCGCAAACCGGGGTGACCATCATGCAAATGGATGCGGGTCTGGATACCGGTGCGATCGTAATGCAGCGCGCGTTGGCGATTGCCGACCACGATACCACCGGTAGCCTGCACGACAAACTGGCGGCGCTGGGTGGAGCGATGATAGTCGACGCATTGGCGGCGGCAAGTGAGTGCAGACTGACTGCGCTACCGCAGCCGGCGTGCGGCGCGACTTATGCCGCCAAAGTGACCAAAGCCGAGGCGAGACTGGATTTCAGCCTGGACGCCCGCCAGCTCGCGCGCGATATCCGCGCCTTTAATCCCGCGCCCGGCGCTTTTTTTACCTGGCGTGATACTGTGGCCAAAGTGTGGCAGGCGTACGCGTGCAGCGGCAGCGGCGCGCCCGGCGCGGTGCTGGCGGCAGATAGCGGCGGCATCGTCGTCGCATGCGCGCAGGATGCGCTATGCATGACCGAGCTGCAATCGGCCGGGGGCAAGCGCCAGAGCGCCGCCCAGTGGCTGGCTGGCCACCCCGTTGCCGATGGCGACCTGCTGCAGGTATTTTAACTACCGTCTTCCGCGCTCGCCAGCCAGCGTGTCAGGTCGTCGAGAATCGCGTGACTGGCCTGGTTAAATGCCGCCGCCGCCCCTGCCGCGTTATAGCTCGTCAAGGGCGTATTCTGGACAAACACGCGGCGGGCGATCAGGCGCTGATGCTGGCTGTCGTACAATTGCGCGCGCAGAACGACATGTACGAAACCGGGCTTGTTGGTCGCGTCGTGGTAAAACGACAGCAGGTTCGTAGATAGATGCCGTTCGGCGCTAACATCGCTGTTCGCGCTGACGACGCTGGCGTAGATGTGCGTATTGGCGAGCCGGTTGAACAGCAGTTCGCTCCATCTCACGCTGGGCAGTTCGCTCCAGTGGGCGTATTGATAATGGCTGCGGGTATGCAGCGAGCGGCTAAACACCAGAAAGGAGTTGTTGTCATAACTGCTGGAGTCGGTATCTTCGATCAGCAGCGTATAAGGTCGCACGACGGGGATCGTTGCCGGGGCCGCTGGCGCATCTTCGAGCACATAGACCTGGCGCGGCGGTTCGTTGGCGCCGCCACCCAGATTGACGCAGCCACCCAGCGAGGAAATCAGTAGTGCCAAGAGTAGTCTGTTGATCATGATTATCGTTCTCCTGGTGCCGGTTCCGGTTTGCCGGAATTAAAAATCAGTGCCCGCGGATTGGACAGGTTCTGCCCGGTGCTGGTAATGGTGTCCGCGCTGCGGTGCACATCGGCACCGATCTGGTTGAGTTGATAGCTGGCGGCGTCGGTCAGTCGTTGCAATTGGCGCGAAATGATCACTGATTGTTGTTGCAGATCGTCGAGCGTGGTGTCGACCTTGGTGAACGTCGTGCCCGCTTTACCACCCAGGAGTTTGATCTGCTCGTCCATATCGGCGCTGGTCCGTCCCAGGCTGCTGGCGGTCTGCCTGACGGTGTCTGCGCTATCTTTGAAGCTGCGCAGCGTATCGTCCAGCGTGTGTTTGTTCGCAATCAATTGCCCGGACAGAACCTGTACATTGCGGAGAGTCTTCGCAACGGCTGCGCGGTTGTCATCGGACAGCACAAGGTTGAGTTTGTCCAGCACCTGCGCGCCGTTTTTCGCCATCTGGCTCAGGCTGGTGGTCATCTTGTCGAGATCCGAGCTACCCTCGGCTATGATAGGGTATTGCCCATTGGCCGATGTGGTGGGTAGCAACGGGCTGCTGGCATGGGGATTATGGATTTCAATCACGGCCAGCCCGGTGATGAAGCTGCGTTTGACGTACGCGCGGCTGTCGACGTGGATGGGCGCGGTTTTGTCGAGTTTGATATCGACGCGCACCGATTCCTGCTTGCCCCGCACAAACGTATAATTGGTGACCTCACCCATTTTGATGCCGCGCATGGTCACCGCGCTATTGATGTCCAGCCCGTCCATAGACTCGTTATGAAAGTAGATGCTGTAGGGCTGGTAGGCGATCTTGCTCGCCCCGCCCATGAGCCAGATGAAGCTTGCCGCAAGCAGTAAGCTGACGGCTATGACCATGCCGCCGACAAATGTGTAATGTGCATCGTTTTCCATCATTGCGCCTCAAATAGTGTTTAACGTTACGTTTGATGCAGCGCGCTGGCTGGTGGTGCCGGCTATTGCGCTCCGCGTCTCCCGAGGGGCTTCGCGCGTTGCGAAATAGGCGCGCAGCCACGGATCGTCGATTTGATGTATCTGGGCTATGCTGCCGTCGCCCAGCACTTTGCCGTCGGCCAGCACGATGGCGCGATCGATGATCGACAGCAGCGTATCGAGGTCATGGGTGATCAGCACCACTGTCAATCCCAGGCTGTCCGACAAGGCGCGGATCAGGTCGTCGAACGCGCGCGCCGAGAGCGGATCCAGCCCCGAAGTAGGTTCGTCGAGGAACAATAATTCCGGGTCCAGCGCTAGGGCGCGCGCCAGAGCGGCTCGTTTGCGCATGCCGCCTGATAATTCGTTGGGCATTTTCAACGCAGCGCTGCCGGGCAAGCCGACCAGCGCCAGTTTCAGGCGGGCCAGTTTCAGGCACACCGGCTTGGGCAGATCGGTATGCTCGAACAGCGGCGTAGCGACGTTCTGTTCGATATTGATCGAGGAAAACAGCGCACCGTCCTGAAACAGCATGCCGAAGCGCTGCCGCAGGCTGCGTAGCTCGGCGCTACTGGCCGACCAGACATCGGTACCGAACAAGGAGATGTGCCCAGCCGTCGGCCGCAACAAGCCGATGATCTGTTTGAGCAGGGTGGATTTGCCGGTGCCGCTGCCACCGATCAGCGCGACGATTTCTCCGCGCATGACTTGCAGGCTGACACCATTGAGTATTCGGTTGCCGTCTATGTCGGTAACCAGTTGATCGACTTCTACCAGCGTTTCAGTCATGTCAGATCCCCAATTTAACCAATGTGATCGCGATTATCGCATTGAGCAGTATCACGGCGACGATGCTCTGGACTACGGTCGAGGTCGTATTCAGTCCGATGCTGCGCGCATCGCGCGCGACGGAGAGACCCATGTAGCAGGCGATAACGCCGATAAATAGCGCGAATACCGGCGCTTTGAGCAAACCCACCAACATCGTGGGGGTATCGAGTTCCTGTTGTAACCGGTTGATAAACGCCGCAGGATTGATATTGAGTTGTTGATTGGCAATGGCCATGCTGCCCAGCAACCCGGCGATATCACCGACGAAGACCAGCAGTGGCAGCGCGAGCAACAAAGCAAGGACGCGCGGGATGACCAATACGGCGTAGGGCGATAATCCCAATACACTGATGGCGTCGGTTTCCTCGTATACTTTCATCGTCCCGAGCTGGGCAGTGATGGCCGCGCCGGAGCGGCCGGCGACGAGAATGGCGACGATGACCGGAGACAGTTCGCGGCAGATCGCTAGCGCAGAACCGTCGACGACAAAAATGTTCGCTCCGTAGCGCTCAGCCTGGCGCCCGAGTAAATAGGCGAAGACCAGTCCTAGCAAAAACATCATGGTGAACACCAGTGGAATGGCGTGGACGAATATGGCTTCGATCTGATTGATAAACTCTTTCCAGCGGAAACGGCGTGGTTGCGCAAACAGATCGAATATTTCTGTGGTCAAAATGCCGACAAAATTTACCAGATGTGCGAGGTGCCGCATTCCGGCGTCGGCGTTGCGTCCAAGTCCGGCCAGCCAATTGCGGCGTGCTGGTTCCGCCGCCTGACTGGCGTCAAAATGGCCGCGCACCAGATCCAGTATCGCTGCATGGGCGACGCTGAAGTGGACCAGACCCATGTCGGCGATGTTCACACCCCGGTCAGCCAGGCTTTGCAACAAGGCGAGCGCCCCGCTGGGGTCGAGGCTGACGATTTCGCCGCCATCAAGTTCTATCCGCGCCGGCAGAGGCGCATATTGCCACGCGGGCAAGGCATTAAGCTGGGACAGGCGCCAGTCGCCCGTTGCGTAGATATGCAGCGTATCGTTTTGCAATTCGGTGCGCAGGGTGGGCGGCATGCGATTCAGGCTGCGTTGCCAAAACGGTAGACCGCGAGACTGCCGGTCAGGTTTTGCAGAAAATGTATGCGCGCGCCCGCCGTCATGACGATACGTTCGCGGATGGTGATCTGCAGCTTGGCGCAAAGCGCTTCAAAATCGTGCATGGTGCAGAGATGGACATTGGGCGTGTCGTACCATTGATAGGGGATGTCCGGCGATACGGGCATATGTCCGCGCAAAACCTGGAGGCGATTTTTCCAGTAGCCGAAGTTGGGAAAAGTGACTATGCCTTCGCGCCCTACCCTGAGCATCTCGCGCAGAATAGCTTCGGTATGATGGACGGCTTGGAGCGTCTGCGACAGCACGACATAGTCGAATGTGGCCGAGGCGAATTCCGCCAGCCCCGCTTCGAGATCGCGCTGTATGACGTTGACGCCGTTCCTGATGCAGCCCAGCACATGCTGGTCGGCGAGTTCGACGCCATAGCCGCGCGCCTGCCGGTGTTCTTGCAGATATTTGAGCAGGTCGCCGTCGCCGCAACCCAGATCCAGCACTTTGGCATTGGGCTGTATCCAGGCGGCGATGGTCTGGAAATCGTGACGCATCAGGTTGTCACCCTTTCCATATAAGCGCGAATCAGCGCATGGTAATGCGGATCGTGCATCAGGAACGCGTCGTGCCCGTGATTTGAGACAATTTCGGCGTAGCTGACGTTGCGTTCGTTATCGAGCAGCGCCTGCACAATCTCGCGCGACCGTTCCGGGGCGAAACGCCAGTCGGTCGTAAAGGAAATGATCAGAAAATCCGCCACCGCGGGTTGGAGTGCGGCGGACAGGTTCGGTTCCGCCTGATGCTGGGTCGGGTCGAAATAATCCAGCGCCTTGGTCATGAGCAGATAAGTGTTGGCATCGAAGGAATCGGCGAATTTATCGCCCTGGTAACGCAAGTAGGACTCGATTTCGAATTCAACGTCGTAGCCGTAGTTAAACGCCCCGGCGCGCAGAATGCGGCCGAATTTGCTCCCCATTACATCGTCCGACAGATAGGTGATATGACCCAGCATGCGCGCCAGCCGCAAGCCCCGGCGCGGATAAGTGTGATGGGCGTAATAATCGCCGGCGTGGAAATCCGGGTCGGTCAATATGGCCTGCCGAGCGACATCGTTAAAAGCGATGTTCTGCGCGGTCAGCTTGGGCGCAGAGGCGATGGTCAGGCAATGCCTCACCCGCTCAGGATATGCAATGCTCCATTGCAGGACCTGCATGCCGCCGAGGGAGCCGCCGATGATCGCCGCAAACCGCGAGATGTCCAGAGTATCCGCGAGACGCGCCTGGGACGCGACCCAGTCCTCGACGGTAACGAGCGGGAAGCGCGAGCCGAACGCGTGCCCAGTTTGCGGGTCGATGGAGACCGGCCCGGTCGAGCCGTGGCAGCCGCCCAGATTATTCACGCCGATCACAAAAAAGCGCCCGGTGTCGATGGGTTTGCCGGGGCCTATGAGATTATCCCACCAGCCGGGATTCTTATCGGTCGCGGCATGCCAGCCCGCCACGTGATGATTGCCCGACAGCGCATGACAGACCAGTATCGCGTTGCTTCGGTCTGCATTGAGAGTGCCGTAAGTTTCGAATACCAGATCGTAAGCGGGTAAAACCGCACCGCTTTTCAGAGTAAGTGGCGCGGCGAAATGCGCCGTTTGTGGGGTGACTATGCCTACAGATGAAATAAGGGTGGACGCAAGGGGCATATGGGTATTTTTAGTCGAAATCGACGTGCCCTCCGCCCTGCTGCGCGATCATTTGGGCGAGGCTCTGAAAAAATTCGCTGCCGTCGCGCGAATTGCGCCAGGCATTATCGGTCCATTGGTAATGAAATCCGCCCGATTTCGCCGCGATCCACACTTCATGCATGGCAGCCTGGCGATTGACAATAATTTTGCCGCCCGCGCAATCGATTTCGAGCACGTTGCCCGCTGCAAGTTCGAAATCGACATCGCCAGCCGCGTTTTCGAGCGCATTCTCGATTTTGCGGAAGGTTTCGTCGGTAAGCTGATTAAATTCGGTATCTGTCATGATAAACTGCGCTCTGTTCGTTGAGGAAACATATCGGCTATGCGACGTTCCATAATTTATCTTTCGCTCATTGCCACGCTGCTGTCAGTCGCCGGTTGCGGAACCAAGGGGCCACTGTATCTTCCCGAAAAACCCGCATCAACGCAAGCGAAGCATTCATGAGCTCAATACATTTAGCCCCGTTCGATGCCGATATCTTAAACCATATTGCAAAGACTTACGGTACACCGTGCTATGTCTACGACCACGCCGCACTGACCAGCGCTTTTGCGCAATTCGATCTAGCCCTGCAGTCGCGGCGGCATTTGCTGTGTTACGCGGTGAAAGCCAACCCCAGCCTTGCCATTTTAAATGTTTTTGCGCGTCTGGGTGCGGGTTTCGATATCGTCTCCGGCGGCGAGTTGCAGCGCGTGCTGGCGGCGGGCGGCGACCCGGCGAAAGTAGTGTTTTCTGGGGTCGGCAAGCGCGTCGACGAGATGCGCCTGGCTTTGACGCACGGCATCCTGTGTTTCAATGTCGAATCCGAGCGCGAGCTGTTCAAATTGAACGAGGTTGCGGGCGCGATGGGGAAAATTGCGCCGATCAGCCTGCGCGTCAATCCCGATGTCGACGCGAAAACCCACCCTTACATTTCGACCGGCCTCAAGGCCAGCAAATTCGGCATCGCGCACGAAGAGTCGCTGCGATTGTACCGGCTGGCGAAGTCTTTGCCGCACCTGGCGATTACCGGCATCGATTGTCATATAGGTTCGCAACTGACGGAAATCAGCCCTTTTGTCGATGCGCTGGATCGCATACTGGCGCTGGTCGACATGCTCGCGATGGAGGGCATTGCGTTGCATCATCTCGATTTGGGAGGTGGATTGGGGATACGTTATCGGGAAGAAGCGCCGCCGCCGGTCGAAGCATACCTGCAAGCCCTGCTGAGCAGACTTGACGGGCGCTGTCAGTCGCTGCTGTTCGAACCGGGCCGGGCGCTGGTTGGCAATGCCGGTGTGTTGCTCACCCGGGTGGAATATCTGAAGCCGGGGGCGGAAAAGAATTTCGCCGTCGTCGACGCTGCCATGAACGATTTGATGCGTCCGGTCTTATACGATGCTTATCATGCGATTGTGCCGGTCAATCCGCGCGCAGGCGACGCCGAGGTATATGAGGTGGTCGGCCCGGTATGCGAAAGCGGCGATTTTCTTGGTCACGCGCGCACGCTGGTGCTGGCCGAAGGCGATTTGCTGGCGATCCAATCCGCCGGGGCATACGGCATGTCCATGAGTTCCAATTATAATACACGCCCACGCGCGCCCGAGGTCATGGTACGGGACGGTGCTGCGCTGCTGGTGCGCGAGCGCGAATCGGTCAGCGCCTTGTACGCGCTGGAGCGGCTGTTGCCCTGAGCGGCCAGGCGCCGCGCCGCCTATCGTCCCTATTTACCTGAAATGCTGGGCGGAAAATACAACAATGAATCCGCAATTCGCTTAAATGTCGAGTTTTGCATTTACCTCATTCAGTAACCAAATAAAAACATACTTCTTATTTTTGTAGCAAAATGTGAGAACTGCCCCCCGGGTGTCAGGCGTTGTTTGCCGGGGAACGCATAATATTCAAACAATTCTTTTTTGCGATTAGGGCAACCTATTTTTACAGTCAGGTATAAAAAACAACAAATCAATAATATTTTTATTGAAAAAATTGGTTTGCTAAGGAAGCGCTGATCAAATCGGTTCACCCCCCCTGAATCGTAACGATTCCTGTAAAATCACACTATGTCTGGTTACGGGAGTTG
>VFSW01006474.1_pt1 | contig 17214 bp, 17 predicted proteins | sample 5358111 | NCBI WGS metagenome assembly VFSW01 (sample SAMN11554181, study PRJNA540505) | mine drainage metagenome | isolation source: sediment from site ElyBrook_90M | place: USA: Ely Copper Mine, Vershire, VT | collected 2017
GGTGTCTTCCAACCAACCCTCTCCCCGGGCCTTCCGGCGCCCCCCCCCCCCCCACTGCACAACCCCGCCCGGCCCCCCGCCGGCCGCGCCGGCCGCCCAGGGGAGCCGACTCAGCCAACGCCGCGCCGCCGTGAGGGAGGGGCCGTCGAGCGCGGCCCGCAGGTGATCCAGGCGCGCCGCGGCCAGCGCCTGCGCGGCGTCGGGATCCAGTCTGCGCGCCGCGACCTCGGCGCGCAGCCGGGCCGCGATCGGGTCCGGCGAATGCTTCACGGCCGCGCCGGGTCAGAGGCTCTGGTAGTTGGGGCCCGAGCCCCCCTCCGGCGGCACCCAGGTGATCTGCGCGTAGGGGTCCTTGATGTCACAGGCCTTGCAGTGCACGCAGTTCGAGGAGTTGATCTGCAGTTTCAGCCCTCCCCCCGGCGCGGGGATCATCTCGTAGACGTTGGCCGGGCAGAAGCGGGTGCAGGGGTTGCCGTATTCCTCGGTGCAGCGCGTCGCGCACAACGTGGTGTCGGCGACCCGCAGATGCACCGGCTGGTTCTCCTCGTGAGTGGTCGCCGCGAAGAACACCGAGGCGACCCGATCGCGCGGCGGCAGCTGCCGTTCCGTCCACGAGCGTTCCGGCGAGGCGTACTCGTCCAGGCGCTTGAGCGCGGTGTGATCGGCGTGATTGGCCAGCGTCCAGGGCAGCCGGCCGGCGGTGAGCGTCTCCAGCGCGGCATTCGCCAGGCCGAACCACAGGCCGCGGCGGAAGCCGGGCCGAATGTTGCGCACCTTGTACAGCTCGCGCCCGCCGGCCGACTCGCGCCAGCGGCGGTCGAAGCCCGTGGCGCTGCCCGGGGCGGCGAAGTGCGAGGCCGCCGTCACGCCCGAGCGGATCGCCTGGTGAATGCCCTTGATCTTGGGCGTGTTGAGGGTGCCGCCCGCATCGCCCACCAGCAGCGCGCCCGGCATTTCGAGCGTCGGCATCGACTGGTAGCCGCCCTCGATCACGGTGCGCGCGCCGGCCGACACGATCTCCCCGCCGGCGAGCAGGCGGGCGATGTCGGGGTGATTCTTGTACTGCTGGAAGGCCTCGAAGGGCTGGAAGCGCGGATCCTCGTAGTCCAGTCCGACCACGAAGCCGACGTACACCCGGTCGCCCTGCAGGTGATAGAGGAAGCTGCCGCCATAGGTGCGGTTGTCCAGCGGCCATCCCAGGGTGTGCTGGATGAGGCCGGGTTCCACCCGGCCCGCGGGCAGCTGCCACAATTCCTTGAAGCCGAGACCGTAGGTCTGCGGTGACTTGCCGGCGTCCAGCGAGAAGCGCCGGATCAGCTGCTTGGAGGCGCTGCCGCGGCAACCCTCGCAGAACATGGTGATGCGCGCATGGATGTCGGGGCCGGGTGCGAAGTTTGGCCCCGGGGCGCCCTGCCGCTCGACCCCCATGTCACCGATACGCACGCCGATGACCGAGCCGGCCTCATCGATGAGCGCCTCGGCCGCCGCGAAGCCCGGAAAGACGTCGACGCCGAGGCGCTCGGCCTCGGCGCCGAGCAGGGGAATGAGCTCTCTCAGCGAGACGATGAGATTGCCGTGATTGGCCATCGGCGGCGGCGTCGGCAGCCGCCGGCGCCGGCGGCGGGTCATGTACAGGAATTCATCGCGCGTCGCCGGCACGCAGATGCCGGGTGCATGGTCGCGCCACTGCGGCCAGAGCGCATCCAGGGGTCCCGGCTCGAGCACCGCACCGGACAGAGAGTGCGCGCCGAGGCTGGCCGCCTTCTCGAGCACGCACACCGTGAGGTCCGGCTTGAGCTGCTTCAGGCGGATCGCGCAGGCGAGGCCGGCGGGTCCACCGCCGACGATGGCGACCTCGTACTCCATGACGTCGCGTTCAGTGTCGGTCATCGATTGCATCCCTCGAGGTAGTAGAGCATCGCGGCGCGGTGCGGTCCGCTATACACGTTCGATGGCGATTGCCGTGGCCTCGCCGCCGCCTATGCACAGGGTGGCGATGCCCCGCCGCCCGCCGCGCGCCGCCAGCGCGTGCACCAGGGTGGTGAGCAGGCGCACGCCGGTGGCGCCGATCGGGTGGCCGAGGGCGCAGGCGCCGCCGTTGACGTTGACCTTCTGCGGATCGAGTTCGAGCTCCTGGATTGCCGCCATGGCGACCACCGCGAAGGCCTCGTTGATCTCGTACAGATCGACGTCGGCGGAGCGCCAGCCGAGCCGCTGCTGCAGCCTCTGCAGCGCTCCCACGGGGGCCAGCGTGAACCACTCGGGCTCGCGCGCGAAGCTCGTGTAGCCGTGGATGCGCGCGAGGATGGGCAGGCCGCGGGCCACCGCCACGGACTCGCGTGCCAGCACCACGGCTGCCGCGCCGTCGGAGATGCTGGCCGAGCTGGCGGCGGTCACCGTGCCGTTCTTGCCGAACGCGGGCTTCAGGCCGGCGATCTTGCTCGGATCGAGCGTGCCGGGGGTCTCATCCTGCGCGACCAGGACCTCGCCCTTGCGCGATTTGGCGAGCACCGGGGCGATCTCGCGCGCGAAGGCGCCGCCGCTCACGGCGGCCTGTGCACGGCGCACCGACTCGCGCGCGTAATCGTCCTGCCGCTCGCGGCTGAAGCCGTATTTGGCCGAAGTGGCCTCGGCGAAGCAGCCCATGAGCTGTCCGTCCCAGGGGCTTTGCAGGCCGTCGAAGAACATGTGGTCCAGCACCTCCTGGTGGCCCATGCGATAGCCGGCGCGGGCCTTGGGCAGCAGGTAGGGGGCGTTGCTCATGGATTCCAGGCCGCCCGCGACCACGATGGCGGCCGATCCGGCCAGGATCTGGTCCGCGCCGAGCATCACCGCCCGCATCGCCGAACCGCACATCTTGTTGACGGTGGTGCAGGGGACTTGCGCCGGAATGCCGGCACCGAGCGCCGCCTGGCGAGCCGGCGCCTGTCCGAGGCCCGCCGACAGCACGCAGCCCATCAGCACCTCGTCGATTTCGGCGGCACCGACGCCGCAGTCCTGCACTGCGGCGCGGATGGCGACCGCGCCCAACTGCGGGCCGGACACCGCCGTCAAGGCGCCTTGGAAGGCGCCCACCGGGGTGCGGCGGGCGGCCAGTATGACGATCGGATCGGAGCTCATGGGTTGGCCTTCGCTGTGGTTGCGCGGCGGAAGACCCGCCGGGGCCGCAGTATAGCCGCGACGGGCGCACTAGGGGGCGAGAGGCTCCCCCAGCGCCCGGGCGATGAGTTCGCGGCTGCGCTCGCGCGCGCCCTGCGCCGGCATGACCTCCAGCACCTCCACCGTCACCGGGTGGCGGTGCATCCACGGGCCGTCCGGCGGCAGCGCCGCCCGCGTGCCGTGGATGGCCACCGCAACCACCGGCATGGCGGTGCGCTCGGCCACCGCGAAGGCTCCTCCGAGGAAGCGGCGGATGGCGCGGGTGTGGTCGAAGGTGCCCTCCGGAAAGAACACCAGGGACTGACAGTTGCTGGCGGTGCGCAGGACGCGGCGGGCATCGCTCGCCCCCTGGTGGCGGTTGAAGCGTTCCACGAATTCCGAGCCGAGGCGCCGCAGCAGCAGGTTCGCCAATGGCACGCGCACGATTTCCTTCTTGATGACGAAGGCGAAATCCGGCGGCAGGGCCGCCGCGGCCACCAGTCCGTCGAGGTAGCTGGCGTGATTGTCGACCACCACGCAGGGTGTGGCGGGCAGCCGCTCCAGGCCCGCGATGCGCAGCCGGATGCCGGCGAGCCGCAGGAAGGTGCGCGAGCAGGCGCCGGCGACGCGCCGCCGCCCGCGCAGCTGCGGCACGCACAGGTTGATCAGCAGGGCGGTCATGGCGAGGCCGACGAACAGCACCAGGCAGTAGGCCGAGTACGGGATGCGCATGACGCTCCGCGATGCCGCATGCAAGGGTTCTGTGATCTGGTTCTCCTTATGTTAATACTTGCGCCGACTGTGAGACTGGTCACGCACACCCCCACGGGCCGCTCGCATACTGCCGTTCAATGATGCGTTCGGCACGAATTCGTGCGGACAACACCTGGGAAGTTATGGCGACGGCTCTTAAGCGCACGGTTTATACACGTACCTCGGGAACGGCGGAACTGCCGGTTCGCGATATCGCGGATCCGGCGTTGCGGCGCTTCCTCGACGCCGTGTGGATGGAGCGCGGGCTGTCGGCCAACACGCTGGCGGCCTACCGAGCCGACCTGACGGCGCTGGCGCGCTGGCTGGAGGAGCGCGACGGGGCGCTGCTGAAGACCAGCCGCCTGGATTTGCTCGGCTTCATCGCCGGACGGGTCGAGGGCGGCGCCCGGCCGCGCTCGACCGCCCGCCAGCTGTCGAGCTTTCGCCGCTTCTTCCGCTTCATGATGCGCGAGGGGCTGATCGACACCGATCCGACCGCGCAGATCGCCATGCCGAAGATCGGCCGCTCGCTGCCGAAATCCCTCACCGAGGCCGAGGTCGAGGCCCTGCTCGAGGCCCCGGCCGTGGCGGATCCGCTCGGTCACCGCGATCGCACCATGCTCGAGGTGCTGTACGCCACCGGGCTGCGGGTCTCGGAACTGGTGAGCCTGAAGCACAACCAGGTGAATCTGCTCCAGGGTGTGATGCGGGTGCTCGGCAAGGGCAACCGCGAGCGCCTGATACCGCTCGGGGAGGAGGCGGTGCGCTGGGTGCAGCAGTTCATCCAGGGCCCGCGCTCGGAGATCCTGCTCGAGCGCCAGACCGACTACCTGTTTCCGACGCGCCGCGGTGACCGCATGACGCGGCAGGCCTTCTGGCACATCATCAAGCGGTATTCGCACAAGGCCGGCATCGCCAAGGAATTGTCTCCGCACACGCTGCGTCACGCCTTCGCGACGCACCTGCTGAACCACGGGGCGGATCTGCGCGTGGTGCAGATGCTGCTCGGCCACAGCGACCTGTCGACCACGCAGATCTACACGCATGTGGCGCGCGAACGGCTCAAGGAACTGCACTCGCAGCATCATCCGCGCGGCTGACGCCGCGCGCCCTGCTAAGATTCGGGGCGCGCCGCGGCGTTGAACCCCGGGCCCCCCCGGTGGTCGATATCACGGCGGGTCCCCATGAATTCCCTCCTGGAGCGATGAATGTCCAAGCGTATCGCCATGCTGTTCGTGTTGCTCGGCCTCATGGCCGCCGGTCGGCAGACCGTGGCCCGCGACGAGGCGCACGATGCGGCCAAGGATCCGCGCGCCGCGTTGCTCAAGCTGCTGCCCGCCGGCTCCAAGCTCGAGGATCTGCGGCCCTCGCCGGTGGCCGGCATCTACGAATACAGCCAGGGCGCGGACGTCAGCTACATCACGGCCGACGGCCGGTATTTCATCGACGGCAGCATCTATGACATGGTGTCGCGGGAGAACCTCACCGAGGCGCGGCGCAGCCGCATGCGCGCCGCCCTGATCGGCGCGGTGCCGGAGGCGGAGATGCTGATCTTCGCGCCGAAGAACCCGCAGTACACCATCACGGTGTTCACCGACGTCGATTGTCCCTATTGCCGCAAGCTGCACGGCGACATGGCGGAACTCAACCGCCTGGGCATCCGCGTGCGCTATTTGTTTTATCCGCGCACCGGGCCTAACACCGAGAGCTGGCACAAGGCGGAGGCGGTGTGGTGCGCGGCGGACCGCAACGAGGCGTTCGCCCGCGCGACGGCGGGCGCCAAGATGGAACTGGGCAAGCCCTGTTCGCCGACGCCGGTGGCGCGCGAGTACGCCCTCGGTCAGACCGTCGGCGTGCGCGGCACGCCGGCCATCATCGCCGAGAGCGGCGACTACATCAGCGGCTACATGCCTCCGCAGGAGTTGCTCAAGGCCATCAAGGACGCCCAGGCAGCCAGGCACTGAGGCGCAACGCGGCCTGGGCGCCGGCCGGGCGCGGCCGCGCGCCGGCGAGCGAGCGGCGAGCGAGCGGCGTCACCGCTCCAGCAGCTTCAATTTGTCCTTCACGCCCTCCCACTGCTTGGCGGCGGCCGGCGCCTGCCCCTTCTCGCTGATCACCGGCCAGGCCTTGGCGAGTTCGGCATTCAGCTGCTTGAAGCTCTCCTGGCCGGCGGGGATCTCCTCCTCGGAGAAAATGGCCTCGGCCGGGCATTCGGGCTCGCACAGGGTGCAGTCGATGCACTCATCGGGGTCGATCACGAGGAAATTCGGACCCTCGTGAAAGCAGTCGACGGGACACACCTCCACGCAGTCCATGTACTTGCACTTGATGCAGCTTTCAGTGACCACGAACGCCATGACTTGACCCTTACCTTGTGTTGATCGGTGGATATCGGAGCGGATGTCCGCCATTTTGCCACAGGCCACAGGCGCCGGTGCGCGGGGCACCCGCGGCGCGGCTCAGGGGCGCGGCAGCGGGCGGAGCAATTCGGTAAAATGATGGTCTTCGCGTCCAGCCGCGCGGTCGGCGAAGTAACGGCGCAGGGTGAATTCGACGCTCGGGAAGGCGAGGGCGTCCCAGGGCACCTCGGACTCCGCGCACAGCACCACCTCCAGGCTTTCCGGGCCGGGTGCGTAGCTCGGCTCGAGCAGCCGGGCGCGGAACATGACGTGCACCTGGTGGGCGTGGGTGACGTTCACCACGGCGAGCAGCGAGCCGATATCGACGGTGGCCAGGGCCTCCTCGTGGCATTCGCGGGCCGCGGCGGCCTGCAGCGTTTCGCCGTTTTCCATGAAGCCCGCCGGCATGGTCCAAAAGCCCCGCCGCGGTTCGATGGCGCGGCGGCACAGCAGGATCTTGTCCTGCCATTGCGGCACGCAGCCGAGCACCAGCAGCGGGTTCTGGTAATGAACGGTGCCGCAGCTTTCGCACACGAAGCGCGCGCGATGATCCCCCTCGGGGATCTTGGAGATGACGGGTGCGCCGCAGTTGCTGCAGAAATTCAAATCGCTTCCAGGGTCGAGTTTGGGACCTGGTGCCCGGAGAGGGAATCGAACCCACACGGTGTCGCCACCACCGGATTTTGAGTCCGGCGCGTCTACCAGTTCCGCCATCCGGGCGTGCCAGGGCGCGCAGTATATGCGATTGTCCGGCTTGGTAGTATTGGCAGGATCCATGCGACGCAGCGACTTCCACTACCACCTGCCCCCCGAACTCATCGCCCAGGAACCCACCGCTGAGCGTTCGGCCAGCCGCCTTCTGCTGCTCGACGGCGCCGCCGGAACTCAAGCCCACGGGCGCTGTGCCGATCTGCCGGGCCTGCTCGAGGCGCGAGATTTGCTGGTGTTCAACGACACCCGCGTGGTGCCGGCGCGCCTGTTCGGGACCAAGGAGAGCGGCGGCCGGGTGGAAATCCTGCTCGAGCGGGCGCTCTCGGCGACCCAGGCCCTGGTGCAGGTGCGCGCCAGCAAGGGCCTGCGCGCGGGGACGCTGGTGCACCTGGCGGACGGGCAGTGGGCCCGCGCCTGCGGGCGCGAGGAGGATCTGTTCCTGTTGGAATTCTCCTGCCCGGTGCTGCCGTATTTCGAGGCCCATGGCGCCATGCCGCTACCCCCGTACATCCAGCGGGCCGCGGCGGCGGAGGACCGGGAGCGCTACCAGACGGTTTACTCACGTTCCCCCGGGGCGGTGGCCGCGCCCACGGCGGGACTGCATTTCGACGCCGCGCTGCTGGCGGCGCTCGCCGCCCGCGGAGTGCGCCACACCTTCGTCACGCTGCACGTCGGCGCCGGCACCTTTCAGCCGCTGCGGGTCGATGACATCGAGGCGCATCGCATGCATGCCGAGTTCGTCGAGGTGTCGGCCGCCGCCTGCGCGGCGATCGCGGCCACGCGGGCCGCCGGCGGGCGCGTGGTGGCGGTGGGCACCACGGTGGTGCGCAGTCTGGAGACCGCGGCACAGGCGGCGCTGGCCGCGGCGCGGCCGGCGGGGACGGATGCGCCGGCGGGGGCTGATGCGACGGCGGGGACTGATGCGCCGGCGGGGACTGATGCGCCGGCGGTGGTGCCGGCGGTGGTGCCGTTCCGCGGCCTGACGCGCATCTTCATCAAGCCGGGACACCGCTTTCGCGCCGTCGACGCGCTGCTCACCAATTTCCACCTGCCCGAATCGACCTTGCTCATGCTGTGCAGCGCCTTCGTGGGGCGCACCGCGCTGCTCGGCGCCTACGCCGAGGCGGTGCGGCTGCGCTATCGCTTTTTCAGCTACGGCGACGCCATGCTGCTGCTGCCGGCGGCGGACGCGCGGGCGGTGGCATGAGCGGGACGGCGGGCGATCCGGTGGGCGATCCTGCGGCCCGCATGCGCTTCACGCTGCTCGGCGAGGACGGCGCGGCGCGGCGCGGCCGGCTGACCTTCGCCCGCGGAACGGTGCAGACACCGGCCTTCATGCCGGTGGGCACCTATGGCACCGTCAAGGCGATGACCCCGGAGCAGATCGAGCAGAGCGGCGCCGAGATCCTGCTGGGCAACACCTTCCATCTGTATCTGCGGCCGGGCCTGGAGGTGATCGAGGCGCACCACGGGCTGCATGGCTTCATGCATTGGCAGCGACCGATACTCACCGATTCCGGCGGCTTCCAGGTGTGGAGCCTGGCCGAGATGCGCAAGATCACCGAGCAGGGCGCGGTGTTCCGCTCGCCGGTGGACGGCGCCCTGGTGAGCATGTCGCCGGAGGATTCGATGCGCATTCAGCGCGTGCTCGGCTCCGACATCGCCATGAGCTTCGATGAGTGCACCGCCTACCCGGCCGGCGAAAGCGCGGCGCGCGCCTCGATGGAGCTGTCGATGCGCTGGGCACAGCGTGGTTACGAGGCCTATCACGCCACGCCGCCGCCCGGCACCCTGTTCGGCATCGTGCAGGGCGGCGTGCATCCGCAGCTGCGCCGTGCCTCGCTGGAGGCCCTGGAGCGCATCGGCTTCGCCGGCCTCGCGGTGGGGGGGCTCGCCGTCGGGGAGCCGCGGGAGGAGCGCGAGCGCGTGCTGGAGGATCTGGTGCCGTGCATGCCGGGGCACAAGCCGCGCTATTTGATGGGGGTGGGCAGGCCCGAGGACATCCTCGAGGCGGTACGCCGGGGCATCGACATGTTCGACTGCGTGATGCCCACCCGCCATGCGCGCAACGGGCACCTGTTCACCCGCGAGGGCACGGTCAACATTCGTAATGCGGTGCACCAGAAGGATGCCGGGCCCATCGACCCGCACTGCGGCTGCTACACCTGCCGCCACTACAGCCGGGCGTATCTGCGCCATCTGGACCGCTGCAAGGAGATTCTCGGCGCGCACCTCAACACCGTGCACAACCTGTATTTCTACCAGCAGTTGATGCGCGAGATCCGCGCCGCCATCGAGGCGCGGCGCCTGCAGGCCTATGTGGACGAATTCTATGCGCGGCGGCGGGACGGGGGGGCGGCGGCCCCGGCCGCCGATCCGGCGCCCGGGGCGTCTTAAGTTTCCCTGCGCCTTCTGTATACTGCCCGGCTTTGCGTCGCGGCATTCCGCCGCTTTCCAACGGGTGCACCGCTATGGGTTCTTTCATCGATTCGGCTTATGCGCAGGCGGCCGGTGGTTCCGCCGGCGGTCAGAGCGTGGTGAGCGCGCTGCTGCTGCCGGTGTTGTTGCTGGTGGTGTTCTATTTCCTGCTGATCCGCCCGCAGAACAAGCGCGCCAAGGAGCAGCGCGAGATGATCGGCAAGATCGCGGCGGGCGACGAGGTGGCGACCACCGGCGGCATTCTCGGCAAGGTCGTCGAGGTGGGTGATCAGTTCCTCACGCTGGAGATCGCCGCCGGCGTCAACGTGAAGCTGCAGAAGTTCCAGGTCTCCCAGGTTCTGCCCAAGGGCACGGTCAAGAACGCATGATGTCCTATCCGCGCTGGAAGATCGCGCTGGTCGCGGTCGTGCTGGTGCTCGGAATCCTGCTGGCGCTGCCGAACCTGTTCGGCGAGGAGAGCGCGCTGCAGCTGGTGCGCGACCGTGCCGCCGTGCAGGAGAGCGACCGTGTCGCGGTGCTCGAACTGCTCAAGGACAAGGGCGTGGCCCCCACCGGCTCGTTCCTCGACCAGGGGCGCCTGACGCTGCGCTTCGCCAGCAAGCAGGATCAGCTGAAGGCCCGCGACCTGATCGCCGAGGCACGGCCCAATCAGTTCACCATCGCGCTGTCGCAGGCCTCGCGGGTGCCCGAGTGGATGCGTTCGCTCGGTTTGAGTCCGCTCAAGCTCGGCCTCGACCTGCGCGGCGGCGTGTACCTGGTCTACCAGGTCGACGTGCAGGGCGCGGTCAAGCAGCAGCTGGATCATCGCGAGCAGGATTTTCGCGCCTCGCTGCGCAACGCCCGCGTGCCCTACCAGGACGTGCAGGTGGACTACCCGCTCAACCGGGTACGGGTGCTGTTCCGCGACCAGGACAGCTTCGTGAAGGGCAAGGCGGCCATCCTCGCCGACAACCGCAACCTGACGCTGACGGACCTCACCGTGGACGGCGCCCCGGCGCTGCAGATGGTGCTCACGCCGCAGGAGATCAAGGACCGGCAGGACTACGCGGTCCAGCAGAACATCACCATCCTGCGCAACCGGTTGAACAGCCCTGAGCTGGCCGTCTCCGAACCGCAGGTGGCCCGCCAGGGCGTCGACCGCATCGCCATCCAGCTGCCGGGCCTGCAGAATTCGGCCGAGGTGAAGAAAATCCTCGGCAAGACCGCGACGCTCGAGTTTCGCATGGTCGATGAGGTCAACAATCCGCTGGAGGCCGCCGCCACCGGGCGGGTGCCGCTGGGCTCGAAGCTGTTCTACACCCGTGACAAGCAACCGGTGCTGCTCAAGCGCGAAGTGGTGGTCACCGGCGATCAACTCACCGACGCCTCCTTCCAGCCGAACGGCCAGGAAGGGCCGGCCGTGTCGGTCAGCCTCGACAGCCGCGGCGCCTCGAAGATGCTGAAGAACACGCAGGAGAACATCGGCCATGCGATGGCGGTGGTGTTCCTCGACCGCTCGCGCGACAAGAACGCGCAGGGCCAGGAGGTCGACCGCACCACCGAGGAGGTGATCAACCGGGCCACCATCCGCGGCGTGTTCAGCAACAACTTCCAGATCACCGGCATCAACCCGATCGAGGGGCGCGAACTCGCCCTGCTGCTGCGCGCCGGCGGCCTGGCCGCGCCGCTCGCCGCGGTCGAGGAGCGCGCCATCGGTCCGAGCCTCGGCCAGGACAACATCAACAAGGGCGTCAATGCCATGGTGTTCGGCACGCTGGCGGCGTTTTTGTTCATGGCCGTTTACTACAAGGCGTTCGGGCTGATCGCCGACGTGGTGCTGCTCGCCAACGTGGTGCTGCTCACGGCGCTGCTGTCGCTGGTGGGCGCGGCGCTCACGCTGCCGGGCATCGCCGCGGTGGTGCTCACCGTCGGCATGGCGGTGGACGCCAACATCCTGATCTACGAGCGCATCCGCGAGGAGCTGCGCAACGGCGTGTCGCCGCGCGCCGCCATCAGCGCGGGCTTCGAGCGGGCCTTCTCGGCGATCGTCGACTCGAACTTCACCGCGCTGATCGCCGGACTGGTTTTGTGGCTGTTCGGCACCGGCGCGGTGCGCGGCTTCGCCGTGGTGCTGGTGCTGGGAATCGCCACCTCGATGTTCACCTCCCTGATGGGCAGCCGCGCGGTGGTGCAGCTCGTCTATGGCGGCAAACGCAAGCTCGAGCGGCTGTCGATTTAGAGGGGTATCGACGATGGAATTCTTCCACAAGGTGACGCGCTTCCCGTTCATGAACACCCGCAAGGTGTGGTACGGGTTGTCCGCGGTGTTGATCGCGGGCTCGCTCGCGCTGGTGGGCCTGCGCGGCCTGAATCTCGGCGTCGACTTCACCGGCGGCGTGGTGGTCGAGGCGGCCTTCGCGCAGACGCCGAACATCGAGCAGCTGCGCGGCGCGCTCGCCAAGGCCGGGGTCGCCGACGCCCAGGTGCAGGCATTCGGCAGTTCGCGCGACATCCGCGTGCGCCTGCCGCCCGATCCGAGCATCAAGGGCGAGCAGATCGGGGCGCGCATCCTCGGGGTGTTCTCCGGCGTCGATGCGGGAGTGAAGCTGCAGAGCACCGAGGTGGTCGGTCCGCAGGTGGGACAGGAGCTGTTCGTGAAGGGCGCCTGGGCGTTGGTGGCGACGCTGCTGCTGATCGCGATCTACGTGCTGATGCGCTTCACGCCGAAGCTGGCGGCCGGAGCGATCTTCGCGGTGCTGCACGATCCGATCTGCGTGCTCGGGTTCTTCGCGGTCACCCAGATGACCTTCGACTTGACGGCGATCTCGGCCATTCTCGCCGTCATCGGCTACTCGCTCAACGACACCGTCATCGTGTTCGACCGGGTGCGGGAGCGCGCGCGCTCGGCGCGCAAGCTGAGCATCGCCCAGGTGATCGACGAGTCGATCAATCAAACCCTCTCGCGCACCCTGATGACCAAGCTGGTCACCCTGCTGGTGGTGGTGGCGCTGCTGGTGTTCGGCGGCGAAACCCTGCATGGCTTCTCCGCGGCCCTGGTGATCGGCATCATCGCCGGCACGTACTCCTCGATCTACGTCTCCGCGGCGCTCGCGCTCGATCTCGGGCTGCGCACGGATGACCTGCTGGAGCGCAAGCTCACCAAGCCCGAAGAGGTCGACGGGCTGCCGTAGCGGCCGCGATGCATCTGCTCTCCGATCCGCAGGCTTGGCTGTCGTTTCTGGCGCTCGGGCTGCTGGAGATCGTCCTCGGCATCGACAACATCATCTTCCTGTCGCTGCTGGTCGGGCGGCTGCCGCCGGCCCGGCGGCGCAGCGCCCGCCTTCTCGGACTGTCCTTCGCGATGCTGACCCGCATCGCGCTGCTGTTCTGCATCACCTGGTTGGCGGGCATGCGCGGCGCGTTGTTCAGCGTGCTCGGCCAGGGCATCACCGGGCGCGAGATCATCCTGGCGCTCGGCGGACTGTTCCTGGTGGTCAAGAGCGTGCGCGAGATCCGCGCGCTGCGCCGGGGCGTGCCGACCGTCCGCCCGCCCGGGCGGTTCGACGCCTTCTGGCTGATCATCCTGGAGATCGGCCTGATCGACATCGTCTTTTCACTGGATACGGTGTTCACGGCGGTGGGCCTGGCCGGTCACATCGAGGTGATGGTGGCGGCGATCGTGCTCGCGGTGCTGGTCATGATGGTGGTCTCGGGGAGGGTGGCGGCCTTCATCGATGAGCGGCCCGCGGTGAAGATCCTGGCGCTCGCCTTCATGGTGCTGGTGGGTTTGGAGCTGATCGCGGAGTCGCTGGATTGCGAAATACCGCGCGGCTATCTGTATTTCGCCATGGCCTTCGCGGGGGTGGTGCAGTGGCTCAACCGGGGCGCGCGGCGCCGCTCTTGAGGCCGCATTCCCGGCCGGTAAGGTCCGCAAGGCGCTTGTTCCGGACGGGCCTCGCCAGTACAGTGCCAGGCATTACAACCGTCGCCGGGTGCAAAGAATGAATATCAAAGGGATGCTCGCCACCAAGCCGATCGACGCCTATCACAAGGAGGCCTCCGACAAGAGCCTGGTGCGCGCGCTCGGCATCCCGGCGCTGATCGCCTTCGGCATCGGCGGCATCATCGGCACCGGCATCTTCGTGCTCACCGGATTGGCCGCCGCTCAGCATGCCGGTCCGGCGATCGTCATCTCCTTCATCGTCGCCGGGATCGGCTGCATGTTCGCCGGCCTGTGCTATTCGGAATTCGCGGCCATGGTGCCGGTGGCGGGCAGCGCCTACGCCTACAGCTATGCCACCCTCGGGGAGTTCGTCGCCTGGTTCGTCGGCTGGAATCTGATACTGGAGTACATGATGGCCTCCTCGGTGGTGGCCGTGGGCTGGAGCCGCTACTTCGTCAAGCTGCTGGACCACTACGGCATCAATTTCATTCCCGACTGGCTGTCCTCGGCGCCCTTCGAGGCGGGCGAGGTGGGCTTCCAGGTGCACGCGACCGGTGCCTTCCTCAATCTGCCGGCGATCGCCATCACCGTGGCCGCGACCGCGCTGTGCTACAAGGGCATCAAGGAGTCGGCGTTCGTCAACTCCATCATCGTCGCCATCAAGGTCACGATCGTCATCGCCGTGATCATCTTCGGCGCGATGTACATGGATACCGCCAACTGGCATCCCTACATCCCGGCCAACACCGGCACCTTCGGCGAGTTCGGCTGGAGCGGCATATTCCAGGCCTCGGCCATCATTTTCTTCGCCTACATCGGCTTCGACGGCGTCTCCACCGTGGCCCAGGAGGCCAAGGACCCGCAGCGTGGCATGCCCATCGGCATGCTGGGCAGCCTCGCCATCTGCACTCTGCTGTACATCCTGATGTCGGCGGTGATGACCGGTCTGGTGCCCTTCAAGCAGTTGAACGACGCCGCGCCGGTGGCGGTGGCGCTCGAATCGCATCCGCAACTCGCCTGGCTGTCTGGCTGGGTCATCTGGGGAGCTCTGTTCGGCCTCACCTCGGTGATCATCACCCTGATCATCCCGCAGGCGCGGATCTGGCTGACCATGTCGAACGACGGTCTGCTGCCGAAGTTCTTCGGGGCCGTGCATCCGCGCTTCCGCACGCCGCACATCTCGACCCTCATCACCGGCGTGCTGGCGTCGACCTTCGCCGGGTTGTTCCCCATCGGCATTCTGGGCGAGCTGGTGTCCATCGGCACGCTCATCGCCTTCATCGTCGTCTGTCTGGGCGTGCTGGTGCTGCGCTATACCCGGCCCGACCTGCCGCGGCCCTTCCGGGTGCGCTGGGTGTGGTTCACCGCCATCATGGGCGTGTTGTTCTGCTCGGGAATGGCCGCTTCGCTGCCCGGCGCCACGTGGATCCGCCTGTTGCTGTGGAGCATCATCGGCATCCTGGTGTACCTGCTGTACGGTTATCGCAACAGCCGGCTGCGCGCGCCGCGGCCGACCGCTGCCGCCTAGCGCGCGGGCCCTAGGCCGCTATTGGCGCAGCGCCTGCGGCGTGAGCGGCCCCACGGTCTCGAGCAGCGCCGCGTAGACTTTCGGGTTGCCGGCGACGATGTTCGGTCCAAGCGCGTATTCCTCGCCCAGCGGGGTGCCGACCCGGCCGCCCGCCTCGCGAATCAGCAGCACGCCGGCCGCCGTGTCCCAGGGCGCCAGATTGCCCTCCCAGCAGCCGTCGGTGCGGCCCGCCGCCACCTAGGCCCGGGCCAGCGCGGCCGATCCCGGCCGGCGCCCGCCGGCGGCCGTGGCCATGACCGCCTTCAGCATGGCCAGGTACGGGTCGACGTGCGCCGGATCCATGCGGTAGGGAAAGCCGGTGCCGATCAAGGCGCCCTCCAGGGTGCGCTGGGCGCTGACGCGCATGCGCTTGCCGTCGAGCTGCGCGCCGTCGCCGCGCGAAGCGGTGAACAATTCCTGGCGCAAGGGGTCGTACACCACCGCATGCTCGAGCCGTCCGCGCAGCTCCACGGCGATGGACACCGCGAATTGCGGAAAGCCGTGCAGGAAGTTGGTGGTGCCGTCGAGCGGATCGATGATCCACAGGTATTCGGAATTGCCGCTGCGACCGCTTTCCTCGCCGAGCACGGCATGATCGGGGTGGCTGCGGCGGATGGTGGCGATGATGTCGGCCTCGGCCTTGCGGTCGATGTCGGTGACAAAGTCGTTGCGCCCCTTGGTGTCGACCTTGATCGAGTCGAGGCGCGCGAGGCTGCGCACGATCAATTCGCCGGCCCGGCGGGCGGCGCGCACGCCGATATTGAGCAGTGGTTGCATAGGGTGGCGCTAGAATATCAGAGCATGACCGATCTGGTTCGCATCGTCCTCATCGACCCGAGTCATCCCGGCAACATCGGTTCGGTGGCGCGCGCCATGAAGAACATGGGGTTCGGCGACCTGGTGCTGGTGCGCCCGCGCGCCTTTCCGCACCCCGAGGCGGTGGCCCTGGCGGCCGGGGCCGACGACGTGCTGGCCGCGGCGCGCGTGGTCACCAGCCTCGCCGAGGCGGTGGCCGACTGCGGCTTCGTCGCCGGCACCCCCTCGCGGCCGCGCTCCTACCAGTGGCAGTTCGAGACTCCGCGGGCCCGCGCGGCGCGGGTGCAGGCGATGGACTGCGGCAGCCGCGCCGCGCTGCTGTTCGGTTCGGAGCGCTTCGGTCTCGCCAACGAGGATCTGACCGTGTGCAACGTGCTGGTGCGCATCCCGGCCAATCCGCTGTATTGCTCGCTCAACCTCGCCATGTCGGTGCAGTTGCTGGCCTATGAGTTGTTCGTCGCCCGCGAGCAGCCGCGCTCGCACACACAGCTGGAGATGCCGCTCGCCGAGGCCGGTGAACTGGAGCATTTCTACCGGCATTTGTGGCAGGTGCTCGAACAGGTGCAGTTCGAGGACCGCACCGGCTACCTGTTGGAGCGCCTGCGGCGCCTGTTCAATCGCGCGCAGCTCGACAAGAACGAGCTGAACATCCTGCGCGGCATCCTCAGCGCGGTGCAGGGCCGCGGCGCGCGGCGCGAGCGATGAACGCGCCGGTGTACCTCGACCATGCCGCGACCACGCCGGTCGATCCGCGGGTCGCGGCGCGCATGGCCGAATGCCTGGGCGCCGAGGGGGCCTTCGGCAACTCGGGCTCGGCCCACGCGCACGGCGAGGCGGCGAATGCGCTCATCGAGACGGCGCGCGCCGAGGTGGCGGCGGCGGTCGGCGCCGCGCCGGCCGACGTGATCTTCACCTCCGGGGCCACCGAGGCCGACAATCTGGCGATTTTCGGCCTGGCGCACTATCAACGCGACGTCGGGCGGCATCTGATCACCGTGCGCACCGAGCACAAGGCGGTGCTCGATCCCTGCCGTGAACTCGAGCGGCAGGGGTGGGCGGTCACCTACCTGACCCCCGGCCGCGGCGGAGTCCTCGATCCTCGGCAGGTGGCCGGCGCGCTGCGGACGGACACCGTGCTGGTCTCGGTGATGCACGTGAACAACGAAATCGGCGTGATCCAGGACGTGACCGCGATCGCCGCGCTGTGTGCGCGGCACGGCGCGCGCCTGCACGTGGACGCGGCGCAGAGCGTCGGCAAATGCCCGCTCGATTTCACGGCGGCGGGCGTGGATTTGATGTCCCTTTCGGCCCACAAGGTCAACGGTCCGAAGGGGGTGGGAGCCCTGCTGGTGTCGCGCGCACGCGGGGTGCAGATCAAGGCGCAGATGCAGGGCGGCGGCCAGGAACGGGGTCTGCGCTCCGGAACGCTGGCCACCCATCAGGTGGTCGGCATGGGCGCGGCCTTCGCC
>VFSW01006475.1_pt1 | contig 17213 bp, 12 predicted proteins | sample 5358111 | NCBI WGS metagenome assembly VFSW01 (sample SAMN11554181, study PRJNA540505) | mine drainage metagenome | isolation source: sediment from site ElyBrook_90M | place: USA: Ely Copper Mine, Vershire, VT | collected 2017
CGAAGCACTTTCTAAAAAAGCTCTATCGACAACCGATGTTGGCATGATCCTGCAGGAAGGGGATGCCCGGTGTGCACATGGTGGAAGCGAAGGTGGCGCGGCTCTGCGCGGGAGAGATGACTGTTCCGGCAGAGTTGCCCGGCGTGCCTGTCAGGGTGACGTTGTTTGTATCGGAATAAAGTACGCGGCCAACGCGACGGAAGCCGTCGTAAGTGAGGAAGTAAAAGAGCCTGTCCTTGAGAAGGGGGCCACCGACAGAACCGCCGCACTGCTGCTGCTGGTGGATAGGCTGAGTGAGCAGGAACGGGCTGGCGTTGTTGTGTAGCGCCTGGAATTTGCTGTATGGATCGAGGGCGTTGAAGCTGGGATAGCGCAGGTAGTAGAAAAGATCTCCGTGCACCTTGTCGGTACCGGACTTGGTAATGGCATTGACCTGGCCGCCAGCGGCCTGGCCGAACTCGACGGAGTAATTGGAAGTTTCGGTCTGGAACTCCTTGATCGAGTCAAGGGAATAAACATAAGGCGCACCGGAGGCGCGGCCGCGCGCTTCAGAGAACAACATCTGGTTGTTGTTGGCGCCGTCGACGTAGTTCTGGTTGTAGAGGCCGCTGATGCCATGGAAGCTGACGAGGCCGCTGCCGCCGTCCTGCGCCACGTTGGGTGTCAACAGGACAAAGGTGCTCCAGTTGCGGGCGTTGACGGGCAGGTTCTGGATGAACTGCTGATCGACGACTTGCGAGACCTCGGTACGTTCCTGATCGAGGATAGGAGTTTCGCCGGTAACTTCGACGGTCGCGGTCGCGTTCTGGAGGGTGAGAGTGAGATCGATGGTGAGGGTTTGACCAACAAGCAAGGTCAGCCCGGGCGTTTCCACGGTGCCGAAGCCAGCGCCGTTGGCCGAGACTTTGTAGTGGCCGGGCTGAAGAAATGGCGCGACATAGATGCCGGCGGAGTTAGTGGTTAATGTATGTTCGATGCCCGTGTCGGTGTCGGTGACAATGACCGACGCTCCGGGAAGGACGGACTTATTGGGATCCATCACAGTTCCGGCGATCGATCCGGCACCGGCCGTCTGGGCGATTGTGATTGAGTGGCTGAATAGAAGAACGAAGGGCAAAAGAAGTAGAAAGATGGCGGGTCGCCGATGATATAGATTGCTTTGACACATGATTGGCTCTCCTGAAATGACTTCAAGTGAATGCCTCTGGGCGAGGGCTTGATCTGGATCATACGAATGGCTGAGACGGCACGAAGTGCCGCACCTTCAGTTTAAAACATTGCGCTTTTGCACCTTCAGTTTTTCGCAGATCCAGTGCGTGCATGAACGGGGGAAGAATGGTGCTGGACCGCTTCAATGCGTATGAGAAACGCTGCTCATTTGGGCGAGAAAGGCACCGGTGTTTCACGGCGCATGAGACAGAGTAACCTGAAAACAAAATGTAGAGGTAAAGGAATTTTCAGGGGAAAGCTTGAACACGTGGCGGCTTTGCACGGAGTGAGGCGCCGAGATAGATGAGTTAGTCTGAGAATCTCGGGGGACGCATTGGCCATGGTCGAGATTTGGTGCCGCTTCAAAATCCTTTTATCTCTTTTGATCGCTTTGACATCGGTGTCTGCGGTCGCACAGAGTTCCACGATCCAGATCACGGCCGACCTAAGTGACGCGCCGCGGAAGCTTTATCACGCCGAAGTAGATTTGCCGGTGACCGCGGGGCCACTGACGCTTACAACGCCCAAGTGGATTCCGGGAAATCATCGGCCAACCGGCCCAGCGGATTCAATTACCGGCGTGGTGTTTACGGTAGATGGAAGGCCGATTCCGTGGCGGCGCGATGATGTCGATCTATATCAATTTCACGTGACGATTCCGCCGGGAACTACAACGCTGCACGCGCATCTCGATTGCATCGTAACGGCCCGTGTCACTCAAAAGATGGCGGTGCTGGAGTGGGAGAAGTTGTTGTTGTATCCGGCTAATATTCCCGTGCGCGAAATCCCGATACAGCCTTCGCTGAAGGTTCCGGCGGGATGGGGAATCGGCACCGCACTAACTCCGGTGGGATCGGGCCCATACCCGGTTCCAGCGGCGGGAAGTACCACAAAATTTGCGGCCACGAATGTCGAGCAGCTTGAAGATTCGCCAATCATTACGGGACAGTATTTCCACGAATTTGCGCTGGCGCCGACCGTCACTCCGAAACACTACATCGACGTGGTCTCGGATGCGCCTGAGGATTCAAACCTGCGACCGACGACGCTGGCGGCACTCAACAACCTGGTGCGGGAGGCGGATGCGTTGTATGCGTCGCATCACTATCATGTCTACCATTTTCTGCTGACATTGTCTGACGTGGCGGGTGGCGAAGGCCTGGAGCATGGACAGTCGTCAGACAATGGCGTCGGGGAGAAGGGCTTCGCCGACGACGCACACCAACTGGCCGAAGCGGACCTGCTATCGCACGAGTTCACGCACTCATGGAACGGAAAGTACAGGCGTCCGGTGGGACTTTATCAACCGGACTTTGCGACGGCTCAGCAGGGTGCGCTGCTGTGGGTATATGAGGGGATGACTCATTACCTGGGCAATGTTCTGGCTGCGCGCTCGGGACTGAAGACACAGGCGCAATATCGCGACATGCTGGCGATGAGTGCCGCGAACCTGGATTACAAGCCTGGACGTGAGTGGCGATCCACTGAAGACACCGCCGTTGGGGCAAGCATTCTGCGTGGAGGGAATCCCGCCTGGGCGAACTGGCGCCGGGGACAGGACTACTACCAGGAAGGTGAGTTGCTGTGGCTGGATGCGGATACGCTTATCCGCAAGTTAACAGGAGACAAGAAGTCGCTGGATGACTTTCAGAAGATTTTTCTCGCCAAGGGCGGCAACACGGGGCCTGAGATTGTGACGTACACGTTTGACGAATTGGTGCAGGACTTGAACCAGGTGGCGCCGTACGACTGGGCGACCTTCCTGCACGATCGCGTTGACAAGATCAATCCGCGGGCCGACCTGGCGGGGATCGAACAGGGCGGCTACAAACTCGTATACAAGGAGACGCCTAATCCTTCAGAGCGCACGATGGCGGCGGCGGGCGGACGCCGTGGCGGAGGCGGGGTTGATTGCTGGTACTCAATTGGGCTGCGCATGGGCGGAGACGGAAGTATCTCCGATGTGCGCTGGAATGGACCCGGTGACAAGGCGCGCCTCGGGCCGGGCGAAAAGATCATTGCGGTAAATGGGCAAATCTTTTCGAACGAGGCGTTGCGCGATGCGATTCGCGCGGCCAAAGGAAACACTGAGCCGATTCACCTGATCGTGCAGGCGGATGCGCTGGTGTCTAACGCCGAGATTGACTACCACGAGGGTGAGCGCTACCCGGTGCTGGAGCGCGTCGAGGGAACGCCTGCCTATCTCGATGACATCACGAAGCCGCTGACGACGCCGGAGAAGGCTCCGCCGGCACCGAAGCGAGATGATGAGTAGCGGCGGCATTGCCAGGGATCTTTGAGCTGAAGCGAAGGCAGATGCTTTCCTGGCAGAATGGGGTACTCTGGATGCTCAGGAGACCCCACCGCCCATGTCAAAGCTGTTCCGCATTTTGCTTCTCCTACTGCTTTCGGTTCCCTTTTCCGTTGCGGTCTCGCAAGCACAGCAGTCCGCCACGGCCGCTCCGGCAGAGGACTTCGTCCGTTCGCATTACACGAAGTATGAGTTTCGTATTCCCATGCGGGACGGGAAGAAGTTGTTTACGGCGGTATATGTGCCGAAGGCAGCGGCCTTCTCAGCGGATCGCGGGCCTTATCCATTCATGATGGACAGGACGCCCTACAGCGTGGCTCCTTACGGCGAAGATCAGTATCCGGCGCGACTCGGGCCTTCTGATGAATTTGAGAAGGGCGGATACATCTTCGTCTACCAGGATGTGCGCGGGCGATGGATGAGCGACGGCGATTTCGTGGAGATGCGGCCTCATATCGATGTGAAGAAAGGGTCGCAGGATGTGGATGACGCTTCAGATACATATGACACGATTGACTTCCTGCTGAAGAACATCGCGAATAACAACGGCAAGGTAGGCATCTGGGGCATATCGTACCCGGGGTTTTATACCTCCGCGTCAATCATCGATTCGCATCCCGCGTTGGTGGCGGCGAGCCCGCAGGCTCCGATGACGGATCTCTTCATGGGAGACGATGCGTATCATGGCGGAGCTTTCATGCTTTCGGCTAACTTCGGCTTTTATGTATTTTTTCATCCGCAGACTGGTCCGCAAACACCGAAGCCGGGGCCGCAGTTCGACTTTGGCACGCCCGACAGTTACAAGTTCTATTTGAACGCGGGTAATATCGCGAACCTGGACAAGTTGTATCTGAAGGGCTCGAATTGGCTGTTCAACGACCAGGCCAAGCACGACACCTATGACGCTTATTGGCAGGCACGTGATCTGTCACAACATATGAAGAACGTTAAATGCGCGGTGATGGTAGTGGGCGGCTGGTATGACGCGGAGGATTTGAGCGGGCCCTACAAGACGTTTTACGCCGTGAGCAAATTCAATCCTGAGACGCCGACGACGCTGGTCGAGGGCCCGTGGGTACATGGCGGATGGGCACGCGGCGATGGCGATCATCTTGGCGACGTACACTTCGATGCCAAGACCAGCGAGTATTTTCGCGCCAACGTGCAGTTCCCTTTCTTCGAGCACTACCTCAAGGGGAAAGGCGCGGCACAGCCGAAGGCCGTAGTTTTCGAGACAGGCACGAATGTATGGCGCAGTCTGGATTCGTGGCCACCCCGGAATGCGAAAGCAAAGACACTGTATTTGCACGCGGGCGGAAAGCTAAGCTTTGAAGCGCCCGCAGACACGAGCAGCAAGGATGAATATGTAAGCGATCCGAATCATCCCGTGCCCTTTGTCGGATACACCACGGATACGGTGCCGCAGCGGTACATGGTGGACGATCAACGGTTCGCGAGCTATCGGCCGGACGTACTGGCATACCAAACCGATCCACTGGAAGAAGATGTGACCATCGCGGGGCCGATCTCACCGAAGCTGAAGATTGCGAGTTCAGGAACCGATTCCGATTTTGTGGTGAAGCTTATCGATGTTTATCCAGAGAACTATCCTGACCCGGAGGACGCGGGGCGCTCCAACAAGCGCATTCTGGAAGCGCCGCCACTACACATGGGTGGATACCAGGAGTTATTGCGCGGCGAACCGTTCCGCGCGAAGTTTCGAAACAGTTGGGAAAAGCCGGAACCGCTGATTCCAGGCAAGGAAACGGATATTAACTTCACGATGCCGGATCTTTATCACACGTTCCGGCGCGGGCATCGCATCATGGTGCAGGTGCAGAGCACGTGGTTTCCGCTCACGGATCGCAATCCCCAGAAGTTCACGGATATACCGAATGCAAAGCCGGAGGAATTCCAGCCGGCGACAGAGCAGGTATTTCACCAGCAAGGCGCGGCCAGCGGGGTGGAAGTGCTCGTGATGCCGCAACCATAAATGCGGAGCTTGATTGCTAATTGCTCTGAATCAAGAGGCAGGAACTCGAGAAACGGCGCGATTGGCAACGAGGAGTGGTAACGTGCAGGCAATCACCAGCAATGCAGCAGGAATAACGATGAGGCCTAGTCGCAGGCTTCCGGTATGGCCGGAGACGTAGCCGGTGATCCAGGGCAGCACGGAGCCTCCGAAGCCGCAGATGCCAAGCACCCAGCGCGAGTCAGAAGATTGACGGGCCCGAGCGAAGAAGCGGGCCAGCAAGAGGGGAAAGATGGGTGCCAGCGCGGCACCGAGCAAAATCATTGCGAGTGAGCGGCCCGTCATGCCTGGCAGACCAATAAGTAAAAGGGCCGCCATGAGCGCGGTGAAGACAGCTATGGTCAAGACGCGCGTGGCCTTGATACGCACCAACAGGATAGCGGACACTCCGCGTGAAGCCAGAAATCCTAGCCAATAAAGAGAAGAAGAGGCAGCTGCCCCGGCAGCGCCAGCGACGGCCGAAGAACGAAGCAAATAGGTCGAAAGCCACGAGCCCGTCGTATTTTCGATCCCGACCTCAAGAAACGTGAGGAAGGCAAAGAGAGCGATGAAACCCCAGTTCGCGTGGCGATCGTTTTGCGGTTGCGGAGATTTAAGCTCCGGCACGTTGTCAAGTCCCAGCCAGCAGGCTGTGGCCGCAAGAAGGGCAGCACAGGAAATCGTGCCGTAAGCGAAACGATAAGTATGTTCGATGAGCAGGCGCGCAGCGAACAAAGGGGCGATGAGCGCACCGGCGCTCCAACTGAAGTTGAGCAAGGTGAGAGGGGCGGCGCTGCGTGCGCTAAAGCGGGCTCCGGCAAGCATGCTCACGGCCGACATGGGCATGCCAACAGATATGCCGAGGATGAAGAAGAGAGGCGGCAGGAGGGCGCGATGGGCTAAGGCGATGGCCGAAGCTGTCACGGCCAATGTCAGGAAGCCGGCGACGAGCGACCGTTTATGGTTGCTGCCGCAGAGGAGAGCTCCGAGGGACGTTCCCGCGTAATAGGCGAGAAAGAGGAAACCTGACTGATTGTCGCCGAGATGGAAGGTCGCAATGAGCGACGGCAACAGCGGCCCGCCGATGGCATGCACAACGCCGGTGAGGGCAAACACCGGATGCAAGACAGCCAGGGGTCGTGCAGCAGGTGTATTGACTCGCAGGCCTCGGAAGGGCGCGACATGTAACTCTTCAACTCCGCCTGGATCGGGGTCGTTTGGGAGAGGACGGGGGGCAAGTGGATTCGCGAATTACGAGTTCGGGATGGATAGGGACGATGTCAGGAAAAGTAGCCTGTCCGCGAATGCGTTGCAAAAGGATGCGTGCTGCCACGGCTCCCATCTCGTGCAAGGGCTGGCGAATGGTTGTGAGACTGGGATTGTGAAAGGCCGCCCCCTGAATATCGTCAAAGCCCACAACGGAAACATCGTCAGGCACGCGCATGCCGTGATTCATGAAGGCTCGAATGGCTCCGATGGCGGCGATGTCGTTATAGCAGACCAAGGCCGTGAAAGCGCCTCCGCGGTCAATGAGGGCGTTCGTCGGGCCGAAGCCTAACTCCGGCGTGGACACGCGGAGTTCGAGCTGGACGGTAAGTTCGGGCAAGATGGGAATCTTGAGATCGCGCGCGACGGCCATCAGGCAATTCCACCGATCGTCTGCATCGGAACTGTGGCTGCCACCCCGCATAAAAGCTATCTTGCGATGGCCAAGCTGGTAGAGATGACGAAGAGCAAGCTCGGCGGCGCGCTTCTGATCAAGCACAACATTGGTTACGCCTTCGATTTTGCGGTGGCCAGCGACGACGACGACAGGCAGACTGAGACTCTTCTCGAGTATGGTGTCGATGACGATGAAGCCCTCGACGGATCGCTCCATCAGCAGGCGCGGATACTCTTCAATGAGATCGGGCTTTCGGCGGTGACTGGCAGTGAGGTAAAAGTAGCCCTCTTCGATCAGAAACTCTTCGACACCGGCGAGGACCTGAGTGGCGTAGCTATCGCTGAGTTCCGGCACCAGGACACCCACGGAGAAGGTCTGTCGTTTGCGCAGAGAGCGGGCGTAAAAGCTGGGACGGTAATCGAATTTTGCCGCGGCCTCGGTCACCCGATCACGGGTTTCCTGCGGAATGGAACGAACGCCCGGCGCGTTGTTGAGCACCAGGGAGATGGTTGCCGGAGACAGATTAAGGTACTCGCCCAGTGTGCGAAGGCTGATGGGTTGGCCCGGAACAGGGTTAACTGCCGGCTTCGATCGCTTGGTCATGCATTTCTTTTGTAACACCTTGAGCCACCGGGGGATGTGATGTGGGCAGTCCGCGGCTCAAGAATCCCACCCGGGCGAGCCGAAGAGAAAACTCTGGTTGTCAGCGCGTGTGTGGCCTTGGTCCGGGGGTCGGACCTTATTAAATTTTGGCAAGGTCCTGTCGTGTGTTATCGTACCTCAGAGGAAGGTTGGCAGAGCGGTTGAATGCACCGGTCTTGTTCAATCGAGCGCTGACGTGGAAACGCGGCAGATGTAAGGAGTCAAAGTCGGAGAAACCCCTGGGGCAATTCCCGAGGTAACGCCGAGCGAAGCCTGGTTGCCCAGGAACGTGTAGAGGCTTGACGGCTCCCACCTAAGGCCTGAAGAGGCTATGGTGAAGGCAAAGTCCAGACGCCAAACGAGTTGACTCGGTAGCGAAAGCTAAAGACGTACGGAAAACCGGCAGAGTCGAAAGGCTCTCCAGGGTTCGAATCCCTGACCTTCCGCCATTCCAAAGAATTTTCGGCATCAACGACAAACGGCCTTCCCGTTTTCACACTCGGTACAATCATCGAGTGAATCTCAATTTCAAACTGATCGAAACCACTGCTGCGGGCGGGCGGCGCGCGCAGATCGAACTGCCGCACCAGACGGTGGAAACGCCGGTGTTCATGCCGGTGGGAACGGCGGGGACGGTGAAGGCCGTTCCGCAGGACACCCTGGAATCGCTGGGCGCGCAGATCATTCTCGGCAACACTTACCACCTCTATCTGCGGCCCGGGCACGAGGCCATCCGCCGCATGGGCGGGTTGCACCGCTTCATCAGTTGGCCGCGCGCCATGCTGACCGATTCGGGGGGCTTTCAGGTGTTCAGCCTGAGCCAATTGCGCAAGGTGTCCGATGAAGGCGTGCGCTTCCGTTCGCACCTTGATGGCAGCAGCCACTTCTTCACGCCGGAGCACTCAATGGACGTGCAGATCGCTCTCGGCGCCGACATCGCGATGGCCTTCGATGAGTGCACGGAGTATCCCGCCGAACGTACGCGGGCCGAGGAGAGCCTGCGCCTGACGATGGCCTGGGCGCGCCGCTCGCTCGATCACTTCAGGGCTCACGGGGATGAGGTGGTGTGGCGGGATGAACAGGGCGGCCGCACGCAAAGCCTGTTCGGCATCGTGCAGGGCGGCATGTATACCGATCTGCGCAAGCAGAGTGCCGAGGGTCTGGTGGAGATGGGCTTTGACGGATACGCGATCGGGGGACTGAGCGTCGGCGAGCCGCGCGACCTCACCCTTGAGATGATCGCCGAGGTGTTGCCGCTGCTTCCCAAAGACAAACCGCGCTACGTGATGGGGGTGGGCTATCCCGACGAGATCGAGCAGTACGCGCGCATGGGCGTGGACATGATGGATTGTGTGCTGCCCACGCGGGCCGCGCGCCACGGACTGCTCTTTACGAGTGAGGGCCGGCTCAACATCAAGAATAAGAGGTATGCGGAGGACCAGGGACCGCCCGATCCGGCGTGTGACTGCATGGTGTGCCGGCGCTATTCGCGGGCCTATCTGCGCCACCTGACGCAGGCGGGCGAGGCGCTGTCAGGCACGCTGAATACAATTCACAATCTCGCCTACTATCTGGGCATCATGCGGCGTGTGCGGGCCGATCTGGAGAGGCCTGTGGCGATGGCTGCCACGGGAGGCAACGCGCCGGCTTCATCGACGGAAGCGAAGCTATGACGCGCGACACGACGCCGGCCCAATCTCCAGTACTGCTTTGGCGAAGCAGGCGGGCGGGCGGGTACCACGGCGTGGTCTCCATGCCCTGCATCCAGCGCCAGTCGGCGAGATGCGGCAGCAAGATCCACACCGGTTTGGCCATGGCGCCGGCCAGGTGCGCGATGCACGTGTCGGTGGTGATCACCAGATCGAGCGAGGCGACCAACGCGGCGGTGTCGGCGAGGTCGGAGTCATCACTGGAACCATCATGGAGATGAACGTCCGGCGGCAGGGTCGCAATCTGTGTGGATGCGTGGCCCTTTTGAAGAGATATCCAGTCAATGCCAACCATGCGCAGCAGCGGCAGCAGCGTGGCCAGCTTCATAGATCGCTGCGCGTCGGCTTTGTAGCGCGGGTTTCCAGCCCACGCGATGCCTACCCTCAAGCAGCCTCGATTTGAAATTGGCACCTCTGGGGATCGGGCCAACCGCTCCGTAATCTGGTCAGAATAGGCACCCAGGTAAGCGCCTGGCCACGGAACCGTTTCTAAAGTCGTGCCCAGGACCGCTGGCAAGCTCATGAACGGACATTCGAGTTCGAAGGCGGGCGGCTGACCTGCCTGCGGTCCCAGGCGCACGACCTCCGCCAGCCCGGCTCGAACCACTGGAAGCGAAAGCAACAACCGTTCGACCGGCGCCTGCACCTGCAGAACGGGCACGCCCCCGCGGGCGGCAACCAGCGCCGCATAGCGGCAAAACTGGATCGTGTCGCCGAGGCCCTGCTCGGCATGGAGCAGAACGCGTTGGCCGTCGAGCACTTCTCCGCACCAGCGGGGCTGGTCGAAGACGCGCGGCCGGCGATGCACTTCGCGGAAGTGCCAGCGCGCCTCGTAGTTATGCCAGCCCTGGGTCCAATGGCCGAGACGAAGCTGGGTAAGGGCCAGGTTGTAGCGGGCGCCGTGGCTCTCCGGGTCGCTCTCAACTGAGGCGGCATGGGCGGCAAGGGCCTCATCGAAACGGCCCTGATCGAGCAGCGAATTGCCGCGATTTGAGGCTGCGTGACGGCTGCCCAGAGCCTCGGCCCGTTCAAATTGCGCCACGGCATCGGCAAAACGCCCCTCGGCGTGCAGCAGTATGCCGTACATGTTCACGGTCTCATCGTGACTGCCATGCCGTGCCAAGGCCCATCGCAGCCATCCCCAGGCTCCCGCAAAGTCGCGCTCAGCGGCGCGGAACTGGCACCAGGCAACATGCGTTTCGAGGTTGTGGGGATCGAGAGCGAAGGCCTTGCGCAAGTGCCTCTCTGCCTCGGCCGGCTGCTGCCGGTCACGCATGAGAAGCGCGAGATTAAGCCACCCGGAAACCATGTCGGGCCGCAGATGGGTGGCACGCTCGAGAGCGGCCTCAGCGTAGAGATCACGGCCTTGTTCCCGCAGCAGGCTGCCCAGGTTCATCCATGCGGCGGCGAAGTCGGGTCGCAACCGGATCGCACGACGGTAGCGAACTTCAGCTTCGGTGGGCCGACGCAGACGCGCCAGAGCAAAGCCGGCCGCAAACTCAGCCTCTGATAGTCGAGGCTGGAGCGCCAGCGCCTGCTCGTAGCGGGCCAGCGCCTCGGCATAGCGGCCCATGCAAGCCAGTGCGTGTCCGGTGCCCAGATGAGCGGCCACCATCGCCGGGTTGCCGCGCAAAACCAGTTCATATTCGCGCAGCGCCTCATCCGGCTTTTCGAGGGTAATCTGCAACTCGGCAAGACCCATATGTGCAAGGGGGCTGATGCCGTCGAGGAGAATGGCGGACCGGTATGCGGCCTCGGACTCCGCAAGCATATGTGCGGATTTGAGGGCCTGCCCGAGCGTGACCCACGCGGTGGTCATGGCTGGGGCGACGGCGACGGCAGCCCGGGCCATCTTGACGGATGCATCGGCCTGGCGGCTGGCCATGGCGACAAGGCTCATGGCGATGAGGGCTTGTGGATTGCGGGGGTCTTCGGCGAGGGCGCGCTGATGGCGCAGAGCAATTGCGTTCAGTCCGGCGCACAGCGAGTCGCCGTTCAATCCCTGCGTTACCTGATCGTGTTCTGCGACGGCAATCAACGCCAGTTCCCTTCCCCGGATTTCGTTCTTCCGCCTGGGACCAAGGCCAACGCTAAGCCTCCGCGCTCGGCACTTCAAACGTTTTCGCGCACGCCTGTGGCTATGACGGAGAAATCATTCTCACTTTGGAACTCAGTTCATTTTTGGGAGCGATCGGCGGCGCGTTTAAACTAGGCAGTTGTTCCTGGAGACCCTTATGCCGAACGCAGTTTCCGATGCCCGCGTACCGCTAGCCGAACGCAACCATGTTCCCGTCGAAGTCGCGATCCTCTACGACAAATTGCTGGCCGATCGAGGCGTGGTGCCGAACATGTTCAAGGCGCTCTCCAACGTGCCCGACCTGGTGCTGGGAATCGCCGCGATGCTCAAGGGGCTGATGGCCGAGGGATCGCTGCGCGGCTGGTACAAGGAACTGATCGCCACGCGCGTGGCGTCACTGAATGACTGCGAGTATTGCGTTAGTGCCCATCGCTACCTGGCGGCGCAGCGCGGCGCCACGGCGGAGCAGGTAGCCTCCTACGACAGCTACGAAACCGGTCCGTTTACTGAGAAGGAGAAGGCCGGCTTTCGCTATGCCGATCTGCTTCACCAGTCAGGGCACGCCGTTGATGATGCGGCGTTCCCGGCGCTGAGCGCACACTACAATTCGCAGGAGATCATCGAACTGACCGCCGTGGCCGCGGCGTTCGAGTTTTTTCCGCGCATCAACACCGCGCTGCACATTCCGGTGACGCCGCTCCCTCAGGGCCAGTAGCCCTCGGGGAAGCGGCATCGCATCATTTCCTGGATTCGGGAGCGGTCTTGCTCAGGACCTTGATGAAGAAATCTGCCATGATGTGGTTGGCCTCGATAGCCTCAGGCAGTTTGGGGTCATACCAGAATGCGTGCGGAAGCGCGTCGAACATCACCAGGCGCGCATCCACCCCGGCACGCAGATAGGCGCGGTGCAGATTGGCCGTGCCGCTCAGCAGCAGGTCGCGACCGCTGGTCACAAACAGCGTCGGCGGCAGCCCGTGCAGGTCTGCATAGATGGGCGAGAGCACCGGATCTTTGGCATCCGTCGCGGCCACATAAAACGGATCGTGCGCCCCCGGATCGGGCGGATCGAGGTGCCCGGCAAGGCCGCGCAGGGCATACATCGACATGGAATCGCCGGCGCGTGCAAAATCGCCCATGCCGCTGAAGATGCCGAGGCCCGCGGGCAACGGCAGTCCGAGTTGCTTCAGTTTGACAGCCACTTCAGCGGTGAGAATGGCGCCCGCCGAGGTTCCGTAGATGATGATGTGGTCGGGCTGGTAGACCTTGAGGAGTGCCTTGTACACGGCGATCGAGTCGTCCACCGCTGCTGGAAATGGGTATTCCGGCGCGAGACGATAGAGCACCGCTACCACCTTCACCCTGGTGTAGAAGGCTATCGGAATGGACTCGGTATAAGACCCGGAGTCGGAGTTGAAGCCGCCGCCATGAAGATTGAGGAGCACGCGGTCGTGGCTCGAAAAGGGCATGTTTTCGGGCGTAACCACGCGCGTCGGCACCCCGGCGATGGTCTGGTCGGCGATGGTGACGGGACAGATCTGGGTCCACTCGGTGCGGGCGCGCGCGGTGTAGGCGTCGGTCATCTTGCGGCGCTCTTCGAGCGGCTGCTGCGGCCCCTGGTCGGGTTCAACCCTGCTGAGCGATTTCTTCGCCTCAGGGCTCAGATCCTGCGGAACAGGAACGACACGGGTTACGTGCGCCGTACCCTGCGCATCAATGAAACTGGTGTCCCGGGTGGGGGCTTCTGCCTCGGTAGTGGGTTTGGGCGCCGCGGCGCCGCCAGGCTGCTGGGCGGCCATGGCCGCGGCGGCCAGCAGCAGGTAAAGAGCAGGAGTGAGTTTCGGGCGCATGATGTAGGTCCCTCACGGAGCAAATCGATTTTAGCAACGGTGTGCGGGAGGGGGAGCAAGAGCCGCGGCCAGAGACGCCATAAACAATGCTGCCGACGATGCCCCCTCTGCGATACATTGAGATTCCTATGGCCACGCTAACAACAACCAAAGTTCGCAATTTTATCGGTGGACAATGGGTCGCTCCCACCAGTGAAGCCGGCCTCGAACTCATCAACCCGGCGACCGGCGATCCGCTCGGACGAGCCCCGGCAGGCTCGGGCGCCGAGGTGGACGACGCGGTACACGCAGCCCACGCAGCATTTCCTGCCTGGCGCGCGACCCCGGCCGCCGACCGCGTGCAGTTTCTTTTCAAGCTCAAATCGCTGCTCGAACAGCACCTCGACGAACTTGCCGCGCTCATCACGATCGAGAACGGCAAAACCCTCAGCGAGTCAAAAGGTGAGTTGCGGCGCGGCATCGAAAACGTGGAGGTTGCCTGCGGCATTCCTGTGCTGATGCAGGGCTATTCGCTTGAAGACGTCGCTCCGGGCATCGACGAGATCATGGTGCGGCAGCCCCTGGGAGTCGCCGCCGTCATCACGCCCTTCAACTTCCCACTTATGATTCCCCTGTGGTTTCTGCCCTACGCGATCGCCACGGGCAACACGGTGGTGCTCAAGCCCAGCGATCGTGTGCCCTTCAGCGCGGCGCGGCTGGTTGAGATCATTCACCAGACCGGTCTGCCCGCGGGAGTCGTGAACCTGGTCAATGGCGGCAAAAATGCGGTCGATGCCCTGCTCGACCATCCCCTGGTGCGCGCAGTGAGCTTCGTTGGTTCGACCCCGGTGGCCAAGTACGTCTACGCGCGCGGCTCGGCGAGCGGCAAGCGCGTCCAGTGCCAGGGCGGCGCTAAAAATCATGTAGTGGTCCTTCCTGATGCCGACCAGGAGACCACGACGAAGATCATTGCCGACTCAGCCTTCGGATGTGCGGGTCAGCGCTGCCTCGCGGTAAGCGTGACCGTGACGATCGGTGAAGCAAAGGACTGGTTCCGTGAGGCGATCTCATCGGCTGCCACGGGGCTCAAGGTCGGCAACGGTCTTGACCCGGCTACGCAGATGGGGCCTGTTATCACCCAAGCCAGCCGGGAACGGGTGCTGTCGCTCATCGGCCAGGGAGCCGAGCAGGGTGCGAAAGCAATCGTGGATGGGCGCGGTGCGCAGGGAGCGGGTTCGTTCGTGGGCCCGACGGTGCTGGACGGATTGCCCGCAAGCAGCCCACTGATGGAAACCGAGATCTTCGGACCTGTGCTGTCAGTGGTTCACGCCGCCACCGTGGAGGAAGCGATCGCGATGATCGAGCGTTCCGCCTATGGGAATGCGAGTTCCATCTTCACCTCGTCAGGTGCCGCGGCACGCAAGTTTCGCAACCTGGTCTCGACCGGCAACGTGGGCGTGAATATTGGCGTACCGGCGCCTATGGCCTACTTCCCGTTCTCCGGCTGGAAAGGGAGCTTCTTTGGAGTGATGCATGCGCAGGGGCGCGACGCCATCGAGTTCTTCACCGACAAGAAAGTGATCGTGGAACGCTGGCCGCGCGAGTGGTCGCGCAAGTTTTAAAGGGACGACGACGATCGAAACAGCGAAGGGGCGCGAGAATACGCCCCTTCCGTCCTGCGTTTTGAGTTATATCAATGCGGTAATATCAACAATCCGCTGTCGAGTAACAACCGGGTCAGCCGATCAATCGCCTGCGGGAGTTTGTACGAGATCGTTCGCACTCCCATCCCCAACAACACGGCCGCTTCGGCCTGGGTGTACTCCTGCAGCACGACTTTGCTCAACATCTGGCGATCCAGGGAACCGAGTTTATTCAGGCACGATTCAACATCAAGCACGAAGATAACCGCATCTTCAAAGGTGCGAACCGGCCGGCTTGAAACCCATCCTCTGCCGACAGAGTCACCCAGCATTGAAGGCGCGCGACCCACCTGCATGGATGCGTAAAGGTAGCGCCGGAGAATGCCCTCCGTGTGCTTCCGATAAAACGCCAGGCTGGTGTCCGGCGCCTCCAACTCCGCCGTCCTGGCTTTCCGCTCTGCCTGCCTGCTGCCGCTTTTAGACCACGCACTTTGCGCTGCGGCGGCTCCCCGAATTACCGGTAAATTGAGGGCTGCACTCATTCCGCACCCCCGGTTGCTTCAGCAACTGCCCAGACTCTGGTCAGAGTCTTCCGGGATGGACGTCCGCGCCGTTTGCGGCTCTCGGGCGAAGGAAAATCACTCAGCTTTGACTCACACCGTTGGCAATAAACAGTCCCGTGGTTCATGGCGCGGTACCAAAGGCAACCGCATCCCTCGCAAACCTTCAATTGGACAAACAATTCCATTTCTTGTTCTCCATTGGTCCCATTCCCGGCCGATTTGCTTTGTCATTTTTTTAAGCCGGGGCGAAAGGAACGAGGCGGTACTATTCAGGATTCTTTTGTCCTGATGGAGGATTGCCGCTCGTAGTCCTTCGTTCTTTTTAGTGGTATATGTGGCGCGGATCATGGAAGGCTCGCACGAGAAGATCTGGGCGCCTCTGGCGGGCGCCTCCGGAAGGGAGATGGAACGCTGATACCGGCCAAGCTTTGCCTGACCTGGAACCACTGTCGCAAAGAAAAAACCAGCGACCCGTTTGTCATGACGGACGTAAAACGTTTCCAAGGAAATCCCGCTCATCGATGCAAGGTAAGTAAGCCCACTTTAGAAACGTGTATCTTGTCAGTCAACGCGATAACACCGGAATCCGCAGGTTATCTTTCCAAGGGAGGCTGGACCACTGAGAATAAAGGCAAATCTGCCTCGAACAATTTGCTGATTGAAAACAGCCGGCACTGGGGCCATTGCTCGCGGCGGATTTTCCACAGATGAACTTTACGCAGATGCACGAGCGTCTCCGCACGGAACTGCTCCGCAGAATCCAGCGGGGGACGCTAAGCGTCTCTCTCCTCTCGCGGCAGACAGGTTATGGGCAGTCGCATCTTTCCAATTTCCTGCACAACCGGCGCCAGCTTTCGCTGGAAGGCATGGACCGGATTCTCGCCGCGCAGCATATTTCCGCGGGCGATCTGCTGCCATGGAACTCCGCCTCTTCCGATCCGGTGAGCGACATAAACGAGAGCAAAATCCCGGTGGTTTCGCACGCCGCAGCCCTGTTCGAGCCCTTTATACGTCCCTCGGCGGTGCAGAGCATGATCCATGTACCTGGTTCGTGGCTTCAGTCGGCCCGGTCGCGCGCCTCCCGGCAGCGGCAGACCTGGCAGCGCTTCGTGGCCGTGGCAGTCTCTGCGGCAGCCGCCCTGGACATGGATCCGATCGTGCTTCCGGAAGCAATCGTGCTGCTCGACCGGCACTACAACTCGCTCGTGCCGTACCGGCCCAACCGGCCAAATCTCTACGCTGTGCGTCACGGGAGCCACCTGCTCCTGCGCTACGTCGACTTTGTGCTCAACCGCCTGGTGCTGCGGCCCCACAACGCCGCGTTTCCTGTCGACCTGGTCGAGATTGCGCCGGGCGAGTCCCCGGGAGGCCTGATTGCCGGACGCGTCGCTTTGATCCTCAATGAGATCTAGGCATAAACAGCGGATGCCACGTGCGATGGAAACCTGGCTACTGCGGCAATGAACCCGACGCTGGATAGACGACCACGGTGATGGGGTCGATTTTGCTGGCGGGCGACTCCGCGTTCAACACCAGCTTTTGCGGTTCCTTTCCGGCTA
>VFSW01006476.1_pt1 | contig 17212 bp, 9 predicted proteins | sample 5358111 | NCBI WGS metagenome assembly VFSW01 (sample SAMN11554181, study PRJNA540505) | mine drainage metagenome | isolation source: sediment from site ElyBrook_90M | place: USA: Ely Copper Mine, Vershire, VT | collected 2017
TCATCCAAGTTTACTACTTGGAGATCCGTGTCTTTGACTAGTTCGCCGCCCAAACTCTCATGATTGTTCCTTGGCCTGCTTGACCATTTCGACAAGCGCCTTTCGCGTCTCCTGCGCCGTCGCCACGGTGTGTGGAAAGTTCACCCGCGGCCCTTTCATTCCGTCCCCTGTCTTCAAACGTAGCGTGAAACCAAGCCGATCGCCCGAGGTCATGGTTGCTTCAGTCGCGGCGATCTGGGCATGAGTTCGTGCCAGCAGGATCATCGAATCCACATGATCCGCATTCATGTGAGCAAGAATGCCGGGCGCATCATGGGCCAACGGGTCGGGAGTCGCCTCTTCGTAATCCGTTTTATCAACCCATCCCATTACGCCAAAGCCACCAACAAAGTAGAGGTCGACAGGCTCAAGTCGAAAGAAGCTGAAGTCGGCGAAATCGACCCAGTAGCGGCTATTCTCGTGGCGAGCGAGGTAGATCTCTCGAGTAGCGGCAAGGTCTTGCTCGGGCACCGGCTGCGCACGCCCGATCAACGTAATCCGAGCGGCTCCAAGCGGATCGCCATCAGCTGCGGGCTGAGCAACGAAGAGGCTGCAGCGCGGATCCTCCTTCAGATTCTGGGTATGCATTGCCATGTTGCTGACCAGGAAGAGCGGCCGCCCAGCAGCATCGAGCGCGAACGGCATCAACGAGCCAAAAGGGAACCCCACATGCTTGCGCGAAACAGTCGACAGGGTGGCCACTGTGGCGAGTGAAATCAGCGTGCGGGCACGCTCGGCGTGGCTTGGCTCTGGTAGTTGTGGTAGTGTCGGTCCACTCGATGCATGCTGACGCGGTGCGGTAGCTTGGTTCGACATAATCTTCCTCACATTCATTCCCATCGTATCGGTTCCGACTCTTTCGCGTAGCCCACCATGGATTGGATGCCTCATCTACAAGCGTTCTCGCCTGCAGAAGTCGCGTAGAAGTCTCCACAGTAGGAGTTAGATGTCGATCAGCATGGCCCCCATCTGATATCGTTATCGGGCGAAGGAGTTCGTAATTTCATGACGGTCGCCACTGGAAATTCTCTCCGAAACAAATCGCTTCTTCTCAAACAAAATGATTGGAAGCATAAGCCTGTCATCAGTGCGCTACTCCTCCTAATGGTTACTGGAGTCGCTTCAGCTCAGCGGCCCGCGACAATGGCTCCAGCTGAATATGGGCCCTACAACGGCGTTTTCCTGGCCGACGGACTGGGCCTGCGTGTGCCGCTCACGGATACCCGCGACTCGCTTCGCCGCGCCGATTCTCCTTGGTCGATCTATTGCTGGATTCAACCGAGTGAAGCTGTAAAAGCTCAGGAACTGGTCGCGGGCATCGGCAACGTTTCGGCGGAATACCCGCGCTTCCTGGCTGTCAGTCCTGACAGTATCTCTCTCTGGATGGGACCCGGAAATCAGCTGAGCGGAGCCGCGGTCGTTCACTCGAACCAATGGCAATTGATTGCCGCGACGTTTGATGGAAGCCACTTTCACGTCTACAGCAGTGGAGAAAATATCGCGAGCGGGGAGCTCACGCTGGGCAGCGTAGACCCGCTCTTGCAGATGGCGCCGGTGCCAATCGTAGCCATCAACGGAATCCATTTCTCCGGAAAGATCGCTGCGTTCACCGTGTTGCGCAAGGCCTTGTCTGACGCAGAGGGGAAGCAACTTGCACCCACCCCTCCCGATTATGCGACGGCAGAGTTCGCCGAAGGATCGAAGCCGTGGCCCTTCCAGACGAGAGGTCAGGCAGGATATCGCGCACCGCAGGACCCCTCCACACTTCCCACCAGCCGCGCTCCCTACTCAACGCCAACGGCCATCAAGCGGCCGCCACTCGGTCCTTCGCTGACCTCTCTCAGCCCGGGAGTGTGGACCTTCACAGATGGCTGGGAGCTACAAGCTGCTCCCAAAGTAAACGCGGATGAGGCCGAGATATCCCAGCCGTCCTACAAGACATCCGGATGGATGCGAGCCACAGTTCCCGGCACCGTTCTCACGACATTGATCGACGACGGTGTCTACCCCGATTCGGATTTCGGTCTCAACAATATGGCGATTCCGGAGTCGCTCAACAAGCAGGACTATTGGTATCGCAACGTGTTCACCCTGCCCGCTCAAATGAAAGAGGGAGGAGCATCGCGCCACTTCGAACTCATCTTCACAGGCATCAACTACAAGGCTTCGGTGTGGCTCAACGGTGTTGCGCTCGGAGAGGTGAAGGGGGCCTTCATCCGCGGCGAATTTGACGTCACCTCTGCGTTGAAGTCAGGGAAGAATGTGCTCGTAGTCCGCATTTCGCCGCCACCGCATCCTGGAATTCCGAATGAGCAGTCGATACTTGGTGGGCCGGGTGAAAACGGCGGAACCATGGAACTGGACGGCCCCACCTTTCTCGCGACGGAAGGCTGGGACTGGATCCCCGCAATTCGTGATCGCAACAGCGGTATCTGGCAACCGGTCACACTGAGCGTCACGGACAATCTGAAGTTCGGGGATTCGCAGGTCGTGACATCCTTCCCGGACCACGATATTTCGCAGGCCAATATCGACATCACGGTGCCGGTCACGAACCTCTCGGACAAGCCTGTACAGGCGACACTCAATGCAGATATCGAGCAGGTAAGCATCCACAAGAACGTCGCGTTGCCGCCGGGAGCAAGCGTGATCGAGCTCTCGCCAGCCGAGTTCTCACAACTACATCTACAACATCCGCGGCTGTGGTGGCCCAATGGATACGGCAAGCCTGAGCTTTATCATTTGAAGCTGTCGCTCGACGAAGGCAAAGCGGTTTCGGACACACAGGACATTCGCTTTGGTGTCCGCGAGATCAGCTATGAACTCAGTCTGCTCGATTCCACCGGGCACCTTCGCCGCGTAGAGTTCTCACCCACAGAGTCTCGCGGCACTTCGAAGCCTATCGTCGACGTCAGTCATGAAGGCATGCGCGATATCCCGTCAGCAGACGCAGCAGCGTTGAAAGTTCCCGAAGAGACGCGCTTCGGCTACGAATACCAAACGGATGTCGCCTCCCTCGCGGCCGGGGCAGACACGTCCCCTTCGATTCGCAGTGATCCGGATACGGCAATCGCGCCCTATCTCGCAATCAAGGTGAATGGTGTTCGCATCGCTGTGCGAGGTGGCAACTGGGGCATGGACGACTCGCGCAAGCGTGTCTCGCGCGAGCATCTGGAGCCATACTTCCGTCTTGATCGCGATGCGAATCTCAACATCATTCGCAACTGGGTGGGTCAGGATACCGAGGAGAGCTTCTTCGATCTCGCGGACGAATACGGCATGTTGGTCTGGAATGATTTCTGGGAGTCGACGCAGAACTACAACATAGAAGCACAGGATCCTGAGCTCTATTTGAAGAATGTCTCGGACACGATCAAACGCTACCGTAACCATCCATCCATCGTTCTTTGGTGCGGCCGCAACGAAGGTGTGCCGCAACCCATCATCAACATGGGCATTGATCAACTCGTTCGCACACTCGATGGAACGCGTTACTACTCCCCCAGTTCCAACGCGGTCAACCTCCAGCACAGCGGACCGTATAGCTATCAGGACCCCACCCTCTACTATTCCAGGCTCAACCGCGGCTTCTCAGTTGAGACGGGTACGCCGTCGATGTCGACGCTCGAGTCCTTCCAAAGCACCATTGCCAAGCCCGACCAGTGGCCCGTCAGCGACGCCTGGGCCTATCACGATTGGCATCAGAGCGGGAACGGCGACACTGCTCCGTTCATGGCGGAGTTGCAGTCGGAGTTCGGAGCGCCAACCAGCCTCGAAGACTTTGAACGCAAAGCGCAGATGCTCAACTTCGTAGATCATCGCGCAATCTTTGAAGGCATGAATGCGCACCTATGGACACCGAACAGCGGTCGCCTGCTATGGATGACGCAGCCCGCGTGGCCAAGCACCATGTGGCAGATTCTCAGCTCCGACTACGACACGCAAGCGTCCTTCTACGGCACCAAGAAGGGTTGCGAACCATTGCATGTTCAGTTGGACCTCGATACCTATCAGGTAGACGTCATCAACACGACAATGACGCCGCAACCGTCGCTAACCGTGAGCGCAAAAGTCTATTCTCTGGACAACACAATCCTCACTCAGGTAGCCGAGCAAAAAGGCGTCGCTGCCGATAATTCGGTGAGTAGTATCAAGCTCGACCTGGCTCCGTATATTGCGAAGCGCATGGTATTCGTTGCGCTGAATCTGACCGACGCGGCAGGGAAGTCGCTCTCGCAGAATCTCTACTGGCTGGGCGCAAAATCCTCTTCGTACCGCGAACTGAACCATCTACCTCCAGTCTCGCTCAAGGCAACAGCCACGTCCCGCATTGAGGGCGACACAGCGAAGGTAACGGTACTGCTGAATAATCCAGGAACCAGTGCGAGCCTCGCCATCAAGCTCACGCTGATCTCCGCAAACGATAAGCAGAGAATCTTGCCTGCCTACTACTCTGATAACTACGTCTCACTTCTACCGGGAGAAGCCAGAACGATAGAGATCGAGTATCCAACGAAGAACCACAGTAGTCCGGCGGAGATTACCCTGCGTGGTTGGAATGTGGTACCCAACACTTTGTCAGTGATGGGTGCGAAACCATCATCAAACTGATAGCAACAAAATTTCACTGGTTTCTCCACGCAGGGATATCAATTTCGAGCACCTTCGCAGGCGCTCTGCGGCGGATCACATACATTGACTTGAGGCCGAACCTGCAAACGAAAAGGCTCTCCGGTACCGGGGAGCCTTTCAAATCTCGAGTCTTGCTCGATTCGAAACAGGGGTATTCCCCCGAATCGGTCGCCCAATGCCGCCGCTCAACGGTGGTCGCACCTCTTCTCCAACCAAAAACTCCGCTATGACGCTCACGTCATGGGACCAACGCCGGTTGCGCTCGCCTTTGCCGGTGTCGGAAGTAGGATCGCCAACGCTCAGGGAACGATGGACTTCTCAGGGGCAGCCACACAGTTGGCCGACCTGGATTGGCTTAGACGGAGGCATCGTCGGTCTTCCCCTGGGATTGAGCGATCAAAGTGTTCGCAAGGAACGCAAGCATGAGGATCGTAAGTAACTGTCTCAGGAAATCACCCTTTCTTATCGCAAAGGCTAAGCTCTGCTGTTATTCATTAACTTGGCAACCGTCTTGGAGTTGAATTCATATAGCAAGACCAGTGCCTTCCTGCTCTCTTGACTATGTTGCAACGCTCGACGCACGGCCGCAGTCGTGCGGAGGCTCCCGTGAAGAATCTGTCCCACAGGGCCCCCTTCTCGCCCTCAGAAAAATATGCACCACCAGATACCGGGACGTAACATCTAGTGCGTCTTTATCCAGTCGGTGGTGTGCTTTTCTATGGCGATTCTCACCAGCTGACTACGTGTCTTCACGCCTGCCTTATTGAAGAGTTCCTGGATCGTGGCTTTGATTGCGGACTCAGAGGCCTGGATTCCCATTGCGATCTCTTTATTCGTAAGTCCGTCGAGAATGCCACGCAGCACGTTGCTCTGCCTCTCAGTGAGATGTTGTCCAGTACTGGTGCTGGCAAATGGTATTTCCTTGGTCAATGCCAATGCCTTGAATACCTCGGTATCCCACCAATGCTCGCCCTCGGTTACTCGTCTGATTGCCTTGATTAGCTGTCGAGGGTCATTGTGCTTGAGAAAAATTCCAGCGACACCTGCTCTAACGGTCGCTGCCACTTCATTCGCATTAAGGCCGCCAGTAAGGAGAATGACGCGAGTGTCCATTTCGCTCCCACCCATTTCGACTACAAGGTCTGTTCCGATTTCTGTTCCCAGATCGTAATCCAATAGAACAAGATCGATCTCTGCTTCCGAGAGCACCTTCAGGGCCTGCTCGACGGTCGCGCAGTGAGCCACGATTTGGTAATCGGCTTCCAACGCAAGTAATCGGACCAGGCTCTCGCGGAATAGCGTGTGATCGTCAACGATAAGAATGCGAATGGGCTTGTTCACGGTAGTGTCTCCGTTGTCGCCGTAGATGGAAGCTCAACCAAAAAGTGCGCTCCGGTCGGCTGGGGTACATATTTCAAGTCCCCACCGAACGACCTGGCGAACGAGCGCGACAGGTAAAGTCCTAGACCTGTGCTGTGGGCACCGGCCTGGAATGGACGAAACAGTTCTTCCGGATGTGCAACACCAGGTCCGTTATCGGTAACGCTTACGGCGATACGTGGCCCATCCGCAGTTGCGCGAATCGATAACCATCTGTCGGACCTCTTGGTGTTCAAAGCCCGGATGCTGTTCGTGATCAGGTTCAGCATGATCTGCATGAGATTCGTGCGATCTGCCCAGGCCGGTGCGAGCACGGCTGGGACGAGCCACTCGCAGGCAATCTCACTTTCAAGTAGAGAAGGCGAGATGACGATTCGCAAATCGTCCAGGAGTCCATGGAGATCGACTTCCGCTGCTTTCTCCGGATGACTTCCAAGATCAAGTGAACAAATTTGCTCCAAGGCTATGACGAGACTTCCTAACGCTTCGAAATCCTTGTTGTCCTTGAGATGAGGGTCGTGCAAGAGATTCTCATGTACGACTGCGATGGCCCCACAGATGTTTCGCACTTCGTGCGATACAGCGCCCACCGCGATACGGGATCCGGTCAACATCTGTTGCAAGCTTGACTCTTCCCTGGAACGGAGTTCGTCAGACGTGTCGAGCACCATGGCCGCAAGCCGTGGTCCCGATCCAGTGCGGTAGGTTGAGAAACATATGTCGGCAATGAACGCCTCGCCATCTTCCCGTCGACCGCGCGACTGCATGACGGTGCGGAGGCGATATTCTCCTGCGTCACGACGCAGGACCGTTGCAAGGGAAGGAAAATACATTTGGATCGGACGTCCGGCTAGAAGCTCTTGCTGGACGATGAGCATTCTGTGGGCCGCTTCGTTGGCTATAAGAATGGAGCCGTCAGTGGATGCCGTAAGGATAGCGGCAGGACTACTTTCAACTAATGCCTTGAGCTGTTCGTCCGCTTCCCGACGTGCCTCGCTTTGACGCGTGATCTCATCCATTTGCTCGAGGATTACCTGTCGATTCCGCGTCACCTCATACACGAAGATTCCGATGGTAAAGAAAGCCATGAAGTAAAGAACGTCGCGCGGTATACCTGTACGAACCTTCCACGCGAAGGTATCGAAGAACTCGGCCAAGAACGTGCACAGACCGGCGACAATGAGGGTTTGCCATGGTCGTAAGACTCTTCCAAGCAGGAGCATAGGAAGCAGGTAGAGAAATCCCAAAGGCACTTCATCGGCCACGCGCCAGTCCAGAACGGCAATGATCACGATCAACGCGACCGCACGGATAATGGTGTGTCTTTTTGTGCCACGTGAAAGTATCGAAAGCATGGCCGGTCACGAGTCTCATCTATAGCGTGAAGGCCCAGAGTTGGGTCTGTGTCGAGTCCGTCTCGATGGTTGAGCTAAGCGGCAGACTCCTCTGGGATTCTTCCTATGAGCCATGATGCGCTCGCAGGAGAGTGTGTTGGGCGGTTTTGGTTGAAAGATAGCCTGAACTGGCTGAAAGATAATCTGGTTGGCTGAAAGATAGGTCATTTTCCAATCGAAGGACTTTTACGCTAGAGCAAATGAAGTTGCTTAGAAAAGGTCATTCGCCGAAAAACCTGGTGCACGATGCTAAATGCGGAACAGGCATCGCAGTCCTGTGCGGACTATGCTTTGGACTCGCGGGCGCGCAGCAACCCGTACCGGTCCAGGCCGGTTACACGTGGGATCAGATCAAGACAAAATTCGAGGTGGCTAATCCCGTACTCAAGTCCGATCAACTCAACGTGGACGAGATGAAAGCGGAGGAGATAACGGCGTATCTCCGCCCCAATCCCCAGTTCACAATTACTCAGGATGGCACTCAGATTGCGGCCCACGAAGGCATATGGCAACCTATGCGTGGCACGTACGTCGTGCCTAATATCAGCTATCTGCACGAGCGCGAACACAAACGGGAACTGCGATTGGAGAGCGCCCAAGAGGGCACACAGATTGCAACATCCCAGCATGAGGATTTAGAGCGGAACCTGCTTTTCGCGCTGAGGTCCGCATTTGTGCAGACGCTGGAGGCGAAGGCGGTGTTAGATCTGGCGCGCGCCGACCTTGACTACTATGACCACATTATTGAGATCAGTCGTGCCCGCTACAAGGCCGGAGATCTCGCTCAGATAGATCTGGATCGCATTGAGTTGCTACGCGTCCAGTACGAATCGGAGATTCAGACGGCGATTGTGAACCTACGTTCGCAGAAGATCGCATTGCTGCAGCTCCTCAACGATCGAACGCCGGTGGATCAGTTTGACGTAAGTGGGCCATTCGAATTTAGCGCTGACCTTCAACCCCTCGACACCTTTGAACAGGCTGCGCTCGATGCCCGGCCTGACCTGCGCGCCGCAATTCAGAGTATTGTGCAGTCGAAGACGAACCACAAACTTGCAATCGCAAATGGCTCGGCCGATCCCACGTTTGGAGCGTGGTATACGTATAACTCCTCGAACAATAACCCAAACGGCATTCAGACCCTTGGTCTGAGCGTGAGTGTCCCCTTGCGCGTTTTTGACAGAAATCAAGGCGAGAAAAAGCGTACCTTGATCGACATCGACCGAAACCAACAAGCGACTTTGGCAGCGCGCGCACAGGTCTTCAGCGATGTGGACTCCGCCTATGAACAGGTGCGAAGCAACATCGCATTGCTCCTACCTTACCGCGACAAATATAAGGACCAGGCGACTCGCGTGCGAGACACCGTGACCTACACCTATCAGCATGGCGGCGCTTCACTCATGGACTTCCTGAACGCTCAAAGCGATTACAGGGTCGTGCAGTTGGCCTACCTGCAACTTATCGGTTCCTATCTGACAGCTGCTGGCCAGTTGAATCTTGCTGTAGGACGAGAGGTACTTCATGACTAGCAAATTCCTCCTGAGGGGTGCCACCTCGCTTACCCTTTGTCTCCTTCTTGCTTCTTGCGAGAAAAAGTTCAATCCCGCCGATGGTGAGGCCAAGCAGCCGGAAACCCGGACCACGGGCGACATGAGTCTGGTTTCTGTAGATAAGCCCGATCTCTTCCCATTAGTGGGCGCAGAGGAGATTCAGGCACCAGACGAACTGACGGCAACAGGCTCCGTCAATCCTGACATATCGATGGAGCAACCGGTCATTTCACTGGCGAACGGCCGTGTCGTTGACATACTCGCACGCATCGGCGATCCGGTTCACAAAGGGCAACTCTTGCTTAAGGTACAAAGCCCGGACGCGACGGCCGCGTTCGATACGTACATCAAGGCAGATGCCGATGAGGTGCTTGCACGAAAGGCGCTGGTGCGAGCCAAGGATCTCTATGAGCATGGCGGAGTTTCGCTGAGCGCAGTCGAACAGGCAGAAGATACCGAGACAGACGCGAAAGCGGATCTGGTGGCCGCCGAAGAACAGCTCAAGACGCTCGGCATCGATAAGGCACATCCATCGAGCATTGTCGATGTCCGGTCGCCTATCACAGGCGTTATCGTTGCACAGAATGTGACCAACGCGGCAGCCACCGGCGTTAGCTATGCAGGGAACACAGGGGCGTTCACGGTTGCCGATCTCTCTCACATTTGGGTCATCTGCGATGTTTTTGAGAATGACATCCATAAACTCGCTATTGGTCAAGAGGCGAAGATCAGTGTTGCAGCCTATCCCGACAGGTCTCTTGTGGGACGCATTGGCGAGATTGACGCGATGCTCGATCCGAACATCCGCACAGCGAAGGTGAGGGTTGAAGTCGCCAATCCCGGGATGTTGCGGCTTGGAATGTTTGTCAATGCAACTTTCTCCACTAGAGCGTTGAAGTCGCATGCCATCGTGCCCTCGCCGGCGATCCTGCATCTGCATGACCGTGAGTGGGTCTTCGTCCCCGCCGGCGGAAAGAACTTCAGACGAGTTGAAATTCAGAGTGGTCGCATGTTGGACGGCAATCGCCAAGAGGTTTTGTCAGGAATCGGACCAGGGCAACAAGTTGTCTCCAATGTTCTCCAATTGGAATCAACGTTGGAGGCCCAATGATCAGGAGGTTGGTTGATTTCGCCCTCAAGAATAAGTTCTTGATACTGGCCATTACGGTTGTTTTGTTCGCGTGGGGCGCAATTTCGTTTCACAACCTTCCGGTCGACGCCTATCCCGACGTGGCGGATAACTATGTCAACATCATCACTCAGTGGCCAGGACATTCAGCTGAGGACATCGAAAAACAGATCACAATCCCAACCGAGAACCAAATGGCCGGCGTGCCGGACATGAAGAACCTGCGTTCGTTCAGTCTTGCCGGAATTTCGAGCATCATGATGAACTTTAACGACGACTCCAACAACAGTTGGAATCGCGAGCGAGTTCTTGAACGTCTCGGCATGGTGACTCTCCCTGCCGGTCTGGTGCCACAACTACAGACTGACTGGAGCCCTGCAGGACAGATCTACTGGTACACCATTGATAGCAAGAATCCGGCAATCGATGTGATGGAGCAAAAGTCGATTGAGGACTGGACTCTTGAGAAGCAATTCAAGAGCGTGCCTGGAATTGTCGACGTAGCCAGCTTCGGAGGTCTCACAAAGGAGTACCAAGTCCGCCTCGATCCGGATAAGCTCATCACCTACGGGCTGAGTATCTCTCAGGTGGAACAGCAACTGCAAAGTAACAATGCGAATGCTGGTGGCAGCTTCATTGTTGCGGGAGCCCAGCAGATCAATGTTCAGGCACAGGGTCTTTACCAGAACGTACAGCAGATTGAGAATACCCTGATCAAGACACAAAACGGCACGCCTGTGCGGGTCAAAGACATCGCAGAGGTGGAGCAAGGTCCAAAAATCAGACTAGGTCAAATTTCAAAGACCTACAGAGATGTCAACGGGCATCTGGTCGACAATCCCGATGTCGTGGAAGGTACGGTGCTGCTGCAAAAAGGGGCGGCATCAGATCCAGCGTTGAAGGGGATCGAGGTCAAGGTCAAAGAACTGAATGACCGCATTCTCCCCAAAGGTGTCAAAGTTATTCCCTTTCTTGATCGAAGCGAACTTATCCATCTCACCACGCATACCGTCCTGCACAATCTGACGGAGGGTATTGTCCTGGTTGTCATTATCCTCATGTTGTTTCTGGGGAATATCCGTGGAGCGATCATCGTTGCGCTTACCATCCCGTTTGCTCTCCTGTTCGCATCGACGTGCCTTGATCTGAGCCATATTCCGGCAAATCTTCTGTCGCTCGGTGCCTTGGATTTTGGCATGGTTGTTGACGGTGCGGTGGTGATGGTTGAAAACATCGTCCGTCACTTAAATTGTCCGACCACCACCGATGAGACTCCGGAAGAGAAGATACGTGCGGCAGCACATGAGGTGCAGCGACCGGTTTTCTATGCCATTGGCATTATTATCACTGCCTATCTCCCTATTTTCACGCTGCAGTCTGTGGAGGGACGTCTATTCAAGCCGATGGCGTGGACGGTAGCCTTTGCGCTGCTGGGGGCGCTGATATTCTCGATGATCATCGCCCCGGTGCTAGCCGGTTTCATGTTTCGAAAGGGAGCGAGCGAGTGGCACAACCCAGTCATGGAGTGGATCACCGCGTTCTACCGCAGGCGAGTTGTAGAGGCGATACATCATCGCGGCATCACGGTTGGCATTGGCGTCGTTGGTCTTGCACTTGCGGTGTTTCTTCTCTACAGCGGAGTGATCGGTTCCGAATTCCTGCCTCACCTCGATGAAGGGTCACTATGGGTGCGTGGCACGCTTGCCCCTTCAACGGGGCCAGACGAGAGCCTTGCGATTGCCAACAAGGCGCGTCTCATCATGGCTAGCTATCCCGAAGTTACGGACGTAGTCGACCAGATTGGACGCCCTGACGATGGCACAGATTGGACAGGTTTCTTCAATACGGAGTACAACGTAAATCTCAAACCGAAGGAGCAATGGCGTCCCATATTCGATCAAAACAAAGATAACTTGATCGCGTCCATGAATAAACAACTCGAAACGATCCCCGGAGTAATTTGGGGTTTCTCGCAGCCCATCGAAGACAACATGGAGGAAGCCGTCAGCGGGGTGAAAGGAGAGTTGTCGGTAAAAATTTATGGTGACGACTTCAAAACGCTGGAGCAAAAGGGCAACGATGTCGTTAGCGTCATGAGCAAAGTTCCTGGGGTCGCCGATCTAGGTCTGTTCCGCATTATCGGCCAGCCCAACTTGACCTTCGAAGTTGATCGCGAAGCCGCGGCCCGTTACGGCATCAATGTCGCCGATGTCCAAGACGCGATCCAAACCGCAGTTGGCGGCGGCAACATGGGCGAAGTCCTAAAGGGGGAAGCGCAATATGACTTGATGCTGCGGTATCAGAAGAAGTATCGCGACACCAGGGAGGCGATTGAGAATGTCCGCCTTCTTGCTCCCTCCGGCGAGAGGGTTTCACTCGCGCAACTTACCAAGATTGGAACGACTGATGGTGCCGAGGAAATTTACCGCGAAGGCGAACAGCGTTATATCGCCGTCAAGTACAGCGTTCGTGGACGCGACTTGGGAAGCACCGTTGAAGAAGCGATCGATCGAGTGAACAAGCAGGTTCCCCTCGACAAGGGTTATCACTTTGTCTGGGCCGGTGAATATGAGAGCAAGCAACGCGCGGACAAGCGTCTCGCACTGATCGTGCCCGTCACAGTCTTCCTTATTTTCATCATCCTCTACATGATGTTCAAGTCGTTCAAATGGGCGACACTCATTCTGGTAAACGTCGCACTAGCGCGCGTCGGTGGACTCTTGGCTTTGCTCGTCACTCATACCAACATCAGCGTCTCTTCCAGCGTGGGATTTCTTGCACTCTTCGGCGTGTCCGTCCAAACAGGCGTCATCATGCTGGAGTACATGAACCAACTACGTGTACGTGGAGACTCGGTTGAAGTAGCCGCGGTCGAGGGCGCAGTTCTTCGACTTCGACCGATCATGATGACCATGTTGGTAGCTACTCTTGGTCTTATTCCCGCCGCCCTGTCTCATGGCATTGGCTCCGACTCACAGAGGCCTTTCGCCATCGTGATCGTCGGGGGACTTGTATCCGATCTCGTCATGAGTATCTTCTTGTTACCTACCCTTTACGTCTGGATTGCACGGGACCATGATGTGCTCCCCGAACCCGAACCAGAGTTTGAAGGCTAAGTATCCGTTCGGAGATTCTGCTACCGCTCTACGCATTCAGGGCTCGGTACCAATTGAGAGGCGAAAGTTGATTTGGAACCCTTCAGCAGCCCTGTTGTTCGGGGTGTCGCAAGCGTATCCAAAATAGGGGTGCAGTAACGTCTACGAACGGTAACTGAACTTGTAACCCACTACCGCAACCACGAACTGACGGAGGACAAGAAAGCCTATGCCACCGACGAAGCGAATACTCACTCCCTGACAAATCACATCGTCCCCAAGTGGGGTGCGCTCTCTTTGTCGGATATTCGCACTGTGGATGTGGAACTGTGGCTGCACGCCCTGCAATACGCCCCTGGCACGCGGAGCAAGATTCGCAGCATCATGTCAGCGGTTTTCAATCACGCCATCCGCCATGAATGGATGGACCGGAACCCAATCACGAAGGTAGCTTCCGTCACTCCCTCGCAACCAACCTGCGATCCGCAGGTGTTGACCTCAAAACGGCGCAGGAACTTCTGCGACATGCGAACTCGCGGATCACGCTTGACGTTTACACGCGAGCCATCTCCGCGAACAAGCGCGAGGCCAACAATCGAGTGATGGAGATGGTGTTCGAGGCAGGTAGAAAGCAGCTTTCAGCACCCTCGTCAGCACCCTCGAAGGGTGCGAAGGGGAAAACGAAAAAGGGTGCGGATCGCTCCAGCACCCTCGTCAGCACCCTTAAAGGAGGCTCTTGATTTTGCCACTTGCCATAAAACCTTTGTTTTCTTAGGTTTTATGGCGGGGACGACGGGGCTCGAACCCGCGACCTCTGCCGTGACAGGGCAGCGCTCTAACCAACTGAGCTACGTCCCCAGACGTATAACGATAGTCTACCTTACACCAGTTTTGAAGCACGATTTCCAGACTCTAGCCCGGTTCGCGCCTTCCTGAAACTGTCGCACCGTGGTACTCAGTTGCAGTTTGTAGACTTCAACCTAACTACCGGAGCGACATAGCAATACTATCAGATTGAAGGCACTTTTGGCGTCGATGTTGCCAGTCGCGCATCGGGGAAGAGGTGCGAATCCTCGGGCGGAAAAACGGCCGGGTTACGACTCCGTTGGGTGGGCATCTCACTGGCGCACGAACCTTGCAACTGACGCAGAATTGGATGCGAGATTGCCAGATAATCGAAGAGTCGTCGCTTCGCAGTAGACCTCGAATGAATCCAGAAGTTGTACTATCTTATAGGCCCATGCGCGAGCAGCCTGCCAAGCTGCGCACTGTAGCAACGTGATTTATTGAACGACTAACCGCGTGACAGAAAACTGCTCTTAATCTGAGTAGCTGGTTCTCTGGAGACAGATGTTTGCGAGTCAAGGGTGGTACGGCCTCGCCGTCATAATACTGTCGGCTTCTGGCGATAATCCGACCAATATCTTTGCACCAGCGGGTACCCCTGCGCATTCTGTGTTCGGTTTGTCGATGCTGGTGCTGGGGATCACCTGCGCTATTTTTCTGATTGTGGCGGGGATGCTGCTGTATGTGCTCGTACGTTTCCGGTCACGAACGGCCCCCGGTGCTATCGAGCAAGAACCGCCTCAGATCTACGGAAGCAACCAGATTGAGTTGTCCTGGACGGTGATTCCCACCCTGATCGTCGTGATGCTTTTTCTTGCAACTGCCCGGGTCATTTACACGACCGAGCATGCACCGAAGCCAGCCAACGCGCTCGATGTAACGGTGATAGGACATCAGTTCTGGTGGGAATACAGCTATCCGGCGCTCGGTATAGTGACGGCAAATGAACTGCATGTTCCGGTGAGCGATACCAGGGATCCGCTGCCGACCTATCTGACGATGACATCGGCCGACACGGCCCACACCTTCTGGTTACCCCGACTTGCCGGGAAGACCGACCTGATTCCCAATAGGGTTAACACGATGTGGATTGATCCTCAGAAATCGGGGCTTTATCTAGGCCAGTGCGCACAATATTGTGGCGTGCAGCATGCGAAGATGTTGATCCGAATTTATGCAGACACACCAGCGGCGTTTGCCGCCTGGGTTGCTCATGAACGGCAACCGGCAGCGCAGGATCCGAGCGTTGCTGAAGGTAGAGCGGTCTTTGAGCACAATGCCTGCATCAGTTGCCACACGATTCGGGGTACGGTGGCTACCGGTAGATTCGGCCCCGATCTCACGCATGTAGCAAGCCGCGAGACGATCGCGTCGGGATCGGTGCCGAATACGCCTGCAAACCTTCGCAGCTTCGTGGACAATCCAGCGAATTTTAAACCGGGGGCGCTAATGCCTCCAATGCATCTCGACAGTCATGATCTTGATGCTGTCACAGCGTACCTGACGACGCTGAAGTAGAGCGTTAAGGAAGGAACACGATGGCAACGCATACGCCCGTAACCGAAGTGCTCGATCTAACGTTACAGAAGCCGCCGCGTCGACTCTGGCTTGAAGTTTTGCATGATTGGGTGACAACAGTAGACCACAAAAAAATTGGTCTGATGTATATCGGGTACGCGCTGTTTTTTCTGGTGGTCGCTGGGTTTGAAGCGTTGTTGATGCGTGTTCAACTTGCAATTCCAAATAATCATTTCGTTTCGCCGCAGGTGTTCAACCGGCTCTTCACGATGCACGGAACGACGATGGTGTTCTTCGTCGGCATGCCGATTCTGTTCGGATTTGGCAACTACCTTATCCCGTTGATGATTGGCGCGCGCGATATGGCGTTTCCGCGGCTGAATGCATTCAGCTTCTGGATATCGGCCTTTGGTGGCGTCCTGCTGTATTTTAGTTACTTCGGCGGGAGCGGCCTCTATGGCGCGGGAAGCGCACCGGATGTTGGCTGGTTTGCCTATGCTCCGCTCACAGCGCAGGTATTTTCGCCGGGCCATAGCACCGACTATTGGACGCTCTCGCTGCTGCTGACCGGCATTGGGACGATTGGGACGTCGCTCAACATTGTTGCGACAACGATCTGCATGCGCTGCCCGGGAATGAAGATGAGCCGGCTGCCGCTGCTGGTTTGGCTCTATCTGGTTACGTCGGGAATGGTTTTCGTCGCCGTCAGCCCGTTGACGGCGGCACAGATCATGTTGATGCTCGACCGCTATGTGGGATCGCATTTTTTCGATACGCAGGCTGGTGGATCGGCTGTGTTGTGGATGCATTTCTTCTGGATCTTCGGACATCCAGAGGTGTACATCCTCGTCCTGCCTGCGTTTGCGTTTGCCAATGAGATCATTCCCGTGTTTTCACGCAAGGCCATCTTTGGATATCCGGCGATGGTCGCGGCTTCGGTGGGGATTGGCTTCATCAGCCTGAGTGTGTGGGCGCACCATATGTTTACCGTTGGATTGGGTGCCGGGGCGAATACGTTCTTTACTTTGGCTACGATGGTTATTTCGGTGCCTACAGGAATTAAGATATTCAACTGGCTGGCGACGCTGTGGGGCGGAAAGATTCGATTTACCGTGGCGATGATGTTCGCGGTTGGTTTCCTCTTTCAATTTCTGATCGCTGGACTGACGGGGATCATGCTGTCGGTAGCACCGTTCGACTGGCAGCTTGGGAACTCGTATTTCGTGGTCGCGCACTTCCATTACGTATTGGTCGGCGCGATTCTGTTCATGCTATTTTCGGCGTTCTATTACTGGTATCCGAAGATGAGCGGGCGCATGTTGAGCGAGAAGATGGGTCAGTGGCATTTCTGGCTCTTCCTGATTGGATTCCATCTCACGTTCGACTTTATGCACGTGCCGGGACTGCTGGGTATGCCGCGCCGCATCTATACCTACGAGGCAGACAGGGGCTGGATGATATGGAACATGATCGTCTCGAGCGGCGCAATTTTTCAAACGATCGCGACGCTTCTGTTTGTGTACAACATGGTCTGGTCGTACTTCAAAGGGGCCGTGGCGGGACCCGATCCGTGGGATGCGTGGACGCTGGAGTGGTCGACGACCTCGCCGCCACCGGCTTATAACT
>VFSW01006477.1_pt1 | contig 17208 bp, 19 predicted proteins | sample 5358111 | NCBI WGS metagenome assembly VFSW01 (sample SAMN11554181, study PRJNA540505) | mine drainage metagenome | isolation source: sediment from site ElyBrook_90M | place: USA: Ely Copper Mine, Vershire, VT | collected 2017
AACAAGAACACCGCTGTTGCTAACAGTACTTCCTGCCATGTGGGTGTCAAGAAAAGAATGCTCAATAGGAACAATAGGAAAAGGCCCGGAGCATACGCGCTCCGGGCCGTACTTGCACGCGGGTCAACCTGCCTGCTTCACCCGCATGTACCACTCGACCAAGCGGCGGACCTGCCGCTCGGTGTATCCGCGCCCGACCATTCTTGCGACGAAATCCCCGTGCTTCTTCTCGGTCTCGCCGTCCTTCTTCGAACCGAACGAGATGACCGGAAGAAGATCTTCCGTCTGCGAAAAGATCTTTTTCTCGATGACCTCTCGCATTTTCTCATAACCCGTCCAGACCGGATTCTTGCCTCCGTTCTGAGCTCGCGTCCGCAACGAGAACTTAACGACCTCGTTGCGGAAATCCTTCGGGCTTGCGATGCCCGCCGGCTTCTCGATCTTCGTGAGCTCTTGGTTGAGGAGTTCACGATTGAGCATCTGCCCAGTGTTTTGGTCCTTGAAGTCCTGGTCTTCGATCCAGGCGTCGGCGTAGTCGACGTACCGATCGAACAGCTCCTGTCCGTACCCGCTGTACGATTCAAGGTAAGCTTTCTGGATCTCATTGCCGATAAATTCTGCGTACCGCGGGTTTAACTCGGCCTTGATGAATTCCAGGTAGCGTTTCTCGATCTCTTCAGGGAGTTGTTCACGCTTGATCGCAAACTCGAGGACATAGAACAAATGAACAGGATCTGCCGAAACCTCGAGGGTGTCGTGGTTGAAGGTCGCCGCCAGCACCTTGAAGGCGAAGCGGGTAGAAACGCCGTCCATCCCTTCGTCGATGCCCGCATTTTCCTTATAGTCTTGAACGCTGCGCGCCTTCGGGTCGGACTCCTTCAGGCTTTCGCCGTCGTAGGCCCGTAACTTCGAGAACAACGGCGATCCGGCATCTTTGTCGCCCTCCTTTACCTTGAACTGGCGCAGGCGCGACAGGACCGAAAAACGTGCAAGCGTTTCGAGGGTAGCCGGTGCGCAAGGCGCACTGGCGAGTTCGGAACCGCTGATGAGCTTTTCGTAGATCTTTTGCTCTTCGGTGACCCGTAGGCAGTACGGGACCTTGATGACGCAAATGCGGTCAATGAAGGCCTCGTTGTTCTTGTTGCCCTTGAAGCTTTGCCATTCAGACTCGTTGGAATGCGCGAGCACGATCCCTGTGAACGGGATCGCGCCGATATTCTCGGTGCCGATGTAGTTGCCTTCCTGCGTTGCCGTAAGCAGCGGGTGCAACATCTTGATCGGCGCCTTGAACATCTCGACGAACTCCAGGAGGCCCTGGTTGGCCCGATTGAGGCCGCCGGAGTAGTTGTAGGCATCCGGGTCGTTCTGCGCGAAAGTCTCGAGCTTGCGGATGTCGACCTTCCCGACCAGCGATGAGATATCCTGGTTGTTCTCGTCACCGGGTTCAGTCTTCGCGACCGCGATCTGGCGCAGGCGCGAGGGCGACAGTTTCGCGACCCTGAAGCGGCTGATGTCGCCACCGAACGCTTCAAGGCGCTTGTAGCACCAGGGGCTCATGAGCCCGGTCAGCCGCCGCCGAGGAATGCCGTACTTCTCTTCGAGCAACTGCCCGTATCGTTCCGGGTCGAAGAGCCCGAGCGGGTTTTCGAATACCGGGCTCAATTCGTCATTTGCCTTCAGCACGTAGATGGGTTTGACCTCCATCAGCGACTTGAGGCGCTCGGCAAGCGACGATTTGCCGCCGCCCACCGGTCCGAGCAGGTAGAGGATCTGCTTGCGTTCCTCGAGGCCCTGCGCGGCATGCCGGAAAAAGCCGACGATGCGCTCGATGACTTCTTCCATGCCATGGAAGCCGGCGAACGCCGGGTACACGCGTATGGTCCGGTTCAGGAAGATACGGCCGAGGCGTTGGTCTTTGGCAGTGTCGATCACTTGAGGTTCGCCGATCGCGGCGAGCAACCGCTCGGCCGCGTTGGCATACCGCACAGGATCGGCGCGGCACCCTTCCAAGTATTCCTCCATGGACATATCGGTCTCACTGCGAGCTTCGAAACTTCGAGCGAACGCATTGAACAGAGAATCAGTAGGCATCGTAGCGATCCTTTCCTGGTGAGGTGTTGGCTGCGTGGTTGTCAAAGCACTAAGAACGGTTCGTATCTGTGGGACAGCCTATGCTTTCACTACCCGCTGTCAAGGAAAACATGGTATCGTGGGTCCATGCTTTCGTACGCGCAAGCGGTCGCCCTTGGCCTTTTGCAAGGCATCACGGAACTCTTCCCTATCTCGAGCCTCGGCCATAGCGTGCTCGTGCCGCAGGTACTCGGTTGGCAACTCGACCAGACATCACCGCAGTTCCTCGGATTTCTCGTCGCGACGCACCTGGGTACCGCGCTTGTGCTCTTCGCGTTCTTTTGGCGCGATTGGGTACGCATTATCGTCGGCGTGCTGCGCTCCCTGTACCGACGCAGCATACAAGGCGATCCCGCTGCGCGTCTGGGCTGGCTGCTCGTCGTCGCGACTATTCCCGCAGGACTGCTTGGACTTTTGTTCCGGGCAAAGATCCAAACGTTTTTCGGGGCGGGCGAATTCGCAGCGGCGGCACTCATTGGTAACGGCCTTATGCTCTTTTGCGCCGAGGCACTGCGCAAACGCGCACCGATCGGCATTGAGAGCGACCAGGCGCTCGCCAGCATGTCGTTCACGCAATCGGTCATCATCGGTTTCGCACAAACACTGGCGCTCATACCTGGCTTCTCGCGTACCGGCGTCACGATGACGGGTGGGCTCTTGAGCGGACTTTCGCACGAGAACGCCGCTCGCTTCGCATTCCTCCTCGCGACGCCGATCATCCTTGCGGCGTCCGTCCTGGAACTCCCGAAAACGATCAAGAGCGGTGCAGGCGGCATCGCGTTGGTCGGCGCGCTGTGTGCAGCGGCCGCGGCTTATGTATCGGTCGTTTTCCTCATGAATTACTTCAGAACGAAGACGCTCAAGCCGTTCGCCATATATTGCGTCGTCGCAGGGCTCTTCGCCGTCCTTTGGCTTGCCCTGTAGATACCCGGCGGGAGTTTGCACCACCTTGTCCACAAGAAAGGAACATTTGCGCCGGGCGTGTGCAAGAGAGCGGTTTATCCTTGCGTGCTAGGATTCTGGTATGGCTAAAGGGACCTCCGCCGCCGTTTTGCGAGTACCACCTCAAGATATCGAGATGGAAAAGGCGTTGCTTGGCGCGTTGATGCTCTCCCAACAGGCGATCTATGAAGTGACGGATCTCGTGAGCGTCGAATCGTTCTATGCGGGGAAACACCGCACGATCTTCGATGCAATGCTCGCCCTGCATGCGAAGACGGATCCTATTGATGTCGTTACCGTCACCAGCAAACTCAAGGAGCGCAAGGAGCTTAAGGATGTTGGCGGCGCAGCGTACCTGACGGAGATCGTGAATGCCGCTGCTTCGCCCGGCAGCGCAAGGCATTACGCCGAGACCGTGCAGCGCAAATATGTCCTGCGGAGCCTTATCAATGCCGCTGAAACGATCGGTGAGCTCGGATTCGAGGAGGAGCGCGACGTCGAACAAGTGCTCGACGAGGCGCAGCAGGCTATGTTCTCCGTTACCCAGGCTCCCGGCATGCGCGGTTTCAAGGAATTGAAAAGCGAACTCGGCGGCGCTATGGAGCGCGTCGAACAGTTGCAGAAGCACGACGGCGGCCTGCGTGGCGTGCCGACCGGCTTTACGCAGCTCGATAACCTGCTCGCGGGATTCCAAAAATCGGACCTCATTATCCTCGCTGCGCGGCCGAGCATGGGTAAGACCGCGCTCGCGCTCGATATCGCACGCCTAACCGCGACGAAACACAATGTTCCCGTCGGGATCTTCTCGCTTGAAATGTCATCGGACCAGCTCGTTGACCGCATGCTCGCCGCGCAAGCCGGCGTGAACGCATGGCAGCTGCGCACCGGCAAGATCAGGAGTGACGATGATTTCGACCGACTGCAGCTTGCCCTGGGAGAACTTTCGGAAGCGCCGATCTTCATTGACGACAAGCCTGCGACCTCGGTGCTCGGCATGCGTTCCGCCGCCCGCCGCTTGAAGGTCGAGAAAGGTTTGAAACTCCTTATCGTGGACTACCTTCAGCTCATTACGCCGACCAGCATGCGATCGGACACTTCGATGGTGCAACAGGTCACGGAGATCTCACGTTCGCTTAAGGCGATGGCGCGCGAGCTTGAAGTGCCCGTGCTCGCGCTTTCGCAGCTTTCCCGCGCAGTGGAGCAACGCGGCGGACGCCCAAGGCTCTCAGACCTGCGTGATTCTGGCTCCATCGAGCAAGACGCGGATGTCGTCATGTTCATCCACCGGGAAGACATGGTCGGTAACCGCGCCGAGAATGAAAAGACCAACATCGCCCAGATCCTTGTCTAGAAGCATCGCAACGGCCCTATCGGCAAAGTCGAGCTCTTTTTCGACGAAGAGAAAACGACCTTCAAGCCTATCGATAAAAGCGACTTCGGTGATTTCGCTACGCAAGCGGTCGTTGAAGGCGACGACGCTCCGTTTTGATGCATGCCTGACCCGATCGACCGTCTCACTTCCCTCTTTGAGAAGTTCCCGGGCATCGGCCCGCGGCAAGCGCAACGCTTCGTGCAGTTCTTGTTGCGCTCATCGCCGGCAATGCGACGCGAATTCGCTGAGAGCGTACAGTCGCTCGGCGGCTCGGTGCGCCAGTGCAAGACGTGCATGCGATTCTTTTCGGGAGAAGGACCTGTGTGCTCGATCTGCTCGAACCCGGAGCGCGACCATTCGCTGCTCGCCGTTGTCGCGAATGACGCGGACCTTGGCGCGATGGAGCGCAGCGGCACCTATCGCGGCCTCTATTTCGTCCTCGGCGGCACGCTCCACCTCGGTTCGGAACAGATGAACGGCCTTCGCATCAAACAGCTTTTGGATTCGCTCGCCTCACGCAAGGCATTGGAAGAGATCGTGCTCGCCTTCCCCGCGAATCCTGAAGGCGACGCAACTTCGGCTCGTGTACGAGAAGAAATAGCAACAAGGGTGCCCCTTGAAGGGGCACCCTTGTTGGTTACGACACTGGGGCGAGGCCTTTCAACTGGAAGTGAGCTTGAGTACGCGGATCCCGAAACGCTCCGGAGCGCTCTCGAGGGCAGACGCTAAAAACGCCCCAGTGAGGGCGTTTTAAGGCAATGCGGTGATCTTCACCTTCGCGTAGTGCTGGCGGTGGCCCTTCTTCTTATAGTAGCGGCTTTTCTGGCGATAGCGCAAAACGACGATTTTCTTGGAGCGGCCTTCCTCGACGAGTTCGGCGGAAACCGCGGCGCCCTCGAGGTACGGCATGCCGACCTTCGTCGAAGCACCGTCGTCAACGAGGAGGACCTTGTCGAATACGAGCTTATCGCCCGCCTTGTGCGAGCCCTTGAGCTTCTCGATGCGGTGAACGCTGCCCTCGGTGACGAGGTGCTGCTTACCGCCCGTTTCGATGATCGCTATCTTTGCCATACGTAGTTCGGCGTAATATACCCGAACTATTCGTCATCCGCAAGGGAGGGCTTATCCAGGAGCCCGGGCTCGACCCCGACTTTCACCTCCGCGATCCGGTACACATCCTTGTCGATCTTAGCGAGCTCCTTATGGCCCGCGTTGTAGTGCGAAACGACAGTGCCCAGGGCACCGCCAAGCTTGAGATAAAGTTGGTTCGTCGCATCGATATGCTTCGTCAGTTCGCCGACGCGCTTTTGTATTTCCTCGGTACGCTTCTCGATCTTCAAGGCGTTGAGCCCTACGAGGACCGTCTGCAGGTACGCGAGGAACGAAGTCGGGGATACGATGATGACCCGGTACTTGCTCGCCGCACGCTGGATCAGGTTTTCGTCCTCGCCGCTTCCCACCTGGTTGGTGAGGAGATCGTAGTAGATGCCTTCCGACGGGATGAACATGAACGCGAAGTCCATCGTGTTCTCCTCCGGCCTGATGTACTTGGCGGTCTCGGTAATGCGGAGCTTCAGGTCGTTGACGAAGATCTTTTCTATTCCCGCACGCTCGGAGGGCTCAGCCTTCACGAGACGATTGTAGTTGTCGAGAGAGAATTTCGAGTCAACAGGGACGACTTTGCCGTTCACGAAAACCGCGGCGTCAACGATCTCCCCGTTCTTGAACGGATACTGGATCTGGTAGCCGTCCGGCGGGAGCACGTTCTTGAGGGTGGTTTCCAAATAGTACTCTCCGAGGATGCCACGCTGCTTCGGATTCTTGAGGATGTCTTGTAAGCCCTTAAGTTCTTCCGCGAACGACTGCGTCTGACGACTGATCTCTTTCACGCTCGTGAGTTCCCCCGTGATCTCCTTCACCAGGCGGTTGGATTCGGCGAATTGCCGGTGCGCGCTCTCTTGCATCGCCTTGGACGACTGTTCGACGCGCGCGTCGAGCGTGTGTTTCAACTCCTGCATCTGCTGCTGGAGCATGAGGAGCGATTGCGTACCTTGTGTTTTGTCATCCTGCGAGGGTCGGCGCACCCACACGGAGTACCCGAGCAACGCGATGACTATCACAAGGAGGGCGATGATCAGAACTTCCATGACGCGATTCTATCACAGTGGTATACTCCCACGTATGTTGACCCAAAAGATCCGCGAAGACCTCAAAGACGCCATGCGCGCGAAGGACCAGGTGCGCGTGGACACGCTCCGCGGCGCGATCGCTGCCTTCACCAATGAGCTGGTCGCCAAGGGAAAGAAGCCGACCGAAGCGATAGCCGATGCCGATGCCGTAACCGTTCTCAAGCGACTTGGCAAGCAGCGCAAGGAGGCAGCCGAGGTGTACGAAAAAGGCGGCCGCAAAGAACTTGCTGATAAAGAACTTTCGGAACTCAAAATACTGGAAACGTACCTCCCGCAAATGGCCTCGCGCGAGGAAATCGAGAAGGTCGCCACTGCCAAAAAAGCGGAACTTGGCGTCACGGATGCCGCCGGTATCGGCAAACTTACGGGTGCCGTTATGAAAGAATTCGCTGGGCGCGCGGATGGAAACGACGTGAAAGTGGTTGTTGCTGCGCTTTTTTCTTGATCTAAGGGACGGATTGTTTCCTGGGGAAGTGGACAAAATATCACGAAGTGGTATAATGCTCTCGGTGAATATTTAGGAGGGCATCATGCCTCGATTCGTAAGCGGACTCTACAAGGAAGAGCCCGAGAAACCTCGGCCTTCAATACAAGCAACTATCGATCAAGCGATCGAAGCGAAACAAGATCGCAAACGGCGTAAACCGCCACACAAGAATCCGAGTCCGGGTTATCCGTATAAGAGCGTTCGAACGGAAGCTGATAGGCTCGCGACGCTTCGCATGCTTGGCGAAAAGGATGATTGATGATGCTTTATCATGATTGCGATCAGATAGGCAATGACCTGTTCGTCGCGGCCGAAACGGTCGCGAAGAAATCTGGAGAGCCCTGCAGATTGAGTCTTGAGGTCGGCGAATGGCTGGTTCAAGAAGTTGAACGGCTTGACCGTAGCTCTTATCGGCTTGCGGACACCATAGACTACACGCTCAATAATACGTATGTGACCGCCATCGAACGCGAAGCATATCGCATTGCGCTCCTAAAGATCTTTGGTCGCCGCAAAGGCGCGGCGCGTGACGAACGTCGGCGACTGGAAGCAGCGACCGACTTCCCCAGAGGACAGGAACTGTAATACATTCCTGTCCTTTTACTTTTAATACGCCTCGATCTTGATGCGGTGCGATATGGCCGTTGCTGCGCCGGCTGCGCATCCCGCGAGGATGAGTGAAAGGGCAAGCGCAACGGAAAGCGGCGCGCTGTGGATGATCAATGCAACGAGCGCGCACATGACGATCCTCCCGAAGGCCATGCCGACTTCCTGGAGCGCGGTGTATTCATCAATGTATGCGCCGGCGTCTGATGCATGCTCCCCTGCTGCCACTTCCGGCGTATTCGTGCGCGAGCTTACGTACGAATAGGAATCCGCGAACACGATCATGAACGGATTACCGGCCGCAAGGCGCAGAACCCAACCCGAGATGGAAAAGACAATGCTAAGCAAAGCGGAGCTTTGGAGATATTTGTTTTTAAATATGGAAGGATAGATGCTGCGTACGGCAAGCAAGATGAGAAGCGAAGCGGTCAATACGGATCCGAACATGAAATACGAGCCGCCGACGATAAGGAATACCGCAAGCGGCCACACGAGGAAGAGCGCGGTGCTCTCGACTCCGGAGAGCGTCGCGTGGAGCGAGAGAAAGCGGTAGCGTTTGTCGAACAGGCGTCCGAACGTCTCGAAGTAGCCCCACCTGAACGGCTCTCCGATATCCCGCAGGAACATGAGCGGCAGAATTGAAATGCACATGAGGGCAGCTGCGCCGAAAAGCAGGCGAAGTGGCGAAAGGTACTCGCTCGCAAGCGTGACCCCCGCGAACATGGGCAAGATCGCGAGCAGGAGCTCGAACAGCATATGCGGCGCCTTTGGTCGCCCTACGGCTTGCAGGCGATACGGTATCCAATACAAGGCGCGGTATCCTCCGAGGAGGATCGCAAAGAGGACAACTCCCCAGCTGAGCGGTGACGAAAAGAATCCCGCAAGCGTCGCTCCTAGAACTGCGTACGCGAGCGCCGCGAACAAGGCGCCGAACATCATCGCCCGTTTGACGCCGTGGCGAAGGTGCGCGGCAGACATCGGCGTCATTACCAAGAGGGTCACCTGCGAAAGGCCGTAGACCAAGAGTGCGACATAGAACGCATCGGAAATGGAGCCCGAATACTCAAGCGCGAATTGGAATATGAATATCCAGCCGAACGCGGTAACAAGGGTAAGTCCGGCGCGCAAAAGGATGCGATGAGCGCGCAATATGGCCTGCTCGCGAAGGACGCTTTGAGGTGCCATGCGTTAGGTCTCCCAGGTGCCTTGCGGTACCGGAGGTTTCCGGCGAACGAACGTCGCCAAGAGCGGTAGCAGCGCGACGAGCGCATACGCTGCCCAGGTCGTCCACTGCCCATAGATGCCCCAGCCGCGCATCGGGACGACGAATACGGCATCGAGGCCCGCCGCGATCACCGCCCATCCGATCGAATACGAAAAGATGTCGCTCCAAGCATGGAACTTAAGCAGCGAACCTGCCCACACGCACACGCATAGAAGAACGAACAGCTCCGCCAAGTTCGGCAGCAGCCCCACCCACCCGTAGGCGGCGATACCGCTCGCTGCAAGATACGCGATGGCGTAAATGACGATCCCCCAACCAATGCGAGCCGTAAGATCCATTCGCTCATTATGAACGACAATAGCTCCGCAGCATTTTTAGAATGTGGATAGGGCACAAGGGGAGTAGTGCCTTTGGCACCAGACTGTGTCTGGAATGTGCCAAAGGCACTACTCCCCTTGTGACCGCAAAACAAAACAGCGACCTTCGGGTCGCTGTTTTGTTCTTTTTGCGTGGAGAAAAATTACCAGCGTCCGCCACCGCCGCGGCTTCCGCCGCCGTAGCCACCGCCGCCGCCTCCATTGCCGCCGCGGTATCCACCGCCGCCGCTGTTTCGCGGGCGCTCTTCCATCGGGCGCGCTTCGTTGACCGTAAGCGTGCGACCGCCGAAATCCTTCCCGTTCCACATGTCGATCGCCTTCTGGGCCTCTTCATCCGTCGACATCTCGACGAAACCGAAGCCCTTGGAGCGGCCGCTCATCCTGTCCATGATGATGGACGAGGACGTGACGGAACCGGCTCCGGCGAACGCGTCGCGGAGCTCGTCTTCCGTCGTTGAGTACGGAAGGCCTCCGACATACAACTTCTTTGCCATGTTGCCTTTGTGTTTCTTTTTCTAAAAAATGTAAACCAACCTCCCCTGCCTCGTGGCTGTTACCCCGCTGCGCATGGAAACTTACATCACCGCTATCATGCGGCATGCTGCGGATTTGTCAACCGGCTCCTCACCATCCAAGGTCTCCCGCCTGGGGCGACCTGGCAAAAATATGGTACATTCCTACCTACCGGGCCAGTGATCGTTACTCGTACTGACCCGTCGTTTTGGGAAAAGAGCACGCAAGCAGCCTCTTTGTCCCTCGCTGGGGCCAGTAGTTCAGTGGTAGAACGTCTCATTTGCAATGAGAAGGTCAGGGGTCCGATTCCCCTCTGGTCCACAAAAAGGCATGAAAGAAAGGGGCGGCACCGAAGTGCCGCCCCGCCGATCAGATCGGCCTCAAAAGATCACTTTTTCTTCTTCACGATGACCTCCATTGCTTAGTGACGAGATGGTAGCAAAGGACAGTTGATTTGTCCATTATGCGGCTGCGTACTCGAATTGGGCTTCGTGAAGCCGGTCGAATTCGAGTTCGCTCACGTCATTGAAGGTGCCGTAGTTGAGTGTCAGCTCTTCCCCCGCCCGAATGGTCCGTAGGGCGATCGGGAACCCGTCTTGATCATGTCCGATGTTGTTCTCATCGGCATGGTTCATCAAGAACGATGCGCTGACCGTGTTGAACCCTGCGGCCGGGAAGTTGCGTACGCCGTTCTTTTTCGACGAAATGTCGCGAACGTACTGCTTCACGCCTTCCGGGATGCGGGGATCCCTCTCGATCAGATCGGCGGACACCTTGATGAACGCCAATCCAAGTTCGCGCTCGCTGAATGGGTCTATCCCTTTCGGGATGTCCCGGATAGCGAACACGCCGATGCCCTGGATCGGAGATGGGCCTATCCGCGTATACACACAGCGGATAAGATGATCAGCGACCTGATCGGGCCTCAATTGCAACATCGCATAGTCTCCCTGGTTATTGCGACCGGTATGTACCTTACTTCATGGGACGCGATTTGTAAAACTTTGTCCTAGCTTCGCGCAAGCGCGATCGCGTGGTCGAGGAATTCAGGTACGGACGAGCCGACCGCCTCCAGCATCTGAGGGAAAGAGGCCCCTTCATAGAGGCCCGGCAGGCCCGTCACCTCAAGCAGGTATACCTTGCCTCGCGAAAGGATGAAATCGCTGCGCGAGTAGTGTGAGAGCGCTAGTGCGCGGTGCGCGGCCCGTGCCGCTTCCTCGAGCAAACGCTTTTCGATGTCACTGAAATTCGAGGGGACGACGTGCTTGATCAACCCGTCGCGGCGAGCGGCCGCATCAATGAAGCGCTTCCCTTCCGGCCGGACCATATGCGCCGGCGGAAGCGCATAGAGCTGCTGGCCGCGGAACCCTTCGATGATGCCGACGCGCACGTCTTGTCCTTGGACGAATTCTTGGACCAATGCCGAACCGAACTGGTCGAGCGTCTCGGCAAGCCTCTCCGGCAACTGCACGATCGTGTGCGCGATCAAAACGCCGCGCGACGCGCCCTCCTGCTGCGGCTTCACGATGTACGGCGGACCAAAATCCCTGAAAACCATCCGCGCCATGTCGGCGGTCGTCATTCCATCCCGCACCGTAAAAGCCATGTTTTTTGGGACGAGCATACCGGCGTTGCGCGCGACCTCGTTGGTCCTCGCCTTGTTGTTGGAGATAGCGGATGCGAGCGCGCGGGAGCCGACGAAGCGGGAACCGTGCCGTTCCAAAATACGCTGCACCGTGCCATCCTCCCCGACCCCGCCATGCAAACCATTCAGGACGACGTCCACGTGCGTCAGTATCTTGGACGGGTCGGCGGGAACGCCGCGCCAATGCCAATATCCCTGCTTATCGATGAAAACGTCGCGCGTATCGTATTTTTCGTCCGGCAAGGCAGCGAGTATCGCGGCTCCGGTTTTGAGCGAGAGATCATATTCGGGAGAAGTCCCGCCGCGAAGTACGCCTACGATGGTGCGCGCCATGCTAAGTAGTATAGCAACTAAAACGAGGCGCCGCCCTGAATAGTGAATTCCGACGCGTCAGGGAACCACCAAGGAGAGCATTTCCATGGCGCTTGCGTGATCAGCGTATTCAGGATCTGCGCGACTTGCTGCGTACTACCACCCGCTATTTGAAGGCTCGTCGGGTCCACGATACGGGTGCCGTCCGGTGATACCACCGCGTTCATGACGCCCGAGAAATTGGATATGTCGAGCTGACTTATGGCGACGCGCAGCTTATTGTCGTAAATAAAGAGCTGCCCCTGCGAGCCCGAACCATACGAACCGATCGGATAGGTGCATTCGGTAGCCGAGACATCCTCTATCTGCGCGAGCGATGTAATGGTATCCAGTGCGGAAGACGCCTGCTGCCGTTGGTTGATGTAATACGCCAAGCCGCCGACCATAAGGACGATGATCAGTGCCACTAGTATTGCCCGCCCTCCCATGAGCACATTGTATAAGACCCTTTGCAAGTGCTATCGGGTGAGGAGTGTATAACGCCTAGGTCGCGAACGAGGACTTCCGACGGCGTTGCCGGTGCCAGGAGATAGCAAAGCGGTGCGCCTCGTCGTTGGCAAGCAAGATATCCTTTTCGAACGCCTCGATCGAACGCCGGTCGCCGATGAGCCGCTCGGGCTTATGGAACTTGTTCTTCACGACGCCAACGACCGGCACTTCGATGCCTTTTGTCCGCAATGCTTTGCGCGCGGCGTTGAGCTGCGCTGCGGCCCCGTCTACCACGAACACGCGGGGCAGCGGCCATTCCGGATGACCGAGCCGGCGCTCAAGCGCCTCCTTGAGCGCGGCGACGTCGTTGTTAGTCGCCGTGCGGATAATGAACTTCCGATAAGCGTCCTTATACGGTTCACCGCTGTGCACCACTGTCATGACGGCGACCGTCTGCGCGCCGCCCGTGTGCGCGACATCGAACGCCTCAATGCGCGCGCCGCCGCCCGCCGAGACTTTCTCTGCTTTGATGAGCGACACGTCTTTGATATGCGTGAGCGCATCTATCTGCCTGCGCAAGACGAAGGCTTCCTCGAACCGTTCCCCTTCCGACGCGGCTTTCATTTGTGACGCCAGCCGTCGCTTCAGGCCCTTGAAGTTGCCGGAAAATAACTCTGCGATATTCAAAACGACGCCAGCGTACTCTTCTCTCGATATTTCTCCGGTGCACACGCCGGGGCACATGCCGATCTGGCGGTTGAAACAAGGCTTGCATCCCGAAATATCAAGGGTTCCCCTTGCTACGTTTGTCCGAGAACGAGGGTTCCCCTTGCTACCGGCACTTCGCTTGAGTTGTTCTGCGCATGGAATGCATTTTGAGTCGCGGAACGGAAAAATCCGCCTGACTATTTTCATCGCGTCCTGAAGCGCCAACCCTCCCGGAAACGGTCCGAACAAATGTTTGATATTTTTTCGATCCCATTTCTGGAAGAGTTCCCTGCCGCGCACGAGTAGTACGCGCGGGAATTCTTCCTTCGTTATAACGACGTAATTGAAGCTCTTGTTGTCCTTCTCATCGACATTATAGGGAGGCTGGTGCTTTTTGATCTCATTTGCCTCGAGGATCAGCGCTTCGAGGACGGAATCGGTCGTTTGCCACTTGAGCAAGGTCGCGTGATCGACCATGCTGACAATACGAGGACCGCGAGTCTCGTTCAGGTCCGAGGCAAAATAACTTCTCACTCGGTCGCGCAGGCTCGTCGCCTTGCCAACGTACAGGATCTTCCGTCCTTTGCAAAATAGATAAATGCCCGGTTCATCGGGCAGTTCCATTTTTTGGAGGTCGTTTTTGGTCATGAAATAGTCTTACCGCAGTATGGAGGCTGCGGCAAGAAGGAGAACCAGGGTTCTCGTAAGATCAAGGCTAAGCGACGAACTGCGAACCGGTAAGATTGCAGTAAAGTCTCACCAATTCGGTCGGAACGATCTGATTATCTTCGAATTGATACAGCTGACGGTCGATCTCTGCCTCCCAGGTAGTATCGTTCACGCCCATTCGGGCTTGTCGTTCCCTGAACAGTTTCCTGACGGTCGAATATCCGAAATGCTCCAAAAGATGCTCAACGATCTTCGTCGCATTTGGGGTGGGACCTCGTTTGATCGAGATCGATTCGGTCACCGACAGCGTTTCGCCGGCCGCACCGGGATTGCATCCCATTTTCCGCTCCTTATCTTCAGTTCGAGTTCGAGAGCCGTGTCTATGCTCTAAAAGCCCAGTATTTCATAAAAGGCAGCATTTGTCACGTTTTTTGGATATGGGGATAAGCGGACTTGCCAAACCAGACTTACAGTGAGATAATTTCAAGCGGTAAGAAACAGGAGTACGCGACATGAGTGAGACAGCGATGCTTTTCCCAAGCGAGAATATTTCTTCCCGCGCCGGATACAACCACGCCGATTCAGGGGATGCTTATCGTGAATGGGCTGCCGATTGCGAGAAAAATCGCGGCTGGCTGCTGTTCGCGGCATCCGCAACCGCGTTCGTACTTACTGCCGCAGCGATTCATGCGATCCTGACCGTTTTGTGATCACCTCATCACGACCCCCGCCTTCACTGGCGAGGGTCGACCCTTTTCTTTTTCAATACCCGCTTCAGATAATATCCAGTGTGCGAACCATCGGTCTTCGACACTTCCTCCGGCGTGCCGTGCGCGACGAGCTTGCCACCGCCCGCGCCGCCTTCGGGGCCCATATCAATGACATGATCGGCGCATTTGAGCACGTCAAGGTTGTGTTCGATGACGACGACCGTATTGCCATGGTCTACGAGTTTCTGCAGGATCTGGATGAGCTTCGCGACGTCGTCGTAGTGGAGGCCGACGGTCGGTTCGTCGAGCAGGTACATTGTTTTGGTGAGACCCGGACGGTAGAGCTCCGAAGCGATCTTCACGCGCTGCGCTTCGCCGCCGGAGAGCGTGGTCGCGCTTTGGCCGAGTTCCAGATAGCTTAACCCGACGTCGATCAGCGTTTGCAACCGGTCCGTAATGGCCGGAATATCCTCGAAGAAATCGTTGGCTTGTTCGACGGTCATGGAAAGCACGTCGTGGATGTTCTTCTTCTTGTATTTCACCTCGAGCGTCTCTTTCATGAATCGTTTGCCGTTGCAGACATCGCAGGTCACGTAGACCGTCGGCAAGAAGTGCATCTCGACGGCGACGAGCCCGTTGCCTTGGCAAGCTTCGCAACGGCCGCCTTTCACGTTGAAGCTGAACCGGCCCGGTCCCCACCCGCGCGCACGCGCTTCTTCGCTCATCGCAAAGAGGTCGCGGATATGCGTCCATGCGCCGGTATACGTGGCGGGATTTGAACGCGGCGTCCTGCCGATCGGCGACTGGTCAATAAGGATGGAACGGCCAAGATATTCGGTGCCGGAGAATTCCTTTACATTGTAGATCTTGGCGGTGCGGAATCGTTTGTCGAATCTTGCCTGCAGGTTGCGGTGCAATATCTCATATAGGAACGTAGATTTGCCGGAACCGGAAACTCCCGTTATCGCGACCAGTTTCGAAAGTGGGACGTCCACGTTCAGCTTCTGGATATTGAACTTGTTCGCGCCTCGGATCTTGATCTTTCCCCGATCCGCAATGCGGCGTTTTTCCGGAATGCCGATCGCCTCTTCCTCACGCAAATAAGCGAGCGTTCGCGAACCGCTCGTGTTCGTCTTTGCTGTAAGCAGCTCCTCGAGCCAGCCGGAAACTACGACGTTGCCGCCATGCACCCCGGCGCCCGGGCCGATATCGATGATGTAGTCGGACGCGTAGATCGTGTCTTCGTCGTGCTCAACAACAAGCACTGTGTTGCCGAGATCGCGCAAACGCTTGAGCGTCTCGATGAGCTTGTCGTTATCGCGTTGGTGTAAGCCGATCGTGGGTTCGTCGAGCACGTAGAGCGCGCCGACCAGGCCTGAACCGAGTTGCGATGCGAGACGAATGCGTTGCGCCTCCCCTCCTGAAAGCGTATTTGCTTTGCGGTCGAGCGTGAGGTACTCGATACCGACATTGAGCATGAATTGCAAACGGCTGGTTATCTCCTTGAGCATGACCTTGGCGATCTCCTGTTCCTTTTTCGAGAGCTTCAGCTTGTTGAAGAAGTCCATCGCATTCTCAATGGAAAGCGAAGAAAGATGCACGATATTGGTCCCTGTGGCAGGACCGCCATGGTTCTCAGGCTCCCTCACCGGGCCGAGAAATACGTTCAGTGCTTCGGGGCGAAGGCGGACGCCGTGGCAGACCGGACATTCCTCGTCGCTCCAAATGAATTTGGTGCCAAGGCCGTTGCACTCGGGACAAGCTCCGTATGGCGAGTTGAAAGAGAAGAGGCGCGGCTCGATCTCGGGGAACGAGAAGCCGTCGTACGGGCACATGAATTTCGCGGAAACGATACGCGAAACGCCGGCAGGGTCGGTGATCTTTATCAAGCTGTCGCTCTCAAGAAGCGCACGTTCGATCGATTCAGATGCGCGTTCGCGCGAGCCTTTTGGGTCGTCCGAGAATTCGCTTACGAACATCTCGTCGACGACGATGTCGATATCGTGGCGATCGTTCTTCGCCAGCACGATGCGCTCCCGAAGGGATTTTTCCTCGCCGTCGATGATGGCCTTTTCGTACCCTTTGGAAAGCATGTCGTAGAGCAACTGGTAGTACTCTCCCTTGCGCCCGACCACGACGGGCGCAGAAATCCGAACTTTCTCCTTCGAAACTCCTTCTACAAGGGTGCCCCTTGAAGGGGCACCCTTTGATTTGCGGGCTTTGTCAACAATGTCCAAAACGCTCTCCAAGATTTCCTCGTTGGAAAGCTTGCGGACTTCCCTGCCGCAGGTCGGACAGTGCGGATGGCCGATGCGTGCATACAGCACGCGCAAGTAGTCGTAGATCTCCGTTATCGTCGCGACGGTCGAACGCGGGTTGTTGGAACGGGACTTTTGGTCGATTGAAATCGCCGGCGAGAGACCGGATATCTCATCAACGTCGGGCTTTTGCATCTGGCGCAGGAATTGGCGCGCGTAGGCTGAGAGCGATTCAACGTACTTGCGTTGCCCTTCCGCGAAAATGGTGTCGAATGCCAAAGACGACTTGCCGGAGCCCGACAAGCCAGTGAACACGACCATCTTGTTGCGCGGCATTTCAACGCTCACATCCTTGAGATTATGGGTCCGTGCGCCCTTGATGACGATCTTGTCGTCGCCTGCGTTTTTTTGGTTGGGGTTTGGGGTCATACAAACAGTTCCGACCCCCGCTGTTACGCATAGGGGTTGTCTACCCGCCGTCGAGGCCGGGTACGCGCACTATACCACAATAGGTTTCGGGGGGCGGGGGGGGGGGGGGCGGCGGGCGGACTGGTGTTTATAGCTTATAAAAGTACA
>VFSW01006478.1_pt1 | contig 17208 bp, 15 predicted proteins | sample 5358111 | NCBI WGS metagenome assembly VFSW01 (sample SAMN11554181, study PRJNA540505) | mine drainage metagenome | isolation source: sediment from site ElyBrook_90M | place: USA: Ely Copper Mine, Vershire, VT | collected 2017
TGAGCCTCTGGAAATTTTCGAGTTGCAGGAATTCATAGATGGCACTGAGGGGGAAATCAACCGGCGGCTGGGAGTGCTTTCGATCCTGTACCGCCGCCGCCGGCGTAATGATGGCAGCCCTACTATGTCGCTGCTCGACCTGGAAAAGCGGATGTCCCTGCCGCGCGAGTATCTGGATTTTACTTTGTGGTATCTGCGCGCCAAGGGGTATGTGAAGGCGGAGGACAATTCCGATTACGCACTCACCGCGGCCGGCGTGGATTATCTGGAATCGATCTCGCCTCACAATAAGATCGCCCGCGAACTGATGTGGCCGCAAACCGGCTCCATGAGTTCCTCCCATCCCGTCCGGGAGCACGCAGTCGCAGCGTGCGCCTAACGGGCCCGCCCTATAATCGTCGTATGCAACGACGGTCTCTTTTGCTGCTGGCCGCGGCCCCGTTCCGGCTGCCGGCGAAAACGCCGCTCTTCGATCAGGTGGATCTGTTCCACGCCGGAGACAGCGGCGTCCACACCTACCGCATTCCCGCGTTGCTGGAGACGCGTAAGGGCACTTTGCTGGCCGTCGTGGATGCCCGCCACGACAGCGCGCGCGACATGCCGGCACGCATTTCGCTGGTGATGCGCCGGAGTTCCGACCGCGGCCGGAACTGGTCGGCGGTGCGCACCGTTCGCACCGTGAGCGAAGGCGGAGTGGGGGACGCATCGCTGCTTCTGGACCGCAAGAGCGGACGCATCTGGTGCTTTCATAGCTACGGCCCGCCGGGGATCGGTTTCTCTACGGCCAAGCCGGGCGCGGTCACCGGACCGGGCACTTTCCAGTTCCACGCCATCTGGAGCGACGACGATGGCGAGCACTGGTCGCAACCCATCGACTTCACCCCGCAGGTTAAGGACCCCTCCTGGGAGGCCATGTTCGCTACTTCGGGCACGCACTGCCAGACCTCGACCGGGCGCTACCTGGTCCCCATGGTGGTGCGCGACGCGAATCAGCAGGTGGCTTCGCACAATGCCCATTCCGACGATGGCGGCAAGAGTTGGAAGATCGGGCCCGCCATCGCGCCGGCAAGCGACGAAAGCAAAGCGGTGGAACTGGCCGGCGGAATCGTATTACAGAACATGCGGGACGGAAAGTCGCGCATCGTGGCGCGCTCCAGTGACGGCGGCGTCACGTTCGGTCCTCCAGAGCACGACGCCGCCCTGGTAGACCCGGGCTGCAACGCCGGCATCGCGCGTTACCGGGCGAAGGGGCGCGACGTGGTCATCTTTACCAATGCGGCGAGCACTCGACGCGAAAATCTGACGGTCAAAGTGAGTGCCGATGGCGGCCGCACGTGGCCGCGGGAGCGCCCGCTTCACCCCGGACCGGCCGCCTATTCCACTGTAATCGTGCTGCGCGACGGCACTATCGCGGTGCTGTACGAACGGGGTGAGAAGAATCCCTACGAAAAGCTCACGTTCGCGCGATTCTCGCTGGATTGGGTTTAAGGCCAGAGCCGCCGGCCGGTAGACATGTGCGTGAGCTGTCTCTCGGGCCTACTGGAGCTAAGCATCGGCGCAACAATTGAATCACACAACAGAGAAGACAGCGGGCATAATCGGCAAGCCAGTAAAGGCTCGTCCCGCGAATGGCGACGAATTGCCGCCGCCGCTGGCTCGATGGGGCCCATGCTGGGCGGAGGCGCTCAAGATAAGCAATACAACCGCGAGACCTTCGCGAAGCTTTTTGAGCGTTTCTGGTTTTTGTATATCATTGTTTCGACCGCATCGTCATCCAGGGATATCTGCCGCTATTGACCCGACCCGAACACATCGTGCATTCTTTCGCGATGTCCACGGACTGTACGCCATCACCTCGCAGGTACCGGCCAAACGCACCCTGGAATACCGGGGATGAGTGGAAGGCTACGCCCGCAATCACAAAATCCCCATCCTGAAGGCGGGAAAGGGCGTGAGCAAGGAAGGTTCCGTCCGGCCTTACCTGCAGCGCATGCGGCGGCGCGATCAGCACGGAGTCTACTACATCTTCACCAGCATGGAAATGGGCAGCACGTTCCCTTCGAAGATGCCCCACCGACGACCCCAACTATCGCATCATCCGGCGCGTCCCGTCACGATATCTGCATTACTACTTCTACATGTGCGTGGGACATACCTTCCCTTTCAGGCCACCTATTATCTGAATGGCCACAACTTCATCGAAATCGAACTCCACCGTCAGGGAGTGGCGTTCCGCAAGGACGACAACGCTTTCCGGCCGACCTCGGACCCGAAGGCGTTGCAAGCGGCCGCCGACAGGTTGAGCGCTACCACTATCGAAAAACGGTTGAACTCCTGGAGTTGGCTGCTGGGGCCAAAGTTCTCCGAGAAGGATCGCAAAGCTGTAAACCTAAACCGCAAGTATTCCATCAACCAGGATCGAATACCGCAGACTTCATCTTTAAGCGCCAACTCGCTGTTTCACCATCACTCTACCCCTATCATCGCTTCCCTCCAGCCTCACGATGCGCCAGAATCGATAGACATGAGCGAACCAACAACCTGGACTAACCCTGTGCGAGCGCGTCTGCAGGCGGGACAGCCTGTTTTCGGTGTGACCATCACCACTCCCTCGGTGGAGGCGGCCGCGCGCGCCGCCTGCCTGGGTTTCCACTTCCTGTGGGTGGAGATGGAACACTCGCCGGTCACGCTGGAGACGCTGCGCGTGATCGTGCTGGCCGCCCGGGGCCTGCCGGCCGCCGTATTTGCGCGCGTGCCGGCAATCGAATTGTGGACCGCGAAGCGGGTTTTGGACCAGGGTGTTCACGGTGTCATTTTCCCCTTCACCAGCAATGGCGATAAGGCCGCGACAGCCGCCGCAGCCTGCCGGTATCCGCCCTTAGGAAAACGCGGGTCCGGCGCCGCAGCGGCGATCCGGACCTGGCCGGCGGCGGGCAACTATGCCGATTCCGCCGACCGCGAGGTGATGACCATCTGCGTGGTGGAAGAGGCTTCGGCGGTCGAACAGATCGATGCCATTGCCGCCACCCCGGGGATCGACGTCCTTTTCATCGGTACCAGCGACCTTTCATTTTCTCTGGGGCTGCGCGGCAGGCAGAACGAGCCGGAATTGGACCGAGCCATCGCCCGGATCGTAGAGGCGGCACAGCGACACGGCAAATATCTGGGTCGGCCGGCGGGATCTCCCGAGCTGGCGCGGCGCCACATGGAGCAGGGCTTCCTGCTGTTCCAGATGCCCACCGAGATCGGGCTGATGGAATTGGGCGCGCGACAATTACTGGAGCCGTTTGGCATCTCGCCTGCGCAGCCTGGCCAGCGGGCATTGTACTGATCTTACACGGTGATACACCGTGCAAATCCCGTTTCGGGTAACCGTCGGGACCCCAATAACGCCAATTGCAGATGGCACAGACTGAAAGACCACTGGTATTCGAGGTCCGCGCGGGTGTATTTTCAGAATGTCACCTCCTTTTCCCCGCTAGGCGAAAGACTGGACTGAAAGGAACAGAATGGAATTCACGAGACGAGATTTAGGAAGGATTGCGCTGGCCTCCATGCCGCTGGCCAGGGCGCTTGCCGCCAAGAGGATCGACTCCAAGTTCGGAGGCGTTCAGATCGGCGCCATCACCTACAGCTTCAATCGGATCGCCGCACCCGATCCGGAAGCGATCGTCAAGGCGTACGTTGAAATCGGCTTGGGCGAGTGCGAACTGATGTCGAATCACTGCGAGTCGCTGGCGGGAGCCCCGGCGATGCCGAGTTTCGGCCGCGGAGGCGGCATGGGCCGCGGGCCAGGTGCGATGGCTGCCGGCAGGGCGCCGGGACAGGCAGGAGCCGGCCAGCCCCCCGCCGGAGGAGCACCTCCCGCGGGACGGAAAGGCGGCGGCGGCAGGACGCCGTTGACCCCCGAACAGATCGCCGAGCGGGACGCTGCCATGGCCAAACTCAAAGATTGGCGCGCATCTGCTACCCCCGCCACATGGAAGGCGGTGACTAAGAAGTTCAATGACTCCGGCATCGACGTCGCCCTGCTCTGCTACAACATGCAGGATTCCATGAAGGATGACGACATCGAGTTCGGTTTCACCATGGCCAAGGGTCTCGGCGCCAAAGCCATCACCACCAGCACCACGCTGACGATGGCGAAGCGCATCGCGCCGCTGGCGGACAAGCACAAGATGCTAGTCGGCTACCATGGCCACGATGCCACCAACGACCCCAACCAGACCGCCACGCTGGAAAGCTACGCCACCCTGATGGGCTACGGCAAGTACAACGGCATCAACCTGGATATCGGCCACTTCACGGCCGCCGGGTACGACGCGGTGGCGTTCATCAAGCAGCACCACGATAAGATCACCAACCTGCACCTGAAAGATCGCAAGAAAGACCATGGCCCCAACGTGGCTGTCTGGGGCACGGGCGATACGCCCATGAAGGAAGTACTGCAACTCGTGAAAACGGAAAAGTACCCCTTCCCGGGCAACCTGGAAATCGAGTATCAGATCCCTCCGGATTCGGATATCATCGCCGAGGCCAAGAAGTGCCTCGCCTACGTCAAGAGCTGTCTGGTTTAGGAGTTTTGCATGGCAATCACGAGGCGTTATTTCTTTTATGGAAGCCTGCTCGCCGGCGCTGTCCCGGCAGTCGGATTCGGCAGCACGCCGTCACTGAAATCGCTGGGATATAAATCCCCCAACGAGAAGCTGAATTTTGGATCGATCGGGGCGGGCGGGCAAGCCGCCAGTAACATTCAGGCGGCCGCACCGACGGAAAACATCGTGGCACTCTGCGATGTGGACGACCGGCGCGCGGCCAATATGTTCACCCGCTTCGATAAGGCCCCCAGATACAAGGACTTCCGGCAGATGCTGGATAAAGAGGGGAAGAATATCGATGCCGTGATCGTAGCCATTCCGGATCATATGCATGCCACCGCGGCGATGTGGTGCATGGAGCGGGGGAAGCACGTTTACGTGCAAAAGCCGCTGGTGCGCACGGTGTGGGAAGCCCGCCAGTTGAAGGAAGCCGCCGTCAAGTACAAGGTGGCCACGCAGATGGGCAACCAGGGCTACTCCAACGAAGGCACGCGGCAGGCGGCCGAGATCGTGTGGAATGGCGATATTGGCGGCGTCACCGAAGTGCACGCCTGGAGCGACCGCCCGATGTGGCCGCAGGGTCTCACCGAGATCCCCAAAGAGGATCCGATCCCTTCTACCCTGGACTGGGATCTGTGGCTCGGCATGGCTGATAAGCGCCCGTTCACGGCGAACGGCAAAACCGATCCGGACCAGAACGGCGGCTTCTTCTACCAGCCGTTCAATTGGCGCGGATTCTATGATTTCGGCTGCGGTGCGCTGGGTGACATGGCCTGCCACATCCTGGGGGCGCCGAACATGGCGTTGCACCTCTCCCACCGCAAGGTGGTGAGCGTGGAGTGCGTCAAAAAAGAAGGGACCAGCCCTTTCATGTTCCCCAAGGGGTCGGTGATCCGGTACGACTTCGCGGCGTACGGCAATATGCCGCCGCTGAAGGTGTTCTGGTACGACGGACTGAAGGAGACTCCCAAGATCCCCGGCGTGCCGGATGGCGAATGGCTGGGCGATCCGCCGAGTGCGGGCGGCATGGGCGCTCGCGGTGGACGCGCCACGACGGGCGGTCCCCCGGTGGCACAAGGCGGTCCGGGTGGCGGCGGCAGAGGCCGCGGCGCCATGATGGGCCCGGTGGGCAACGAGTTCCGTTCGCCCGGCCGTGTCTTCAACTGGGCGGATTTCGAAGCCCTGAAGGCCTCGACGACGCCCCTTCGTTTCCCCAAGCCCGACGGCAGCCTTTTCATCGGCGATAAGGGCATGATGACCACGGGCACCTATGGTGACGTGACGCGCCTCATTCCGGTGGAGAAGATGAAGGACTACCGGATGCCGGCTCCGCTGCTGACGCGCTCTCCCGGCCACATGCGGGACTTCATTCGCGCCTGCAAGGGCGGCGACCCGGCCTGCTCCAACTTCGATGTAGCGTCGCCTTTCGTGGAATGGATGCTGCTGGGCGTGATCGCGCTGCGGCACGAGGGGAAACTCGAATACGACCCCGAGAAGATGCGCATTACCAATAACGCCGAGGCCAACAAGCTCCTGAAGCCCAATTTCCGCAAGGGCTGGGAGTTTCACACGGTCAAGGCGTAGCGAAACAGGCACCTCACCGGAGAGACGCGGAGAATCGTTCTCTGTGTCTCTCCGGCATCTTACCGTCGCAGCGGATCTTCCACCCAGGGAGGCGTCGCTTCGATCAGCCGCCCCAACTCCGGCTCCAGCTCCTCCATCCGGCATTTCATTTCCCAGGCGATCTCGCGGTAGCTGAAATGGCCCTTCACGCCGCTGCGGAGCCGCGAAATGTATTCTGCTTCCGCGAAATCCATCTTGAATAGGAATCGCGAGCGCGCTCCGAACGGCAGCAGGTATTGTGCGCCCACGGCGGGCAGAACGCGCCGGCTCTCCCAGGCGGATTGCATGGCGGAACCAAAGATCTCGCCAGCGCCCGCGACATCAATTAACTGTGGCGTGTCGTATCCCAGGCCGCCCGAGTACTCCTGACGGAACTTCTGGCAGCGGCGGTGACGGTGCAGGTCGCGATAGGCGCCGATATCGATGACCATGTCATAGGCATAAAGCCCGCCTCGAAAACCGGCGGCGATCTCATCGCGGCGCGTGCGCGAACGGGTGGCCACATCGATCACTTCGGCGCGCTGCCGGCTGCTCCAGGAGCGGGCCACTTCGTAAAGCTCGCGAAACGGACGCGCGGTTACCGGATACAGCAACGTGGCGACAATATCGGCCGGCACATCGGCAGGCTTCAGCAGGTCCACGCGCGGCGCGGTTCCGCCAGCAGGCGCAGGCAGGTTCTGCGCGGCCCATTCCTTGAGGTCGGCGCGCAAGGTGGCGGCGTGCTCATCCGGGTCGGCATGGCGCGCCAGCGTGGGCGCCAGCGCCCCGCACGGGCCGGCTAAGTCCCACCGGCAATCCGGTTCGGCGGCACAGGCCTGGGCCATCTCGCTCCCCAGGTCGCGCAGTTCCTGGAACTCCGAGGCCTTGAGGCGGCGAATCTGTTTCTCCAGCGTACGGATGCTGGTCACCTGCCCGACATTGGTCGGAACGCCCCAAAAAAGCAGGTAGCGGGCCACATCGAAAGCCCGGGCGGCAATGTTGCGCTGGTAAACTTCGGGCTTCATGTCCGCGGGACGCGGCAGGCGCTCGCACAAACAGGCGAAAGCCAACTGGTTGACCTTGGCCTAGGCCGCGAGCAGCGCTTCTCCGGCGGCCTGGTACGTGGCTGCGGCGGCCGCCGGAAGCTCCGGCGGCGTGATGAATCCGGCGCGCGAAAAATCCTGGTAGCGGGAGGATTTCGCCTGGCCGTCCCATAGCGGCTCCTCTTCGATTTCCGTGGCCGCGAGTTCGGAGATGCCTTCGAAGCACAGCACGGTGTGGCCCAGGTCGGCGATGGAGGCATGGCCATACTGGAAATAGTAGCTTTCCAGGAATTTTTGGGAATCGTGCGCCCGCACCCACTCGATGGAATCCCGAATGGAGTCCGGCGACCGGCTGTATCGAGCCAGCGCGAAGGCGCTCTTCTCCGGGGGCATGGGCGCCACAGTGATCACGCGTTTGGTGGAGGTCAAGAGGCTATGATAACGAGGAATGCAGATACGAATCCAACGGGTTCATCCCTCGGCGGTTCTTCCCGAGTACGCCCATGGGCCGGCGGAAGACGCCGGCATGGACCTTCGCTCCGTGGAAACCGTCACGCTGGAGCCCGGCGTGCCGCTCCTGGTTCCCACGGGCCTGACCATCGAATTGCCGCCGGGCTTTGAGGCGCAGGTGCGGCCGCGCAGCGGACTGGCGCTGAAGCACGCCATCACCATTCCCAACGCGCCGGGGACCATCGACCCGGGTTATCGCGGCGAGGTGCGGGTGATTCTTTTGAACCTGGGCCGCAACGCCTACACGATCCACGCCGGCGACCGCATCGCACAGATGATTGTCGCCCGTTACGAGCCCGTGGAGTGGGTGGAGGAGACGCTGGCGGACTCGGCCCGGGGGAGTGGCGGCTTCGGGTCGTCTGGGCGGTAGGAAATATTGCGGTGCTACTCGGGAATCACCAGTTCCTGGCCAGGTTGAATCCGGTCCGGATTGGTGAGTATGTTGCGGTTCGCGTCGAAGATTTTTTTGTAGTCGTTGGCGTTCCCATAAAATTGCTTACTGATCTTCGAGAGCGAATCGCCCGCTTTGACAGTGTATCGCCGCGTAGATTCGCCACCGGTGACCGACGCGCTCGCCGTCATCGTCTGCGGCTGCGCTTGAGTGTTCTCGGCGCGAAGATCGCAGATCAGGTCGGCGTAGCTGGAATCGATCCGTTTAATCTGGTTCCAGACTTTGTTCTTCGCGTCCGCCGACGGCGCGTCCCCCTGGATGAAAAGTTTGTCACCCTCCATGTGGATGTGGGTCAGATGGACCTGAAGCTGCTGCATCAGGTTGATAGCGGGTTGATATTTCTGTTTCAATTGCTCAAATCGCTGATCGTTTGCCATAAGGTCAGGGTAGCCCCGAGACCCGGTTTCTGGAGGGTCTGAACCGCACAACCGTCCCCGATGGCGTACGAATTCGCCCTCAGACTTGAATACCCGATAAAAACACGGTCACCATCTGATTGACCACGCGCGCACGGTTGGGAGTTCCGAAACGCTTGGGATACAGCAGGCCGAACAGACCGTGGTACGCGACCATCCCGATGAAGCCGCGGGTGGCGATTTCGGGAGTCACTTTGCGAAAAACACCGGCACGGATGCGGCGGCGGATATAAGCCGCCACCAGTTTGTAGAAATCCAGAAATAGCCGGTCCATAAACAGGTCCGCGAGTTCGTGGCGCTCCAGGCAACTGAACAGCAGCAGGCGGGAGATATCGGGGTCGCTTTCATAGCGCCGTAGAACCAGTTCCCCCACGGATAGAAAAAACTGGCGATCGTCTCCGCGCCGGGCAAGTTGCGCCAGGTCCGCCGCATGCAAAGAGGCTTCACCGGCCTTGGCTTCAATGATGGCCGTGTACAGGTCGCGCTTGGTGCGGAAATGGCGATACAGGACGGGTTCGGTGACTCCCGCGGCAGCGGCCAGTTCGCGCGTGGTGGCGCCGCGAAACCCTTTTTCCGCGAACAGGTGAATGGCGGTGCGGACGATCGCGGCGCGGCGCTGGTCACTCTTCATGCGGGTCTTCATGGGAGCGGTGTCTCGTGTTCACTATATACCAGGCTTGACAGAAGGCCCTATTTAGACCTAGTCTGGATTTATATCGTGTCTAAATTAAGCCTGGAACTCGAAGAGGCTTTTCGCGCCGCCGCGCTGCGGCCCACCGCCCAGCGTTACGCGGTGCTGGAGTTCCTGGTGCGTCATCCCGCGCATGCCACTGCCGGGGACATTTTTCGCGCCGTGAATCGCAGCGACCCGCGAGCTTCGCGCGCCACGGTGTATAACAGCCTGCGTTCTCTAGCTCGCGCCGGTCTGGTCCGCGAAGTTTTTTCGGACGCAAAGGCCGCGCGCTTCGATGCCAGCCTTCACCGCCACCATCATTTTCTGTGCGAACAATGCGGCGCTGTGGAAGACATCGCCTGGTTTGATCTTCCGGCCGGCGCCGGGAGAGGCGCGCTGGGCGGCCGGGCGGTGCGGAACTACGAAATTCTGTTCCGCGGCCTTTGCCGGAATTGCAGACCTTGAAATCCTATAATAAGGAGAGCAGTCAATGAGTTTAGTCGAGAAGCACTGCGTTCCCTGCCGTGGAGGTATCCCTCCTCTGCAAGGCGAGGAATTGGAAAAGATGAAGGCCGAGGTACCCAACTGGCAGGTGGCCGATGGTCACCACCTGACCCGCAGTTTCTCGTTTCCCGATTTCAAGAGCGCACTGGATTTTGTCAACCGGGTGGGCGCCGTTGCTGAACAGGAAGGACACCATCCCGATTTGTACCTCGCGTGGGGAAAGGTGGATGTCAAAAGCTGGACCCACAAGATTGACGGCCTGACCGAGAGCGATTTTATTCTGGCGGCCAAGATTGAACGACTGTATCAAAACTGAAAAGGAGCATTCCCGATGTTAGGCGTTGGACATAAGTTTCCTCCCTTCTCTCTGCAGGCGACAGTGAGCACCGATAAAGGCAAGGCCTTCCAGACAATCACAGACCGCGAGTACAGCGGAAAGTGGAAGGTGTATTTCTTCTGGCCCAAGGACTTCACATTTGTGTGTCCCACGGAAATCGCGGCCTTCGGCAAGTTGAATGGCGAGTTCCGCGATCGCGACGCGCAGGTGATCGGCGGCAGCACGGATTCGGAATTCGTGCATCTGGCCTGGCGCCAGAATCACGAAGACCTGAAGGATCTGCCCTTCCCCATGCTGGCCGATATCAAGCGCGAATTGTGTACCGCGCTGGGGATCCTGGATCCGCAGGAAGGTGTGGCGCAGCGCGCTACCTTCGTGGTGGACCCGCACAATGTGATCCGCTTTGTGTCGGTGAACGATCTTTCGGTGGGACGCAATCCCCACGAAGTGCTGCGCGTGCTGGATGCCCTGCAGACCGACGAACTCTGTCCCTGCAACTGGCAGAAGGGCCAGGAAGTGCTGAAGCCCGCTATCTGAAGCGCCAGCGTAGGCTTCCGCCCGGAAACCTACGCTGCTTCAACCCGCCACAGAAAATCTCGAACATGGAACAATTCCTGGAAACCCTTCCGGAGTACGCCAAAGATCTGAAGCTCAATTTGGGGAGTGTTCTGCGGCAACCGGAACTGACCGCGCAGCAGGCGTGGGGCACTGTAGTCTGTACGGTGCTTGCCGTGCGCAATCCCAAGCTTCAGGAGGCGCTACTGGCCGAAGCAGCTAAACACCTTGGCGAGCAGGCTCTCTTTGCCGCTAAAGCCGCCGCGGCAATGATGGGGATGAACAACATCTTCTACCGCTTTCGCCACCTCAGTACCAATCCGAAATATGGCGAGATGCCCGCGCGTTTGCGCATGAACGTGATTCGCACGCACGGCAGCGATCCGGTGGATTTCGAACTCTGGTGTCTGGCCGTTTCAGCCATCAACGGCTGCGGCGCTTGCGTGGATTCGCACGAGCATGTGCTGCGCGAAAAAGGCGTCAGCGAGGAGACGGTGTTGGCGGCGGTGCGCATCGCATCGGTGATTCACGCGCTGGCCGCCGTGGTGTAAGCTACGGAACAGGCCAGGAGGCCTGTCGTACGCGAATTTCACGAAGACGATTGATGCAAGGGGTTGGGGGCGGAGCCTTGGCGCAGTCTTTGTCGACTGCGGATGCCGCTCCGGTCGCACGCAAGTGGCCCATTGAGGAGGGTCCGGACACTCCCAAGCTTTGCCTGGCGCCCGGGGATGGCGGCGGACCGCTCCCCGCCGGCATGCAACCGCCCGCCGCGGCGCCCGGGGGACGCGGAGGACGAGGCGGAGGCGGTTACGGCGGCTACCTGGCGGCCAAAACAGAACCCGCTCCAGCTCCGGCGACCGAGACTGCGCCGGGCGGCCAGGTGCGCAATCTGACGGCTGCCTACGAGCGCATCCGGCAGCTTGGTGTGACCCATCTGCTGGGCGTCGGCGTGGGCGGGGGGATGCCATGGACCGAACAAAACATTCGCCATACTATCGACACGGCCAAAGCTTCCGGGCTGGTGGCGTACAATGCCATGATCAACGTCCCCGCCAGTGTCATCTACGGCAAGGAGACGCGCGGTAAGGACATGGAGCCCTTCATCGCGTCCATCGAGGCCGCCGGTAAGGCCGGCCTGCCGGTGATGGAGTACAACTTCTACGCGCATCGCGGCATCGAAGGGTATTACGAAACGGTGGGCCGGGCGAATGCGGGGTACACGGGCTTCGATTATGAACTGGAATTACTGATCGACCAGGACGGCCGCGTAGTGCAGCCCATCTATCGCGACGAAAACGGCCACATCACGCCCGAGACCCTGGCGGCTTTCCCGAATGCCAAAAAATTGAAGTTCAAGGACCTGCCGCCGCTGGCGAACGAGGGCGCCCACAACCTGACGGAGATGTGGGCCAACGTGACCTACTTTCTGAAGGCCGCGATCCCCGCCGCCGAAAAAGCCGGCGTGCGCATGGCGCTCCATCCCAATGATCCGCCGGCGCCCATCAGCCGCGGGTCCCAGCAGATCATGGGCACCGTGGCCGGTTGGAAGCACCTCATCGAGATCGTCAACAGCCCGGCCAACGGCATCACCTTCGATTGCGGCGTGACGCGCGAGATGGGCGACGATCCGGTGGTGACGGCCGATTATTTCGCCAGCCGCAAACGCGTCAACCACGTGCATTTCCGCAACGTGCAGGTGGTCAAGCCGCTGGAAAAATACCAGGAGGTATTCATCGACGCGGGCATGGTGGATATGTTCGGCGTCATGAAAGCCCTGGTGCGGAATAAGTATACCGGGACGATTTACCCTGAACATCCGCGCGCCTTCGACGCCGACCGCGACCGCCTCCCGCCCGGCGGCCGTCTGCCCGGCTACCCGGGCGGCGGAGGCTATACCGGAATCACCTACAGCGTCGCGTATGCCAGGGCGATGATGCAGGCCGCGCTCGAAACCGTATAGACGGGCGCCATCTGGTACCATTCCAGCGAATGGACGCTGTACAGATCTCGCATGTCACCAGGACGTTCGGGGATGTGACCGCGGTGGATGACCTGTCTCTCACCGTTCCCGAAGGTTCCATTTATGGCTTTATCGGGCCGAATGGCTCCGGGAAAACCACCACGATGCGCATGATCGTGAACATCTTCTATCCCGACCGCGGAGAGATCCGGCTGTTCGGAGAAGGCACTCCGCAGAACAGCACCGATCTCATCGGATACCTTCCCGAAGAACGCGGCCTTTACCAGAAAATGACGGTCCGCGCGCTGCTGGAATTCTATGGAGAGCTGCGCTCGGGCAGGGACGTCAAAAGGGAAGTCGAAAGCTGGCTGCGGAAACTGGACCTGGCGGCGCGCGCCGGCGATAAAGTCGAGACCTTCAGCAAGGGGATGAGCCAGAAAGTGCAGTTCATCGCCGCCGTAATTCCGGAACCGAAACTTCTGATTCTGGACGAACCCTTCAGCGGGCTGGACCCGGTGAGTGCCGAGGCCATCCGCTCCGCCATTCTGGATCTGCGCCGGCGCGGCGTGACCGTTATCCTGAGCACCCACGACATGAACCTGGCGGAAACCATGTGCGACTACATCTTCATGATCTTCCGCGGCCGGAAGGTTCTGGACGGAACCCTGAGTTCCATTCAGGATCAGTACGGCGACGACACCATCCGGGTCAGCACACCCGGCGGATTTCCGGCGGTACAGCACCTTCCGGGAGTGGAACAGATTCGCGACCTGGGCCAGGTACAGGAGCTCCGCCTGGCGCGCGGCACCGACCCGCAGGAGGTGCTGCGGGCGCTGGTGGCACAGACGCGCGTAACCAGTTTCATTCTCACCAAGCCCTCGCTGCACGACATTTTCATGCGGATTGCAGGGCCGGCGGCGGAGGTGAATCATGCGCACGCATAAGGTGCTGACCATCGCCAAACGCGACTACATCGCCACCGTCCGCACCAAGGCGTTCCTGTTCGGCCTGGTGGTGGCTCCGATCATCTTTGGCGGCGGCTCGATCGCCATGTCGTTTTTCAAAAGCAAGCCGGACTTGAAAGACCGGCACGTGGCCATCATCGATCGCACCGGCGTGGTGGCCGATGCTCTGATCAACGCCGCCAAAGAAAAGAACGACCGGGAACTGTTCGACAAGAAGACCCATCAGCAGATTGTGCCCCGGTACGTGTTTGAGGTGGTTGCGCCGGATGGTAATTCCAAGGACCAGTTGCTGGCCCTCTCCGGCCGTGTGCGGCGCAAGGAACTGGCGGCATTCCTCGAGATCGGTAAGGATGCGCTGCGTCCGCAAAAGCCCGTCGAACCGGAGCAACCCTTTGGCAGCGCCGCCAAAACCGACCCCGCCACACGGGTCTCCTATTACACCAACGCGGGCGGGATCGATGAACTGCGCGGCTGGCTGAACGGTCCCATCAACGATGGCGTGCGTCTGGCGCGCCTGGCGCGCCTGGGGGTCGACATCAAAAGCAATACCGGCCTGATGGCCTCCGTGCCGGTGGAAGGACTCAGCCTGGTGGAGCGCGACGAAAAGACCGGGGAGGTCCAGGCGGCGCGCAAACGTAGCGAACTGGAGGGCTTCTTTGTGCCCTTTGCGGTGGCCATGATCCTGGCCATGATCGTCATGGTAGGCTCGGCGCCCATGCTCCAGAACGTCACCCAGGATAAGAGCCAGCGCGTGGTGGAGACTCTGCTGGGAGCCGCGTCGCCGTTAGAGTTGATGTCCGGGAAAGTCTTGGGGGCGGTGGGGGTATCCGTAACCAGTTCGCTCTTGTACGTGGTGGCGGGCGTGCTGGCGGTGAACGCCATGGGAATCGCCGGCCTGCTGCCGCTGAGTATTATTCCCTGGTTCTACGCATACCTGCTGGCCGACGTGGTGATGCTCTGCGCGTTCGCCGCCGCCCTGGGAGCCTGTTGCAGCACGCCGCAGGACGCTCAGAACCTGGCGATTGTGCTGCTGATGCCCTGCCTCATCCCCATGTTCATGCTGGTCACGGTGCTGCGGCAGCCCAATAGCGTGATGGCGACGGTGATGTCGCTGGTTCCACCGTTTACCCCCATCCTGATGCTCCTGCGGCAGGCAAACACAGAGGGCGTACCGGCGTGGCAGCCGTGGGTCGGGTTGGCCGGAGTAACTCTCTTCGCCGCCGCCACCGTTTGGGCCGCCTCCCGCATCTTCCGCGTCGCCATCCTGATGCAGGGCAAGCCGCCGAAGTTAATGGAGATGGCGCATTGGGCCTGGAAAGGGTAAGTCAGAAGGGGCCTGATAACGCTATTGTCACAGTGAGCGGATATAATTGCGTTTCGCGTAAATATTGAATGGCCGGTACCCGCGCGGCAGATGGACCGCCCCGCGATGAGACGGCCGATCGCACGATTTGCCAAAGGGAGACCATCGACGATGCAGAAGCCGAATGAGTTATGCAGGCTAGGGAGAGCTTTGCGGTTTTTCCTGATGGCAGGTTCAACCATAGTTTTGGGTCAAGCTCAAAATCCACAAGCTGCCAATCCCAATCGCACCGTGGGCCCGCAAAAGGATGGATCTGTCGTCGCTTCGGACAACCAGACGCTGACACCTGCCGGAAAGATCATTGAACTCGGTTCGCCGGTGCGCGCCAAGGCCATCGCCCTGAATCCGAATGTGAAGACGAATAGCGGGGCCGTCCTGCTAATGGGATCACCACAGCCGATTATTGTTTTCAACACGGCGACCGGACAGGTTCTCCAGCGTTTCATTCCGTCCTTTATGAAAGGCGCGGCATCTGCATCCAGCAAAGCGGGATCCTTCACCGGCATCACCTATTCCGCGGACGGCAAAAGCCTGTTCTTCAGCCAGGACGACAACCACGTCGTAATAACGAACGTGGACCCGCAGACGGGTCTTTTGACAAACGGGCAAAGCGTGGAACTACCTGGTCCGCCCGCAGATGGCCGACCCTACCATAATGCGAAATCCATCAACCCGGGCGGTATCGCCGTTTCCGGAGACGGCAAGCGCGCCTATGTCGCCCTGAACGTCAGCAACACCCTCGGCGTGATCGACCTGACCGCCTCTCCAGCCAGGCTCATCGCTCAGGTTCCGGTTGGCAATGCGCCTAATAGCGTGCTCATTCATGGCAAATATGGTTATGTCAGCAATGAAGGCGGACGTCCTGCCACCAGCGAAGACTTCACGAACAATTCCGACGGAACGCCGATCGTCGCCGACCGGAAAGATGCTTTTGCGACGACCGGGACTGTATCTGTTGTTGACCTTGCAGCGGGCAAGGAGGTGAAGACAGTCAAGGTAGGCCTGCACCCGGCCGGCATGACCATCTCAGGCTCCGATCTTTACGTTGCGAATGCGTACAGTGACAGCCTCTCGGTCATCGACCTGAATACCGATCAGGTCGTGCGCACGATCGATCTCAGCGTTCCGATCGCCGGCGGCTTCTTCGGCTCCGGACCGAATGGCGTCGCCGTAACCGATGGCCAGGCTTTCGTGACGCTGGGCCAAGCCAATGCCGTGGCCGTCATCAACCTTCAGGGCCGGGATGCGCATCCTGTGATCGGTTACATTCCGACCGGCTATTTCCCGACCTCCATCGCCTATGACAAAGCCCAGAAACAACTGGTCGTGGCGGACGACAAGGGTTTGGGCGCGCATGTTCCCGCGCGTTCCGGCGGTCTCTCCGGTTTCAACACCCATCAGGATACCGGAACCGTGAACCTGATCCCGCTGCCGAACGCGAACCAGTGGGCCCGGTTCAGCAATCAGGTCTTCGACAATAATCACTGGAACCTGACCACGAATATTGAGGTGGGACCGGAGTACATCGATGCGCACGCCGCACCGGTGGCTGTTCCCCGGCACATTGGCGAGCCCTCACTCATCAAGTACGTCTTTCTGGTCATCAAAGAGAACCGCACGTACGACCAGATGCTGGGAGATGTGCCATGGGGCGACGGCGACCCTTCGCTCGCGATCTTTGCATCGGCGGTTCCCAATCAGCACGCACTCGTCAAACGCTTCCCGCTTCTCGACAATGTCTACGCACCGAGCCGCCAGTCGGCGGATGGCCATCCCTGGATCGGGATGTCGGGGTCCTTCTACTCCAATGACATTTTGTCGCCGGACTGGATTCGTTCCTATCCAGGCGGCAATTCCGACGACGCTCTGACATATACTCCGAAGGGCTTCTTATGGACCGCCGCCGAAGCCAAAGGCCTCTCCGTCAGGCTCTACGGCGAATGGAGTCATGGCGCCAAGATCGCCCAGAAGCCGGATGGCGCGAAGTTCGGCTGGATCGATTATTACCGTACCGCCATGTGCAAGGAAGGCAAAGCACCACAATCCAGTTGCATCGTGCCGGACAACGCGATCAGCGTGAGCTCCGATATCCCCTCGGCGGCCAAAATCATGGACCCGCATTATCCGCCGTTCAATCTCACGATTCCCGCCCAGTATCGAATGGCCTACTGGATACCCGAGTTCCAGCGTCTGGATGCAGCTAATCACGTCCCCAATCTGCCCGTTCTGTG
>VFSW01006479.1_pt1 | contig 17206 bp, 18 predicted proteins | sample 5358111 | NCBI WGS metagenome assembly VFSW01 (sample SAMN11554181, study PRJNA540505) | mine drainage metagenome | isolation source: sediment from site ElyBrook_90M | place: USA: Ely Copper Mine, Vershire, VT | collected 2017
CGAGGGCGCCGTGGGCTCGTGGCCGGGAGGTGCAGCTACGGTCTGAGGTTGCTCGGAGGCGGGCTCGAATGCATGGTCAGCCGCGTTGAAGGCTTCGCCGCAACGGCCGCAGCGCACCCAACCCTGGCGCAGGAGCAACTGGTCGCGCACCAGTTTGAAAGCGGTGCCGCAATGCGGGCAGCGAGTGGCGAGAGGCATGGACGCCTAGTATAAAAACAGTAGCGGGTCGGCATGCTGCGGACCCGCCGGATGCGCCTCGGGCCGGTGTGCCGCTCTCACGCCGGCGCAGCGCTCGATGTGACGTGTGTGGTGCCCGCCAGGCAGACCCAGCCGTCGCATTCGGCCTGCACTTGCAGGTGTGAGTAGGGTGCGTAGACGGTGATGAGTTCATCAGCTTGTCGGCTGAGAATGCCGGAAAGCACCAGCCAGCCGCCGGGCTTGGCACGCATCGCCAGCAGCGGCGCGAGCAAGCGCAGCGGCGCAGCCAGAATGTTCGCCAGCACCACGTCAACGTGGTGCGCCGGGAGTTCGTCGGCATGACAACAATGCGCTAGCGCCACGCCGTTGTTTGCAGCGTTGGTCAGGCAGCAGTTGACGGCAGCGGGGTCGATGTCCACGGCACTGACCGACTGTGCACCCAGTCGCGCGGCTGCAATGGCCAGGATGCCTGAGCCGCAGCCGTAGTCCAGCACATCCAACCCCGCGAGCGGCGCGTGTTGCACCAGCCAACTCAGGCAGACCTGAGTGGTGGGGTGGGTGCCGGTACCGAAGGCCAGTCCCGGATCGAGTTGGATGATCAACTGCGCCCCGTCTGGAGCGCTGTGCCAGCTTGGCACGATCCACATCTGGTTGTCGATGCAGACAGGTTTGAACTGTGACTGGGTCAGACGCACCCAATCCTGCTCGGGGATTTCGACTTGTTGCACGCCCCGCAAATCGGTCAACAACCCATCGCCCAGCAGGGCCAGCAGGGCAGAGTCGGCATCGACCTCGGCGTCGAACAGGGCACGCACGAGGTTGTGCTGCCATGCCTCGCGTGGTGTGGGCATGCCAGGTTCGCCAAACAGCGCTTGTTCCGTTGTGGTGCCGGCTTCCTGATCTTCCACTGCGACGCTCAAGGCGCCGTGGTCCATGAGTGCGTCGGCAAGGACCGTGGCCTGGGTGTCGTCGGCGGGGATGATCACTTCACGGTAGGCCATGATGGAAGTGGTTGGAAATGTGGGGAACACTGGCCGACAGCTCGTGGCTTCGAGCTTAGCCGTGGCGGGCCGCCATGTACTCTTCCAGGTAGTGGATGTTGGTGCCGCCATCCAGGAATCGTGCGTCCACCAGGAGTTCGCGGTGGAGTGGAATGTTGGTGGCAATGCCGTCCACCACCATTTCCGACAAGGCTGTGCGCATCCGTGCCAAGGCTTGTTCGCGCGTTGCGCCATGGACAATGATCTTGGCAATCATCGAGTCGTAGTTCGGTGGCACGAAATAGCCGGCATAAACATGCGAATCCACCCGCACACCCGGTCCACCCGGCATATGCCAGGTGGTGATGCGACCGGGGCTGGGCGTGAACTTCACGGCATCTTCGGCATTGATGCGGCACTCGATGGCATGACCACTGATCGTGATGCTGCGTTGACGCAGCGTGAGTTTTTCGCCAGCCGCGACCAGAATTTGCTGGACCACGATATCCACCCCAGTGGTGAGTTCGGTCACGGGATGCTCCACCTGCACGCGGGTGTTCATTTCGATGAAGTAGAACTCACCATTTTCATACAGAAACTCGAAGGTGCCGGCACCGCGATAGCTGATTTTCCGGCAGGCATCAGCACATCGCGCGCCGATACGTTCGATCAGTTTGCGCGCAATGCCCGGCGCCGGGGCCTCTTCCAGCACCTTCTGGTGACGGCGTTGCATGGAGCAATCGCGCTCGCCTAGCCACAGGGCGTTGCCATGCTCATCGGCCATCACCTGAATTTCGATATGGCGCGGGTTGGTGAGAAATTTCTCCATGTACACCGCGGCATTGCCGAAGGCGGCTTGCGCCTCGGCCTTGGTCGTGGCCACGGCGTTGAGCAGCGCGGCCTCGGTATGGACCACACGCATGCCACGCCCACCACCACCACCCGCCGCCTTGATGATGACGGGATAGCCGATGCCTCGCGCCATGCGCGTGATCTCCCGCGGGTCGTCGGGCAACTCGCCTTCCGACCCCGGTACGCATGGCACGCCAGCTTTGATCATGGCCTGCTTCGCCGAGACCTTGTCGCCCATCAGGCGGATGGAATCTGGCCTTGGGCCGATGAAGGTGAAACCCGAGCGCTCGACACGTTCAGCGAAGTCTGCGTTCTCGGAGAGGAAGCCATAGCCGGGATGAATGGCTTCGGCGTCGGTCACTTCCGCGGCAGAGATGATGGCCGGCATGTTCAGATAGCTCAGGCCAGAAGGAGGTGGCCCGATGCACACGGCTTCGTCCGCCAATTTGACATACTTCGCGTCGCGGTCCGCTTCGGAATAGACCATTACGGTCTTGATACCCAGCTCGCGGCAGGCACGCTGAATGCGCAACGCGATTTCACCGCGGTTAGCGATCAGAATTTTTTTGAACATGGTGGCGTCGGCCGCAGCGTGACGCGTTGGCATTCAAGAAAAAACCCCGCGGGGCGAGTTCTGCGGCAGGGTTCAGCGGATACCGACGACACCGAGATCATTCAAGCACGAACAACGGCTGACCATACTCAACCGCCTGGCCGTTGTCGGCCAGGATTTCCTTGACCACGCCGTCGATATCCGACTCGATTTCGTTGAGAATTTTCATCGCCTCGACGATGCACACCGCCTGTCCTTGCTTGACCATGTCGCCCACTTCGACGAATGGCTTGGCGCCAGGCGCGGACGAGCGGTAGAAGGTGCCAACCATGGGCGATTTGACCAATTTACCGCTGGGCGCAAGCGGCGCAGGGACCGCTGTTTCCGCGATGCCGGAGGCCGGCGTCATGGCGGCAACGCCCTGCTGTGCGGGCACAGGCGCTGTGACGTACTGCACCGGAGCCTGCTGGGCAAGAATCGGCGGCGTTTTGACGATGCGAACCTTGCCTTCAGCCTCGGTGATTTCGAGCTCGGAAATGTTCGATTCCGAGACAAGATCGACAAGGGTCTTGAGTTTGCGCAAATCCATGGTGTCGCTGCGATTTGTGGCCAATTGGAAGCACGATCCTACCAAATTCAGGTTTTTGCAGGCAATTTATCAGCTACAAAGCGCAACGCAAGGCTTTAGCCCAGTGCGCCGCAACCACTGATCACAGCCTCGGCAAGGCTTGAGAAGTAGGACTGGTGTCGAAAGTTTTCACGGCGGTAAACGTTCGACAGTTGCACCTCCACGAAAGGCTTGTCGATGGCCGCCAAGGCATCTCGCAGGGCGACGCTGGTGTGGGTGTAGGCCGCAGGATTGATGATGACGCGGGTGCCATCGGTCCGTGCAATGTGCAGTCGGTCAATCAAGACACCTTCATGGTTACTCTGGAAAACTTGCACGTCAACCTCAGCTCTCGGCCCAGAGGTCACGTCCAGATCGATGTCGCTCGGCGTCGCGCCCGTAGACCGAAGGCTCACGCGTGCCCAACAAATTCAGGTTGGGGCCATGCAACACCAGGATACGTGGGGAATTCATGGACATCAGGCAAATAAAGGGGATTAGCTTTGTTTTCCCGGCAGATGATCCTGGAGTTCTGCGTAGGTGGTCTGCCCCAGCTTTTGGTAAACGATCGTGCCACTCGGCGCAATGACCACCGTGAACGGCAACCCTCCTTGGCTGTCGCCCAGTTTGGTGCTCAGGTCAGCGCCGCCCATGCCACCCAGAAGCACGGGATAACTGACGTGGTGTTGTTCCAGGAAGTGTCTGACTGCAGTGGGGTTATCGATTGCAATGCCGACCATTTCGACACCCTTGCCGACATGATCCTTGTAGAAGCGCGACAACTCGGGCATTTCCGCAATGCAAGGCGGGCACCAGCTTGCCCAGAAGTTCACAATCAGGATTTTGCCTTTGTACTGGCTGAGTTTGACGCTCTGACCCGCCAGGTTGTTGAGTGAGCTGGCGAACAAGGCACTCGCATCGCCTTGCGCTGGCCGGTTTGCCGCATTGGCCGAGGGCGCGAGTAGTGTGATCGAGTCGAGTGTGCGTTCGGCCGCATCGCGAGAGACTTGACGGATGGTCAGCCAAGATACGCCGGCAATGCCGAGGCACGCGATGAGCATGGCCAAAATCCGAACTTTCGTCAGCTTCAAGGTCGAACTCCTTCGGCGATGGTTGAGACGGGACCGGCTGCAACCAGTGCACGCACCGCCTGCAACGTGCCACGCTCGGCCTGTTTGCCACTGGACCGGGATGCGGGCAGGAGGACGCCACGCTCGTCTTTGAGCGGGTAAAGACTCAGGGTCGACATCACACTGGGGGTTCGGCTGGAAAACGCATCGGATTGCTGCAAAGGCCATTCAAAGTCGAGTCGTTCGACCGATTGTTTGCCCGCGAAGTGGGGTGCTTCTGCTGCCCGGTAAGTTATGCCTCGGTTGATGCAGTGGATTTCCACGGCCTTGGCATCGTCCGAAAACAGCAGCAGATGCAGGGGCGAGTGCACCGTGGCGGTTCCGTTCCACACGGCACCAGCCAGGTGCGGCCTGAATTCGGCGAATTCCTCCATCAGACGCAGCGCAACGCGGCGCAGATTCCACAGCAGCTTCGGGTGTTCATCGCCATGGAACAGGGCCAGGTACAGCTGGACCTGTGCTTGCACATCGTCGTTATCAGGCTGTGCCTCGGGGTGAGCGCCGGCGCCCAGAAGCTGGTGAACGGCCTTGCGCTTGGCGGCGAGGTAATCCAACCCGTCTTCGACAATGAGGCGGGCGGCAGTGGCTGCGAGTTCTTTCCTTAAAGCATTCATGCGAGGCAGTGTATCCGCCCCTGTCGGGGGATGAATGTGCCTTGAACTTGCCAGGGAATCAAGGGTCTGGAACGGTCCTGGGTGCTTTCTACAATGGCCCGATGCATATTCACATTCTCGGTATCTGTGGCACGTTCATGGGCGGCATCGCCGCGCTCGCGCAAGCTTCCGGTCATCGGGTTACAGGTTGCGACGCCCATGTGTATCCCCCGATGAGCGAGCAACTCGATCAACTGGGAATCCAATTGATCGAAGGTTATGGCGCCGATCAACTGGCGTTGCAGCCCGATCTATGGGTCATTGGCAATGCCGTGTCGCGTGGCAACCCGCTGCTGGAGGCCATTCTCGATGCCGGCCAGCCCTACACCAGCGGCCCGCAATGGTTGGCCGAGCATGTCTTGGCCGGGCGCTGGGTGCTGGCCGTGGCAGGCACGCACGGTAAAACCACAACAACTTCCATGCTGGCTTGGATTCTGAATTACGCCGGCTTGAAGCCGGGCTTTCTCATTGGAGGTGTGCCGGTGGACTTCGGCGAGACCGCGCGCCTCGGCGAAGCGCCATATTTCGTGGTCGAGGCTGATGAGTATGACACCGCGTTTTCCGACAAGCGATCCAAATTCGTGCACTATCGCCCGCACACGGCGGTGCTCAACAATCTCGAATATGACCACGCCGATATCTTTCCTGATCTTGCGGCGATCGAAACCCAGTTTCACCATCTGGTGCGTACGGTACCCAGCCGCGGGAAACTGCTGGTACAAGCCGGCTGCGCCGCGCTGGATCGGGTGTTGGCGCGGGGTTGCTGGAGCATGGTGGAGCATTTTGACGCAGCAACGCAGCAGGGCTGGAGTGCCGAGGGCGATGAACAGAATTTCCATGTGCTCTGGCGAGGTCAGCACCAAGGCGAAGTGCGCTGGCGCTTGATGGGCGCGCACAACCGTGCCAATGCGCTCGCCGCCCTTGCCGCTGCGCGCCATGCTGGCGTACCTGTGGAGCTTGGGTGCGAGGCACTCAGTGCGTTCGCGGGTGTGAAGCGTCGCATGGAGTGGCGCGGTGAGGCTGGTGGCGTGGCGGTGTACGACGACTTTGCCCATCACCCCACGGCCATGGCCACGACCATTGCCGGTTTGCGCCATGGCACCCATGGGCGGGGCCGCATCCTGGCTGTGTTCGAGCCACGCTCCAACACCATGAAGCTCGGCACGATCAAGAGCCGGTTGCCCGATGCGTTGCAAGGAGCTGACCTGAGCCTCGGCTACAGCGGAGGGTTGGACTGGAATCTGGCCGAGACCTTGGCTCCGCTGGGGGCGCGTGCGCGCACCCATGACGATCTCGACGTGCTTGTGGCCGACGTCGTTCGGGAAGCCCAACCTGGCGACCATATTCTGGTGATGAGCAATGGTGGTTTCGGCGGTGTGCACGCCAAACTTTTGCACGCTTTACAGAAGCGGCCGACTTCCCAAGCATCGATGGCTTAAACAGATCGTCACAAAGCCGGATGCCCGTGCGGGATTGCCTCGCATCCGTTGTTGTTTGACCGGAGTCTTGGCATGGATCTGCCGCGCCTGCTAGGATAAGAATCATTCGCATTATCCTGACATGATTCAATTTCGCGGGGCACTTCGGTCTCGCGAGCAAACGGCAACCGTCCTGGCACCATGAATACGCTCGCATCGATGCATCCCGGCGCATGGGCCATCGTCACCAAAGTGCGTGCTGAAGGCGCGCTGATGCATCGCCTGGCCGCTCTGGGTTTGCGCGCCGGCAATCGACTGCTGGTGTTGCGGCGGGCCCGATTTCACGGGCCCATCCATGTGCGGATCGGCACCACGGAACTCCTCCTGCGCCATGCCGACGCGTGTCATGTCGAAGTCGCTGCGTGCCACGAAATGCAAACGGCGTCAGCATGCGCCACGCAGCCCATCGCGCCGCCCCGGATATGAAACGCATCGCCCTGGTGGGCATGCCCAACACGGGCAAGTCCACATTGTTCAACCGACTCACCGGTTCTTCGGCGCGGGTCGGTAACTGGCCTGGTCTGACGGTCGACCTTGCCTCGGCCCGCATTCCTCTGGGCCGTCACATGGCGCAAATCGTCGATCTGCCCGGCATCTACGACTTGCAAGGTCTGACCGATGACGAAGATGTGGTGCAGCACTTCCTGCGGAGCCAGCCTGTCGATCTCGTAGCTGTTGTCATCAATGCAACGCAGATCGACCGTCAACTGGCGCTGGCCGTGCAACTGCACGACAGCGGCTTTCCCTGCATCGTGCTGCTGAACATGGCTGACGAGGCCGAGCGTTATGGTGTGGGAATTGACACGGCAAAGTTGCAGGCCGCGCTGGGCTTGCCGGTTGCAAGCCTGAGTGCCAAGCATGGCCGTGGCTATCACCAGGTGCTGCAACTTCTGGGACAGACACTGGACACGGCCAGACCCCTTGCGCTCGATCATGCGGCGGCTGGATTGGATCGGCGGCAGGACGGTCAGGAAGGCGCGCAGGCCGCACTGGCCGCCGCCGTGCATCGACCCAGCCGCCTGTCCGACACCTGGGCAGCGCGCATCGACCACTGGGTGATGCATCCCTGGGTTGGGCCACCGTTGTTCCTGGCCTTCATGGCCCTGGTGTTCAACGCCGTGTTCACGCTCGGAGCGCCGCTGCAGAAAGGCCTCGGATGGGTGTTCGACCAGTTGCGGGTACACATGTTTGGTCCCGCCCTTGTCTCGGCGCCGAACTGGTTCCGTAGTTTGGTGCTCGACGGCATCTTCAACGGCCTGAGCACAGTGGCTGCCTTTGTGCCTGTCATTTTGCTGTTCTTCGTCTTCATGACCCTGATCGAGGAGAGCGGCTATTTCTCGCGTGCCGCATTTCTCACCGACAGCCTGATGTCGCGCATGGGGCTGGACGGGCGTGGTTTCGTCATGCTGCTCATGGGTTTTGGCTGCAACGTGCCAGCGCTGATGGGGACGCGGGTGATGCGCTCACGCGGGCTGCGCCTGCTGACGATGCTCATCATTCCGTTCTCGCTGTGCTCGGCTCGGTTGCAGGTTTTTCTGTTCATCATCGCCGCACTGTTTTCGCCGCGCATCGCGCCGTGGGTGCTCTTGAGTCTTTATGGTGTGAGTTTCGCCGCCACGTTCGTTTCTGCCGTCCTGTTCAGGCAACACTACCCCAGTAACGAGCCCTTCGTGCTGGAGTTGCCGCCGTACCGCATGCCCACCCTGCGTCAAATCGCGCTGCGCTCCTGGAGTGAAATGCAGCATTTCTTGCGCCGTGCCACCAAGTTCATCGTCATCGGCGTGGTGCTGGTGTGGATGCTCACTAATCTGCCGCCGGGCCAGCCCACCGCAGGGCCACACACACTGGCGGGCTGGGTTGGGCATGCGCTGCATCCGGCTTTCGCGCCGCTCGGTATTCCTCCGGAACTCATCATCGCCCTCATCTTCGGTTTCGTCGCCAAGGAGATCGTCATCGGATCGCTGGCCGTGATCTATAGTCTGCAGGGAGATGCCTTGCAGCACGCCATCGCAGCGCAAATCACACCGGCTGCGGCGTACAGCTTCATGCTGTTCACACTCATCTACACGCCTTGTTTGTCGACTGTGGCCACGCTACGCAGCGAGTCGAAGAGCATGGCCTACACCGGCCTCAGCCTGGTGTGGTCGCTGGCGTTGGCCTGGGGCACATCGCTCGCGTTCTACCAAGGCTCGCGCCTGCTGGGGTTGGCCTGAGGAGCCGCGCCAGGCACTCGAGGTGCATGCCTACAATATCGGCATGTCAGGAAACACACTTGGTTTGCTTTTCGCCGTCACCACGTTTGGTGAATCCCATGGACCGGCGATCGGCTGCGTCATTGACGGCTGTCCCCCTGGCATGACTTTGAGCACAACCGACATTCAGCCGGATCTCGATCGCCGCCGCCCCGGCACCTCGCGCCACGTCACGCAGCGGCAGGAAGCTGACCAGGTCGAAATTCTCTCCGGGGTGTTCGAGGGCCAGACCACTGGCACCCCCATTGCCTTGCTGATCCGCAATACCGATCAGCGCAGCAAGGACTACGGCAATATTCTCGAGACTTTCCGCCCCGGGCACGCCGACTATACCTACTGGCGCAAATACGGACTGCGTGATCCGCGCGGCGGCGGACGCTCATCCGCCCGGCTGACAGCGCCCATCGTGGCCGCCGGAGCCATCGCCAAAAAATGGTTGCAGGCTCAGCATGACGTACGGGTGCGGGGCTGCATGCAGCAGGTCGGCGAGATGAGCATTCCCTTCGAGAGCTGGGACGCTGTTCCCGGCAATGCTTTTTACGCACCCAATGCCGCCGTGGTGCCCGAGATCGAAGCCTACATGGACGCCTTGCGCAAGGCTGGAGACTCCTGCGGTGCGCGCTTGTATGTGGAGGCGCTGAACGTGCCGGCCGGTTGGGGAGAGCCGCTCTACGACAAACTCGACGCCGACATCGCCCACGCCATGATGGGATTGAACGCCGTGAAGGGCGTGGAAATTGGCGCTGGTTTTGCCAGCGTTGCACAAAAAGGCAGTGAGCATGGAGATGAGCTCACGCCTGCAGGCTTCCTCGGCAACAACGCCGGTGGCGTGCTGGGCGGCATCAGCAGTGGGCAGCCGGTCTCGGTGTCCATTGCCATCAAACCGACGTCCAGCATTCGTCTGCCGCGCAGATCCGTCGACCGTGCCGGGCAGCCCACAGTGGTGGAAACCTTCGGCCGCCACGACCCTTGCGTTGGCATCCGAGCCACGCCGATTGCCGAGGCCCTGCTGGCCATTGTGTTGATGGACCATGCGCTGCGCCACCGAGCACAATGCGGGGATGTTCGCATCCCCGTGCCACCGATCCCTGGCCAAGTCGTTGCTTGATGTTGTGGCCCACGCGGGTTGCCGCGCGTGGATGGGGTATGGTCCCGCAGAAAGGAATCGAACCTGTATTTTCCGCTTAGGAGGCAGCCGTTCTATCCATTGAACTACGGCGAGGCAGTCGGCGATTGTAGAGTGCCGTGCCTCATGGGCTTGAGGCTTGCGCGCGGCTCAGCGCCATGCGCAGCGCAGTTTCAACAGCTTGAGAAAGCGTGCGGCGATCAGTGTTTTGCGTGGTTTCCAGGCCGTGAATCTCGATTCGCAGTGGCCCGGCGCAAGCCATGCGCCATAGAGTGCCGAGCATGGTTTCGTCGCCGACATAGGCCGGTGCGCGAGCGTAGTGGCCGCTGCGTGCGTCGAGGTAGCGCAGCAGTACGGGCTGCACTGGACTGCCGCTGCTCACGGCGGCCTGGAACAGGTTGGCGTGCAGCGGCAGAATCTCGCGACCGTCAGATGTGGTGCCTTCGGGGAAAACGCTGATGCGTTGGCCCTGGCGCAGGGCCTCGGCCATGTGGTGCACGACGCGCATGGCGTCGCGCGGGCGTTCGCGTTCGATGAACAGGGTGCCGGCACCGCGCGCGAGCGCGCCAAGCAAGGGCCATCGGTCGATATCGGACTTGGCGACGAAGCGCGTCGGCTGCATGGCGTTGAGCGCGATGATGTCGAGCCAAGAGACGTGGTTGACGGCGAGCATGCAAGGCGGCGGCTGAAACGCGCCCAGCATGTCAAGTTCGACGCGGCAGGCGCGCAGCATGCGCTGCGACCAGGCGCGAATGGCGTCTTCGCGCTGCTGCAGGGTGAACATGGGAAAACGCCGCAAGGTGACGAGCCCGCGCATCACCAGCACGGCAATGCGCAACAGCATCCACGCCAGGCGCAGCGCGCCCATCATCTTGGCTTGGGGCCTGGGCCTTGTGAGCCTGAGGCTCCTGCCGGTGCGGCAGGGCTGCGCGGCGAGCAGGCCATGCTGCCGTTGCTGGTCACCGGTTCGGATTCGCCGTCGGCGGCGTTGAAAATCACACGGCCATCGATGATGGTGGCGCGCACCCGACCGCTGAGTTGCATCGTCGCCAGCGGGGTGTGCTTGATGCGGCTGCGCAAGCACTCGGGATCGGCCATCCAGCGTGCTTCGGAGTCGACCACGATCAACTCGGCCGCAGCTCCTGGCTGCAGTTGCAAAGGCGCCAAGCCGGCAGCGGCGGCTGCGCGGCTGGTGGCCACGGCCAGCGCCTGCGGCAGACTCAGCCCACTCTGGCGTGCATAGGCAAGCACAGCGGGTAGCAGCAACTCAAGTCCCGTGGCGCCGGGTGCAGCCTCGGCGAAGGGGAGGATTTTGCCGTCACTGTCCACAGGGGTGTGGTCGGAGCACAGTGCGTCGATGGCGCCGTCGGCCAAGCCTTGCAGCAGCGCGGCGCGATCGGCCGCCTGGCGCAGGGGAGGGTCCAGGCGCATGCGGGCGTCGAACCAGCCGATGTCGAGGTCGGTCAGCAAGAGGTTGTGGATGGATGCATCGGCCGTGATCGGCAGGCCCTCGGCCTTGGCCTGGCGCAACAAGTCGACCCCCGCGGCGCTCGAGAGCTTGCTGACATGCACCGCGCAACCCGTGTTGCGCACCAGCGCGAACAGGGTTTGCAAGGCGATGGTCTCGGCCATCACCGGCACGCCGGGCAGCCCCAGGCGCTGGGCATAGGCGCCGCTGGCCGCAACGCCGCGGCCGAGGTGTGCATCCAGCGGGCGAAGCCACACCTTGTAGCCGAAGGTGCTGGCGTATTGCAGTGCGCGATAGAGCAGTTGGGTGTCGGCCACCGGGACGTCGGCCTGCGACAAGCCGATGCAACTGGCCTTCACCAGTGAGGCCATTTCAGCCAGGCGCTCGCCCTTGAGCCCCACGGTGAGCGCGCCCAACGGATACACCCGTGAGCGCTTGATGCGCCGCGCGCGCCAGCGCAGCATTTCCACCAGACTGGGTTCGTCGAGCACGTGGTCGGTGTCGGGCGGGCAGATGACGCGGGTGACCCCACCGGCGGCTGCTGCGGCGAGTTCGGAATCGAGCAGCCCCTCGGCCTCGCCGCCTGGTTCGCCAAGTCGGGCACAGAGGTCGACCAGGCCCGGCATGACCAGGCAGCCGAAAGCGTCGAGGGTCTGGTCGGCGACAAAGCCCTCGGGCGCTCGGCCCACTGCGACGATGCTTTCGCCGGCGATGGCGACATCTCCCAGGGATTGCAGCCCGCTTGCGGGGTCGATGAGGGTGCCGCCGCGCACGAGGATGTGGTGGGGATGGCTCATGGCGTATGGATTCGCGCCGTCTCAGGCGCTGGCGTTGGCAATGATGGACAGCACCGCCATGCGCACGGCGATGCCGAAACGCACCTGCGGCAGGATGACACTCTGCACGCCGTCGGCCACCGACGAGTCGATTTCCACTCCGCGGTTGATCGGCCCCGGATGCATGACGATGGCATCGGGTTTGGCCAGCGCCAGACGCTCGGGCGTGAGGCCGTACATCATGTGGAATTCGCTGGCCGAGGGCAGCAGTCCGCCGGTCATGCGCTCGTTTTGCAGTCTCAGCATCATCACCACGTCGGCGTCCCTCAGCCCTTCGCGGATGTCGTGGCAGACGCGCACGCCCATGGAGCGCAGGTCTCCGGGAACCAGGGTTTTCGGGCCCACCGCGCGCACCTCGGGTACCCCCAGGGTTGTAAGGGCGTGGATGGCCGAACGCGCCACGCGTGAATGCACCAGGTCGCCGACGATAGCCACGGTCAGTGCCGTGAAGTCGGGCTTGTAATGGCGGATGGTGGTCATGTCCAGGAGGCCTTGCGTGGGATGGCCGTGGCGTCCGTCGCCGGCATTGACCACATGGACATGTCCCGGCACATGCTGGGAGATGAGGTAGGGCGCACCGCTTTGTGCATGGCGCACGACGAAGATGTCGGCGTCCATTGCCACCAGGTTGGCCATGGTGTCGAGCAGGGATTCGCCCTTGCTCGTGCTGGAGCGCTGGATGTCGAGGTTGAAGACGTCGGCGGAGAGCCGCTGCGCCGCAATCTCGAACGTGGTGCGGGTGCGGGTGGAGTTTTCGAAAAAGAGGTTGAACACGCTTTTGCCGCGCAGCAGCGGCACCTTCTTCACCTCGCGGTCGCCGAAGCTGACGAAACCCTGCGCGGTGTCGAGGATGCGCAGCAGCACGTCGCGCGGCAGCCCCTCTGTGCTCAGCAGGTGGCGCAACTCTCCGTGGCGATTGAGCTGGGGGTGGGTGGTGTTCAAGCCTTGGACTCCAGGCGGAAGGCCAGACGCATGGTCTGGAGCTGGGTTTCGTCGCGTTCAAGTGCAAGCATGTGCATGGGCGGCAGCACCATCTGTGCGGCGCAAAGCTGGGCACAGATCGGCAGTTCGCGGCCGCCACGGTCGATCAGTACGGCGAGATCGACGCGTGCCGGGCGGCCGAAGTCATACAACTCGTTGAGGGCTGCACGCGTGGTTCGCCCGGTGTAGAGCACGTCGTCCACCAGCAAGATGGTGCGGCCATTGACGTCGAAGGGCAGGGTGGTGCGGTTGGCGCTGGGGTGCAGGCCACGCGTGGCGAAATCGTCTCGATGGAATGTCGAAGACACCACGCCGAAGGGTGTGGTCAGATCGAGGTCGGCATGCAGCCGTTCGGCCAGCCAGGCGCCGCCGGAGTAGATGCCGACGATCGCCGGTTCCGCCCGGGAGTCGTTGCCAGCCGCCATGCTGGCGCGAGCCAGCCAGTTGCGTACCAACACCAGCAGCTGTGCGTAGAGGGCCTCGGCATCGGGTGCTTGGGGCATCGTCATGGCATGGCTTGGAGAAATTGTTCCAGAATCAGCCGCGCCGACTCGGCGTCCACGTCCAAGGCTCCGGCGTCTTCCGCGGCCCGAGAGGTGTAGCGCTCATCCACCATCGCCACCGGCAGCTTGAAGCGGCCGTGCAACTGGTTGGCGAACCGCCGTGCCTGCGTCGTGCGCAACTGTTCTTCACCTTCTCGCGACAGTGGCAGGCCGACGACGAGTTGCGTCGGCTGCCAGAGCGCGATGAGCTGGCCGATGGCGTCGAACTTGGCATCTCGCCGCTCTGCGCGGACGCTTTGCAACGGCCTGGCACTGGCCGTGAGGGTGTTGCCGATGGCCACGCCGATGCGTTTTTCCCCGAAATCGAAACCCATCACCACACCGGCAATGGCCATCATCGGCTGCCTGATGCTGGCGGCTGCCTGGGCTTCAGGCATGTCCGGCCGTTTGCGACAGGCTCAAAGTGGAAATACCCATGAGCGACATGGCGGCCTCGAAGCGGTGCTCCACCGGAATGTCGAAGACGATGGCGGCGTCTGCCTCGACGGTGAGCCAACCGTTGTGGGCGATTTCGTCTTCCAGTTGCCCCGCGCTCCAGCCCGAGTAACCCAAGGCGACAAAGAAGCGCGTTGGGCCGTCACCCGCGGAGATGTGCTCGAGCACATCCTTGGATGTGGTCATCTGCAGTCCGCCGGGAATGTGCAGGGTGGAGGCGTAGGTCTTGTCGGTGGGGTCGTGCAGCACAAAGCCGCGCTCGGTTTGCACTGGCCCGCCGTAATACACCGTCTGTGTCGCAAGCAGCGGTTGATCGAGGGGCAGGTCCACGCGATCGAATAGGTCTTTGAGGGCGATGTCGGTCGGACGATTCACCACCAGACCAAGTGCGCCGCGCGCTGAATGCTCGCAGACATAGATGACACTGCCGGAAAACGTGGAGTCAGCCATGCCTGGCATGGCAATGAGGAACTGGTGACTCAGATTGGAGGCGTCGGCGCGAGGATTCATGACGCCATATTATCGCGGCGCAAGCATTGAATGCAGGCTTCCAGCCATCTTCCCCATGTCATCTCCACAGATCGCTTCTCCGACGCATAGGCCCAACCTGGTCTGGCTGCGGCGCGACCTGCGGCTGAGGGACAACACGGCCTTGCATCACGCGATGGCACGGGGTGCGCTGGTGGTCTTCGGCTTCGTGTTCGATACCGACATCCTCCAGCCCTTGCTGCAACTGGGTGCGAAGGCGGATCGGCGCCTGACCTTCATCCACCAGAGTCTGCGCGAGCTGGACCTGGCTTTACGCCAGATGGGTTCAGCCTTGCTGGTGGAGCACGGCCGGGCGGCAGACTGCATCCCGCGCCTCGCCGCCCGCATTGGCGCGGCAGCGGTGTACGTCAACCATGACTATGAACCCGGCGCCGTACAGCGCGACGCTGAGGTTGCCGGTCTCCTAGCTGCCCGGGGCGTCGAGTTTCATGGCGTTCACGACCAGGTCCTGCTGCATCCCGATGCCCTGCTGACCGGCCAAGGCAAGCCTTACAGCGTCTTCACGCCCTACAAAAACGCCTGGCTCAAGCGCGTGCAGCCCGACGATCTGGCCGCGCGCGATACGGCACACCTGCCGCGTCGGCTCTGGCCCGTCTTGGCACCGCACGCACTGCCAAGCCTGGACGCACTGGGCTTCGAGGCCGCCGCCTTGCCTGCCGGGCTGCCCGCTGGAAGCCATGGAGCCGAGACGCTCTTCGCGGATTTTCTGCCACGCATGGACGCTTATGCCCAGGCACGCGACTATCCCGCGGTCAAGGGTACGAGTTATCTGTCGGTGCATTTGCGCTTCGGCACCATCAGCGTGCGCGAGTTGGCGCGCGAGGCTTGGAAGCGCGCGCAGGCTGGTAGCCAGGGCGCGGCCACTTGGCTGAGTGAGCTGATCTGGCGCGATTTTTATGCTCAGATCCTGCATCACCATCCGCAAGTCGTGGACCATGCCTTCAAGCCGGAATACGACCGCATCGCTTGGGACGATGCGCCCGCCTTGCATGCCGCCTGGCGCGAGGGCCGAACTGGCTACCCTCTGGTCGATGCAGCCATGCGCCAACTCAACGCCACGGGCTATATGCACAACCGGCTGCGCATGGTCACAGCGAGCTTTTTGACCAAGGACCTGGGGCTCGACTGGCGCTTGGGCGAACGTTATTTCGCCCTCAAGCTCAACGACTACGATCTCGCGGCGAACAATGGCGGCTGGCAATGGGCGGCCTCCACGGGGTGCGACGCCCAGCCTTACTTTCGCATCTTCAACCCTGTGGCACAAAGCGAACGGTTCGATCCCAAGGGGCGTTTCATCCGGCGTTACGTGCCCGAGCTTGCGGGCCTGTCGGATGCGGACATCCATGCTCCATGGTTGGCTCCGTTGCTGTCGCTGCAACGCGCTGGCGTGCAACTCGATCTGGACTATCCCATGCCGGTGGTGGACCATGCCGAAGCTCGCGCCCGTACCTTGCGGCGCTATGCCGTGGTGAAAGATAAAAGCCCGAACTGAGCCGACTTGGCACGACGCGGCGAGGCATGGCATCACCGCATGCCGACCAAGCGGCTGCGGCGTCAGTGCAGCAAGGTCTGGGGCATGTAGCGCCGAATCAAGCCCAGGAGTTCGTCTTCCGAATAGGGCTTGCCGAGGTAATGGTTCACGCCGAGTTCCTGCGCGTAATTGCGATGCTTGTCGGCAATACGCGAGGTGATCATGATGACCGGCAGGTGACGGGTGCGCTCGTCGGCGCGAATGTTGCGCGTCAGGTCGAACCCATCCATGCGCGGCATTTCGATGTCGGTGAGCACCACGTCGGGCAAGGTTCCCTGCAACTGCTCCAGCGCGTCCAATCCGTCTTTGGCCAGTAACACGGCGTAGCCGTTGCGGCTGAGGAAGCGCTGGGTGACACGGCGTACGGTGATGGAGTCGTCCACCACCAGCACGGTGTTGCCAACTGCTTGCGCTGGTGCGACGGCAGCGGGGGGTTGGGCATGGGTGGCCGATCCAGACACGACGGCGGACGGATGCGCCGGCTCCGTGGTGGCAGGCCATGCTGCGGCCCGCGCGCTGGCGGCCCGCGCCATGAGTTGAGCAGCTTGCTCGCCATAGACCGCAGCCAATGCAACGGGGTTGTAGATGAGTACCAGATTGCCGTTGGGCAAGACGGAAATGCCAGCCAGACCCGGCACGCGCGAGAGTTGCGGCCCCAGATTCTTGACCACAACTTCCTGGCTACCCAAGACTTCATCGACCTGCAGCGCCAGGCGCTGCGCTGCGCTGCGAATGAGCACGACTGGGATGGTGCGGCCGGGTGCTTCGGTGCTGGCGCCCGAGTCGGCCGTGAGGGCGCCGAGCCAGAAGAATGGCAGATCCTGGCCAGCATGCAGCAGTTGCTGGCGCGCGGCGGCGGCAGCCACATCGGCCGGTTTCAGCCGCAGAACGAGGTCCACGAGACTGGCCGGCGCGGCAAACACTTTGGAGCCGGCGCGCAGCAGGACGACTTGGGTTACGGCCGTGGTCAGCGGCAAAACCAGCGTGAATGTGCTGCCCAGCCTGGGTCTGGAT
>VFSW01006480.1_pt1 | contig 17204 bp, 14 predicted proteins | sample 5358111 | NCBI WGS metagenome assembly VFSW01 (sample SAMN11554181, study PRJNA540505) | mine drainage metagenome | isolation source: sediment from site ElyBrook_90M | place: USA: Ely Copper Mine, Vershire, VT | collected 2017
ATGATCGAGATCGGCGGCAAGCCGATCCTGTGGCACATCCTGAAGATCTACTCCCGCCACGGCATCAACGACTTCGTGATCTGCCTGGGCTACAAGGGCTACGTCATCAAGGAGTTCTTCGCCAATTACTTCCTGCACACGTCGAACGTCACCTTCGACATGAAGAAGAACAAGATGACCGTCCACCACAACCATTCCGAGCCCTGGCGCGTGACCTTGGTGGACACCGGCGACGAGACCATGACCGGCGGCCGCCTCAAGCGCGTCGGCGGCTACCTGAATGGCGGCAGCTTCTGCCTGACCTACGGCGACGGCGTCTCGGACGTGGACATCTCCGCCTCGATCGCGTTCCACCGCAAGAGCCGGGCGCAGGCGACGCTGACCGCGGTGCAGGCTCCCACGCGCTTCGGGACGCTGGAGATGGAGCGCGGCCGCGTGACCAGCTTCCGCGAGAAGGTCCCGGGCGACGCGGGCTGGATCAACGGCGGGTTCTTCGTCGTCGAGCGCGAGGCCCTGGGCCTCATCGCCGACGACGCGACGCGCTGGGAAGCGGAGCCGCTCGAAGCGCTCGCCCGCAAGGGACAGCTCGCCGCCTATAAGCACAAGGGCTTCTGGCAGCCGATGGACACCTTGCGCGACAAGCACCATCTCGAGGAGCTGTGGGCGTCGGGCAAGGCCCCGTGGAAGGTCTGGAAGTGAAGGCCGCGTTCGGGGGCGCCTTTTCCGGGCGCACCGTCCTGGTCACGGGCCACACGGGATTCAAGGGCGCGTGGCTGTCGCTGTGGCTGAGCGAGCTGGGCGCGAAGGTCGCGGGCTGCGCGCTGGCCCCGGACACGACCCCGAACCTGCACGACCAGCTGGGCCTCGGGCGCCTCGTCGACTCGCGCCTCGGCGACGTGCGCGACGCGGCCTTCCTTGAAAAGACCCTGCGCGAGGTCCGGCCCGAGGTCGTCTTCCATCTCGCCGCCCAGCCGCTGGTGCGGCTCTCCTACGAAAAGCCCGCCGAGACCTTCGCGATCAACGTCCAGGGAACCGCGAACCTCCTCGACGCCGCGCGCCGGACGGACTCCGTGCGCGTCTGCGTGGTCGTCACCACGGACAAGTGCTACCGGAACCGGGAGGACGGCCGCGCCTACCGCGAGGACGACCGCCTGGGCGGCCACGACCCCTACAGCGCCAGCAAGGCCTGCGCCGAGCTGGTCGTCTCGTCCTACCGCGACTCGTTCTTCGGCAAGGAAGGCCGCGTCTCGCTGTCCTCCGCGCGCGCGGGCAACGTGATCGGCGGCGGGGACTGGGCCGCCGACCGCCTGGTGCCCGACTGCGTGCGCGCTCTCGCCGCCGGCCGCCCCATTTCCGTGCGCAACCCGAGCTCCGTGCGGCCGTGGCAGCACGTCTTGGACCCGCTGTCCGGCTACCTGACGCTCGCCGCGCGCCAGCTCGCCGAGCCCGCCGCCTTCGCCGAGGCCTGGAACTTCGGCCCCGACGCCGGCGCCGCGCTGACCACGGGCGAGGTCGCGGACCTGGTCGTGAAAGCCTGGGGCTCCGGGCGCTGGACGAGCGCTCACGATCCGTCGGCCCCGCACGAGGCCGGCCTCCTGAGCCTCGACAGCGCGAAAGCTCATGCGCGCCTGGGCTGGCGCCCGGGCTTCGGGCCCAAGGACGCCGTTGAGCGCACCATCGCCTGGTACCGCGCCGCGCGCGAGAAGGGCTTCGACGCGGCCGCCTTCACGCGCCGCCAGATCGCCGATTACTGCGCCGCCGCCGCGGCCGGGAGCTCCCGTTGACCAAGAAAGACGCCGCCCCCGCCGCCGCGCCCGAAGCCGCCCTGCGCGAGGCGGTCCTGGCCGCCGTGCGCGAGTTCCACAAGGTGAAGTTCGCCAAGCACCCGTTCGTTCCCGGCAAGACGCCCATCCCCCCGTCCGGCAAGGTCTTCGACGCGGAGGAGATGGTCAGCCTGGTGGACTCGGGCCTGGATTTCTGGCTCACCACCGGGCGCTTCGCCGAGAGCTTCGAGCGCTCCTTCGCCAAGCGCCTGGGGCTGCCCCACGCGCTGCTCGTCAACTCGGGCTCCTCGGCCAACCTTCTGGCGGTCTCGGCGCTGACCGCGCACGAGCTCGGCCACCGCCGGCTCAAGCCCGGCGACGAGGTGGTCTCGACGGCGGTCTCCTTCCCGACCACGATCAACCCCATCCTCCAGTGCGGCGCGGTCCCCGTGCTGGTGGACGCCGCCGCCCCGACCTACGACGCGCTCCCCGAGCGCGTCGCCGCGGCGGTGACGCCGAAGACGCGGGCGATCATCCTCGCCCACACTCTGGGCAACCCGTTCGACCTGAAGGCCGTGCGCGCCATCGCCGACAAGCACGACCTGTGGCTGATCGAGGACTGCTGCGACGCCCTGGGCTCGCGCCACGACGGCGAGCTCGTCTCCTCCGTCGGCGACATCGCGACCTTCAGCTTCTACCCCGCCCACCACATCACCATGGGCGAGGGCGGCGCCGTCGCCACGCGCAACGGCCGGCTCAAGAAGCTGCTGGAGTCCTTCCGCGACTGGGGCCGCGACTGCTGGTGCGCGCCCGGCAAGGACGACACCTGCGGCAAGCGCTTCGGCTGGACGCTGGGCGGCCTGCCCGCCGGCTACGACCACAAGTACACCTATTCGCACCTCGGCTACAACCTGAAGGCGACCGACATGCAGGCCGCCGTCGGCGTCGCCCAGCTCGAGAAGCTCGACGGCTTCATCGCCGCGCGGCGCCGGAACTTCGACGCGCTGAAGCGGGGGCTCAAGCCCTTCGAGGACCGCCTGATCCTCCCCGAGCCCACGCCGAACTCCGAGCCGTCGTGGTTCGGCTTCCCGATCAGCGTGCGTCCCGGAGCGTCCTTCAAGCGCGAGAAGCTGACCGCCTTCCTGGAGAGCCGCAGGATCGGCACGCGCCTGCTCTTCGCCGGCAACATCACGCGCCAGCCGTACTTCAAGGAGCAGCCGCACCGCGTCGTCGGGGATCTGACCGGCTCCGACCGCGTGATGCACGACGCCTTCTGGATCGGCGTCTACCCCGGCATCACGCCCGAGATGATCGCGTACGTGGTCGAGCAGTTCTCCGCGTTCTTCGAAAAGGAATGACCGCGAGCCTGAAAGCCGGCGCGCCGCTCGATCCGAAGACGCTGCGGCGGAGCGTGCTGCGCATGGCGCACCGCGGGCAGGCCGTCCACGTGCCGTGCGCGTTCTCGCTGATCGAGATCCTCTCCGTGCTGTACTCCCGCTTCCTGCGCTTCGACCCCGCCGACCCCCGCCATCCCGAGCGCGACTACATGGTCCTGTCGAAAGGCCACGGGGTGATGGCGGCCTACGCCTGCTTCCGGGAGCTCGGCTGGCTCGAGCAGGAGCATCTGGACCGTTATTTCTCGGACGGCTCCCTGCTGCGCGGCCTGTCCGAGGCCGACATCCCCGGCCTGGAGGTCACGTCGGGCTCCCTGGGCCACGGCCTGCCCGTCGCGGCCGGGCTGGCCTTCGGCCTGAAGCGCAAGAAGAAGCCGCAGAGGGTGTACTGCGTCGTCGGCGACGGGGAGCTCAACGAGGGCTCCATGTGGGAGGCCCTGGCGTTCGCCGCCCACGCGCGCCTGGACAACCTGACCGTCATCGTCGACGCCAACGGCTTCCAGGCCATGGGCGCGACCGAGTCCATCCTGAGCATGGAGCCCCTGGTCGGCAAGTTCTCCGCCTTCGGCCTCGCCGCCGCGGAATGCGACGGGCACGACGCCGCCGCCCTGGAGAAGACCCTCCGCGAGCTGCAGCGCGCGCCCGGAAAGCCCCAGGCCCTGGTCGCGCGGACCGTCAAGGGCAAGGGCGTGTCCTTCATGGAAGCCGACAACGCCTGGCACTACACGCGCCTCACCGACGAGACCCTGGCCCGCGCGCTGAAGGAATTGGGGGACTGATGCGCGAGCTTCTCTCCGCGCTGATCGCCGACTCGGCCGCCGCCGACCCGAACTGGATCGTGCTGTCCGGCGACCACGGCTACGCGCTGTTCGACGCCCTCCGGCGCCGGACCCCCGATCAATTCGTCAACGCGGGCGTGGCCGAGCAGGGCATGGTCGGCCTGGCCGCGGGGCTGGCCCGCGCGGGCTACCGGCCGCTGGTGTACGGCCTGGCGGCCTTCGTGCCGATGCGCGTCCTGGAGCAGATCAAGGTCGACGTGTGCTTCTCGCGCCTGCCCGTCGTGTTCCTGGGCGACGGGGCGGGGCTGGTCTATTCGACGCTCGGCGCGTCGCACCAGTGCGCGGAGGATCTCGCCTGCCTGCGCCCGCTCCCCCATCTGCAGATTTTTTCGCCGTGCGACGCCGAGGAGCTGCGCGCGTGCTACGGCGAAGCGGCGGCGTCGCCCCTGCCCAGCTACATCCGCATCGGCAAGAGCGACCGCCCCGCCGTGAACAAGGAGCGCCTCGCCTCGACGCGCCCCCATTTCGTCCGCCGCGCCGAAGGCGCGCGGACCTGCCTGGTCGCGACCGGCTCCATGGTCGCCCCCTGCGCGGAGATCGCCGAGGCGCTGGGGCTTTCCTGCCTGTCGGTGCCCAAGATCAAGCCGCTCGACCCCGAGATCCTGACGGTCCTCGCGCCGTTCCGGCGCGCGATCGTCGTCGAGGAGCACAGCCGCCACGGCGGCCTGGCCTCGGCGATCCTGGAGCGCACGGCCGAGGAGTCGGCTCCGACGAAAATCCCCCTGATCCGGAGCATCGGCCTGCAAGACCGCTTTTCCCATCTGTGCGGCTCCTACCAGTACGCCCTGTCCGAGCACGGCCTCGACGATCGCGCGCTCCGCGCCCGCGTCGCCGAGCTGGCCGCGGCGCCCCTCGCCCGATGAAGCTCATCAGCGTCGTCACGCCGTGCTACAACGAGCAGGACAACATCCGCGCGCTCCACGCCCAGGTCCGGGAGGCCTTCGCGGGGCTTCCCGGCTGCGCCTACGAGCACATCTGCATCGACAACGCCTCGAAGGACGGCACCGTCGCCGTCCTGCGCGAGCTGGCGCGCGAGGACAAGAACCTCAAGGTCATCGTCAACGCGCGCAACTTCGGCCACATCCGCTCGCCCCACCACGCCCTGCTCCAGGCCAAAGGCGACGCCGCCATCCTCATGGCCAGCGACCTCCAGGACCCGCCCGCCCTCATCCCGCAATTCGTGAAGAAGTGGGAGGAAGGCTACAAGGTCGTCCTCGGCATCAAGACGACCAGCGAGGAGTCGCCGCTCATGTTCTTCGTCCGGAAGGTCTACTACGACCTGATCGGGCGCCTGTCCGAGATCGAGCTCGCCAAGAACAACACCGGCTTCGGCCTTTACGACCGCGCCGTGCTCGACGTCCTGAAGACGATCGACGACCCGTATCCCTACTTCCGCGGCCTGATCTGCGACATCGGCTTCGACCAGGCGCGCATCGAGTACACGCAGGCGCGGCGGCGGCGCGGCATCACCAGCAACAACTTCTACACGCTCTACGACATGGCGATGCTGGGGATCACGAACCACTCGAAGGTCCCGCTGCGCCTGGCCACCATGCTGGGATTCGCCATGTCGGCGCTCAGCTTCACCGTCGGCCTCTTTTATTTGGTCTACAAGCTGATCTTTTGGAACAAATTCTCCCTGGGCACGGCCCCGATCCTGATCGGCCTGTCCCTGTTCGCGTCGGTCCAGCTGTTCTTCATCGGCATCCTCGGCGAGTACATCGGCTCGATCCACACCCAGGTCCTCAAGCGCCCGCTCGTCGTCGAGAAAGAGCGCATCAACTTCTAAACCCGAATTCCCTCATGGGCTTGGCCCGAGGCATGCTTCAGATATGCCGAGCCGCGGGAACTTTTTCGGGGGGCAATCCGTATACAGAGAGGGCGTTCCCCTGGGACTTTGGACCCTGGCGGGCGGTCCGCCCCGGAGGTAATATCAATCATGGACGATTTCGAGAGTTCCCCGGCCACCCGGGCCGACATCCGCCGCTTGGACGATAAGATCGACCGCTTGGACTTGAAAGTCGACGCGGGCGTCCGCCGCTTGGACGATAAGATCGACCGCTTGGACTTGAAGGTCGACGCGGGCGTCCGCCGCTTGGACGATAAGATCGACTCCGCAACGGCGCGCTTGGCCAAGGAGATCGTCGCGACGCAGGCCGACGTGCGCGAGATCAAGGCGACGATGGCGACGAAGACCGACGTGGACCGCATCCTTGCCGCCGTCCTTCACGGCCGCGGCGAGCCCGGAAGCGCGCGCGCTCTCTAAATGAGGAGACGGCCGCGGAATTGGTAAAATAAGACGGTCTTGGAACGCTCCCCGCTGGCCGCCGATCTCGACGAGATGCTCGCGCGGACGCCGCGCCTTTGGGACGGCCTGCGCGGCGCGCGGATTTTCCTGACCGGCGGCACCGGCTTCTTCGGGACCTGGCTGCTTGAGAGCCTCTTCCACGCGGACCGCAAGCTGGGCCTCGGCGCGAAGGTCGTCGTCCTCACGCGCGACGAGGCGGCCTTCCGCGCGAAATCGCCGCGCCTGGCCGCCGACCGCCGGCTCGACTTCCACCCTGGCGACGTCCGGACCTTCGAATTTCCCTCCGGCGGCTTCACGCACGTCGTCCACGCCGCGACGCAGGCCAGCGTCCGCCTCGCCCGGGAGCAGCCGGAGCTGATGCGCGACGTGATCGTGGCCGGCACGCGCCGGACGCTGGAGTTCGCGGAGCAGTGCGGCGCGAAGAAATTCCTCCTCGCCAGCTCCGGCGCCGTGTACGGCCGCCAGCGGCCCGGCGTGGAGCGCGTCGCCGAGGACGATCCGGGCTTCGACGCACCGCTGGACCCGCCCTCCGCCTACGCCGAGGGCAAGCGCGCGGCCGAGAGGCTGTGCGCGGAGGCGGCGGGGCGCGGCCTGGACGCGACGGGCGCCCGCGGCTTCGCCTTCGTCGGGCCGCATCTGCCGCTCGACGCGCACTTCGCCGTCGGGAATTTCCTGCGCGACGCCCTGCGCGGCGGCCCCATCGAGGTGCGCGGCGACGGGACGCCGGTGCGCTCCTATCTGTACGCCTCCGACCTGGCCGTTTGGCTGTGGACCATCCTGCTCAAGGGCCGGCCCGGGCGCGCTTATAATGTCGGCTCGGAGCGCGGCGTGACCGTCGCCGAGCTCGCGGAGACGGTGCGCCGCGTCGTCGCGCCCGGCGCCGAGGTCCGGATCGCGCGGGCTCCGTCGCCCGGGCGGCCGGCGGAGCGCTACGTGCCCGAGACCGCCCGCGCCCGCGCCGAATTGGGCCTGGGCGAAAGCGTCGGTTTGGAAGACGCGCTGCGCCGCACGGCCGCCTGGGAGCGCGCCCGCTCCTCCGCGTGAAGCGCCTCGCGGCCCATCGCAAGAAGCTCCTGTACCTCGCCGCCGGCGCGTGGAACACCGCGTTCGGCTACGGCGCCTTCGCCGGGCTCTACATGCTCGGCCGGCGCTTCGGCTGGCATTACCTCGTCGCGCTGACGCTCAGCCAGATTCTCGCGATCCTCAACGCCTATCTCAGCTACAAGTTCTTCGTCTTCCGCACCCGGGGCCGCTGGCTTGGCGAGCTCGCGCGGTTCTCGACGGTGTACTGGGTCGTCTTCGCGGTCAACGCCGCCGCCCTGCCCGCCCTGGTGCGCGGCCTCCGCTGGAACCCGCTCGCCGCGCAGGCCGTCTTCGCCGCCGTCACGGTCATCGCGAGCTATCTCGCCCACTCGCGATTTTCGTTCGCCTCGCCGACGGCGGGAGAAGCAATCCGAGGGAAATAAGAAGCCTCGAGCAGGCGCGCATTCTTTTGTCGGATCTGGTCTGCGATCGGACGCCCGAGCAGCAGAAGTCTCTCTACGCGGCCCTGAAGCAACTCGCCCGCCAAACGGAAAGAATCCCGCGCCGTTGACGGTCGCGCCGCCGCCGCGCCTCCGCGAGACCGGGCTCCCGCCAGAACGTTTTTGGACGCTCAATCGTATGATTGCATGAGGCCCCGCCGCGTATGAAGCCGCTCCGCATTTTCATCAGCGGCGCGCAAAAGGAGTTCGCCGAGGAACGCGCGGCTCTCCGGGACTACCTGCGCAACGACGCGCTCCTGCGCCTGTTCTTCGATGTGTTTCTCTTCGAAGAGGTCCCCGCCGCCGACCGCAGGACGGACGACGTTTATCTCAATGAAGTCGAGCGTTGCGACGTTTACGTGGGCTTGTTCGGCGACGATTACGGGCACGAGGACGCGCGGGGGATTTCGCCGACTCGGCGGGAATTCGAGCTGGCGGCCCGACGGCGAAAGCATCGCTTGATTTTCGTCAAAGGCGCGGACGACCGGCGCAAGCAACCCAAGATGCGGGCCCTGATCCGGCTGGCGGGCGACGAACTCATCCGCCGCCGTTTCGTCTCGACGGCGGAATTGATCGGAGCGGTGTATGCCGCTCTGGTGCAATACTTGGAACATCGCGAGTTGATTCGAACCGGGCCATTCGACGCCGCACCCTGCCCGAACGCGGCCTTCGCCGACCTCGACCCGGAGCGGATGGCGTGGTTTCTCCGCGAGGCGCGGCGGGCGCGGGGTTTGCCGCTGGCGGAAGAAGCGACGCCGACGGAGTTACTCACCCATTTGAATCTTCTGAACGACGGCCGCCCCAGCCATGCGGCCGTGCTGTTGTTCGGGAAGCAGCCGCAGCGGTTTTTGATCTCATCGGAGGTCAAGTGCGCCAGCTTCCACGGGACGGAGGCGGCCAAGCCGATCGCCTCGTATCAGGTTTACAAAGGCACGCTCTTTGCTCTCGTGGATCAGGCGACGGATTTCGTGATGTCGAAGATCAATCTTCGCGTCGGCACGCGCGCGGCCGGACCGCAAGCGCCGGTGGCCTACGAAATTCCGCGCGAGGTAGTGGCGGAAGCCATCGTCAACGCCATCGCGCACCGCGATTACGCCGGCAAGGGCAGCGTGCAGGTGATGCTCTTTGCCGACCGGCTGGAGGTATGGAATCCGGGCGGCTTGCCGCAGTCGCTGACGCTGGCGATGCTGCGCGTGGCGCACGGTTCGGTCCCGGGCAATCCGTTGCTGGCCGAATCGCTTTATTTGGCGAAATACATCGAGAGAATGGGGACCGGCACCCGGGACATGATCCGGCGATGCCAAGAAGTGGGATTGCCCGAACCGGAGTTTTCCGTAAACGATGGGTTTACGACGACCATCCATAGAATCGAAACAGCAGTGATACGGCCAGAGTCGCGGCCAGAGTCGCGGCCAGAGTCGCTGGAACTGCGGGTGTTAACCTCATTGCTGAGCGGGCCGTTGTCAAAGGCGGAGCTGTCTTCCCGGCTGGGGCACCGAGAAATTTCAGGCCAGCTTAACAAGGTGATCCGCCTTCTCTTCTCAGAACGGAATGTCGATCGGACCATTCCGGGCAAGCCCGCGAGCCGGCTTCAGAAATACAGTCTCACCGATAAGGGGACGGCTCATCTGGCGTCTTTGCGAAAAAATCGGTCGTGAATTAACGCGTATATTTGATGAGAGGGCCCGTCCAAGTCCGCGCGACAACACGGCGGAGGGCGAGGAACGCATGAGAACCGATAGAAGCCATGCCGATTATTTAAACAAAGCGCTCAAAGATCCCAAAGAGGCCGCTCGCCATCTGAACGCGGCCCTGGAGGAAAATGATTCCTCGCTCATTCTCGTCGCGCTCGCTCAAGTGGCCCAAGCGCACGGAATCCCGAGTTCAAGACGTTCATGAGCGTGCTGAGCGCCTCCGGCCTGCAAATGTCGTTCAAGCCCGCGCGAACCCCGCGCCGCCCTGAAAGCCCTCAACCCAGCCGACAAGGAAAGCGGCGGCTTCCCGCTCGATTGACTTTTTAGAGCGGCGGCGTAAAAAAGTTTTTCGGGCCGGCTCCCGCCGCCCCGGTCTCAAGCCGTATTTTTCTCCCGGGGGAGAAAAGACAAGCGAGTGTTTTTGACCTTGGGTGAATATATTTGTATTCTCTCCCGATGCTCGAGCGCTATCTGTCGCCGCATGTGAAGGCCGATCTGGCGAGGAAGATGGTCTTCCTCGGAGGCCCGCGACAGGTCGGCAAGACGACTCTGGCCAAATCCCTCCTCAAGACCTCGAAGGAGGGCTACCTCAATTGGGACGCGGCGGCGGACCGCGAGCGCCTCCTCAGGGGCGAGCTCCCGGCCGCGCCCCTCTGGGCGCTCGACGAGCTGCACAAATACCGCGGCTGGCGCAATTTTCTGAAAGGCCTCTGCGACGGTCGCCGCCCGGGGCAGAAAATCCTCGTCGCCGGCAGCGCGCGGCTCGATTACTACCGATTCGGCGGGGACTCCCTTCAAGGGCGCTATCACTACCTGAGACTTCATCCTCTTTCCGCGGCCGAGTTGAAGATGAGCAAGGACGCGGAACTCCGCGAGCTCCTCGAGAGAGGCGGGTTCCCGGAGCCTTTCTTCGCGAGGTCGGCCGTCGAGGCCAAGCGCTGGTCGCGCGAGTACCGGACGCGCCTGCTGCGCGAGGACCTGTCGAGCCTCGAGCACGTGCCGGACATCGGGACCCTGGAACTGCTCATGCTGAGGCTGCCGGAGCTCGTCGGCTCGCCGCTGTCCCTCAACGCCTTGAGAGAGGACCTCCGGGTCAGCCACAAGACCGTCTCCCGCTGGATGGACCTTCTGGAGCGGCTCTACGCCGTTTTTCGGCTCGCGCCGCTGGGATCCTCCAGAATCCGCGCGGTCCTCAAGGAGCGCAAGCACTACCATTTCGACTGGACGCTGATCGCGGAGCCGGGTTTGCGCTTCGAAAACCTCGTCGCGTGCCATCTCCTGAAGTGGGCGCATTATCGCGTGGACGCCTTCGGGGAGAACGCGGAGCTGCGCTATTTCCGCGACGTGGACGGCCGCGAGGTCGACTTCATCTTGACGGAGGACGGCAAGCCCGCCGTCATGGTGGAATGCAAGTGGAGCGACGCGGAGGTCTCGCCGTCGCTGCGCTATCTGAAGGCCAAATTCCCCCGGGTCCCCGCCTGGCAGGTGTCCGCCGCCGGAACCAAAGACTACGTCACAAGCGACGGGATCCGGGTCTGCCCGGCCCTCCGCCTCCTCAAGGACTTGGTCTGAGATGAACGCGCTGCGAAGGGCCCTGCTGGCCCTGCTCCTGGCCGCGCCCGCCGCGGCCGCGGCCGAGGACTACGCGCTGCCGCCCGCGCCGTCGACGGGCACGCGCGTGGACTACTGGGCCGACCGGGCCGAGTTCGACGGGCAGAGCTCGACGCTGCACCTGACCGGCCGCGTCACGCTCAAGGAGTCGACGATGACGGTCACGGGCGAGGACCTCTGGATCGACGACGCGCACCGCACCGGGCGCTCCGACAAGCGGGTGCTGGTCGACGACGGCGTCACGGGGGTGTACGGCGACTCCGGCGACTTCGACTTCGGCGAGCAGACGGGGCGGCTTTACCATTCGTCGGCCGGCATGGGGAACTGGCGCGTGCACGCGCGCGAGACGCGCCTGCTGGGCCAGCGCCGCACGCGGTTCTACGGCGCGGACTTCACCTCGTGCGAGCGCGTCCCGCCGGACTACCATTTCCGCGCCTCGACGCTGAGCGTCGTGCCCAAGAAGTACCTGCTGGGCTGGAACACGGTCTTCTACCTGGGCCCCGTGCCCCTGTTCTACACGCCGATCTTCTACCACTCGCTGGACCCCGAGCCGCTGTCGCGGTGGAAGCTCCAGCCCGGAACCGACGGCCGCAACGGCCAGTACGTCAAGGGCACGCTCAACACCCGGATCTCGTCGACGACCACCAGCAAGATCTTCGACGACTACTACTCGAAGATGGGCATCGGCTACGGCGGCGAGCTGGACCATTTCGCGGGCAAGGACTCGCGCGGCTCGCTGTTCGGCTACGGCATCCACGAGGACGGGACCGTGAACAACCGCTGGGGCCTGTTCGGCGACGACTACCAGGCCCTGGGGTCCTCGATCGCCTTCCAGGGCCGGCTCCAGAAGCAGTCGGACCCGTCCTTCACCAACGACTACGTGCGCTCCGACCTCTTCCGCCTGACCCCGGAGCTGGTCAACAGCGCCGCGCTGAGCAGGACCTTCTCCAAGGGCACCATCCGCGTGGCGTACGCGCGCGACGACGTCCAGGACCCGGCGAACATCAACCGCTTCATCAAGAACACGGAAGACCTGCCCAGCGTCTCGGCGCAGAGCACCCCGCTGCGCATCGGGAAGCTGCCGTGGCTCAACACCTTCAGCGGATTCGCCGACGACAACTACACCGTCGGCCGCGGCTACCAGCAGAAGTCGATCAACGCCGCCTGGGACGCCACTCGCAGCTTCAACGTGGCCCGAGGCGTCACCTACACGCCGAAGGTCGACTACAGCGAGACCTACTACAACGAGTTCGACGAGCAGAACTGGGGAGCCGGCACGAACGGCAACCTGAACTCCGCCATCGGCCGCTGGGTGGCCACCAACGACCTGCGCTTCAACACGCTCCTGGGGCACATCGACGCCGTGCACGCCTACAGCCAGCGCATGAAGCCCGACGCCTTCACCCTGGACTCCTCGCCGGCGGACAAGGGCGTGGAGCAGAACCAGGCCTCGTTCTCGGACGTGTTCGTGCCGACGGCCCGCACCTGGGCGCGCGTCTCCACGGCCTACGACTTCCGCACCTACCGCGACCACGTCGAGACCTTCGACCAGCGCATCCAGCCGATCGTCGGCGACCTGAGCTGGCAGTCGAAGAAGGACCTCGTCTTCACCTTCCACGACGCCTACGTGATCAAGAACAGCTCGGGCGTGGGCGGCAACCAGTCCGTCATCGCCGACATGCGCTGGGGCGACGCGCTGGTGGGGCCGTCCATCGGCGGCGGGCTCTCCTACAACCTGGCCACGCCCGGAACCTACTACCAAAGCCTCGAGTTCGCGCTCGCGCCGTCGAGCCCCACCTGGCGCCTCACCGTGGCCCTGCGCACGGTCGTGGTGTCGGACGGCGGCTTCGCCCGCGCCCACGGCCTGCGGCTGTTCGAGAAGGAGCTCACCTGGACGCGGCGCTGGCACGACTTCTACACGAAGCTCATCTTCCGCACGCGCCCCGGCGGCGTCGGCGAGGTGACGGGCAACGTCGAGTTCAAGTTCGGCGACGCCGATCCCAAGAAGGCCCCGCGCCACGATTGGCAGTCGGACTGGTTCCCCGAGCGGGCCAAGGAAGACGACCTGCGCTAGGACCGCGGCGCCGGCGGCGTCCGCCGAGGCCGAACTGGTATAATCCGGCCATGACGGGGCTTCCTCCCTGGCTGCGGCACACGCTGCGCACGGCGCTCCACCTCGCGTTCGACGCGGCGGCGGTGGCGGCGGCGTACCGCCTCGCGTTCGCCGCGCGCTTCGAGTGGAGCGCGTTCCTGGCCCTCGTGCCGCTGTCCGGCCGCCCGGACGTCTGGGCGAACTACCAGGGCCTGCTGTACGCCGCGGTCCCGATCTGGCTGTTCCTGCTCCACCGGAACAAGCTCTACACCGAATCGTGGGTCAGCCTGGCCGACCGCTTCCTGCAGATCGTCAAGGCCTGCGCCCTGGGCACGGGAACGATCCTGATCGCGGCGTTCCTCTACTCGCGCCTGGCGTACTCGCGGGTGCTGCTGGCGGGCGTGTTCCCGATCGCGCTCGTCCTCGTCTGCCTGAGCCAGGCCCTGGTCCTGTGGATCGACGCCTGGCTGGCGCGCCACGAGTCGACCAAGCCCGTCCTCCTCGTCGGCGGCGGACCGGTCGCCGCGATCCTGCGCGAGCGCATCCACGACCGCCATCCCGGCGCGGAGATCCGCGAGCTCGAAAGCCTGCCGCCGCGCGCGGAGCTGGAACGCGCGCTCGACGAGCGCGCGTTCTACGAGATGATCCTCCTGCGCACGCGGGACGCGCGCGAGCGCGTGCTGGAGGCGGCCGAGGCGTGCGACGCGCGCGGCGTGGGCTTCAAGATGGTGCCCGACCTGCTCGAGATCCGCATGGGCGAGGTCCAGATGGACCATCACCTCGGCCTGCCCGCCTACCGGATCAAGCACGCGTCGCTGACGCGCGCCAACTTCCTGACCAAGCGCGCGCTGGACGCGGTCTTCGCCGCGCTGCTGCTGCTCGTCACCGCCCCGCTGTGGCTCGTCGTCTGCCTGCTGATCAAGCTGGACAGCGAGGGGCCGGTCCTTTTCACGCAGGAGCGCTACGGCTTCAAGGGCCGGATCTTCTCCGCCTTCAAGTTCCGCACCATGGTGGCCGACGCCGAGAAGCGCATCGCCGACGTGAAGGGCCTCAACGACACGAAAGGCGCGTTCTTCAAGGCCAAGAAGGACCCGCGCGTGACGCGCGTCGGCAAGGTCCTGCGGCGCTTCTCGTTCGACGAGTTCCCGCAGTTCCTCAACGTCCTGCGCGGCGAGATGAGCGTGGTCGGCCCGCGGCCGCTGGCGCTGACGACCGGCGAGCTCGAGGCGCTGGAGCGCGATTTCGGCGAGACGGCCAAGAAGCGCGCCAACTTATTGCCCGGCATCACCGGGCTGTGGCAGGTGTCCGGGCGCTCGGACGTGTCGAGCGAGCAGCGCTTCGCGCTGGACCTGTTCTACATCGAGCATTGGTCCCTCGGCCTGGACCTCGAGATCATCCTGAAGACGCCGTTCGTGATGGTCTTCGGCAAGGGAGCCTACTGACATGACCGCCATCGCGACCGACGTCCCGCTTCTCTCCATCAAGGCGCAGAACCTCGCGCTCGCCGGCGAGATCAAGGCCGCGGTCAGCCGCGTCCTGGACTCCGGCGCCTTCATCCTGGGGCCCGAGAACAAGGCCTTCGACGCGGAGTTCGCGGCCGCGCTCGGCGCGCCGTTCTGCCTGGGCGTGGACTCGGGCACCAGCGCGCTGGAGCTGGGCCTGGAGGCCGTCGGCGTGGGTCCCGGCGACGAGGTCATCGTCCCGACCTTCACCTTCATCGCGACCGCGACCGCCGTGTCGGTGCTGGGCGCCGTGCCGGTGTTCGCCGACGTCGACGACGAGACGCTGACGCTCGACCCCCGCTCCGTCGAGAAATTGATCACGCCCAAGACCAAGGCGATCGTGCCCGTGCACCTGTTCGGCCAGCCGGCCGACATGGATCCGCTGACGGCGATCGCGAAAGCCCGAGGGCTTTCCATCATCGAGGATTGCGCCCAGTCGCACCTCGCGTCCTACAAGGGCCGCTCGACCGGGACCTTCGGCGACGCCGCGGCCTTCAGCTTCTATCCGACCAAGAACCTGGGCGCCGCCGGCGACGCCGGCGCCGTCGCGCTCTCCGATCCGGCGCTTCGCGACCGCGTTTTAGAACTGCGCAACTGCGGCCGCACGATCGGCGCGGCCTACCACCACGCCCGCGTCGGCCACAACTGCCGCCTCGACGAGATCCAGGCCGCGATCCTGCGCGTCAAGCTGCCTCATCTGAAGGCGTGGACCGAGTCGCGCCGCCGCATCGCCCGGCTCTATCACGCCGCCCTGCAGGGACTTCCCCTGCGCCTGCCGCCGCTGGGCGGCGGCGGCACGGAGCCCGTGTTCCACCTCTTCACGGTGCGCCTGGAGCGCCGCGACGCGCTGGCCGAGCACCTGAAGAAGAACGGGATCGGCTGCGGCGTGTACTACCCGATCCCGGTCCACCTCCAGCCCGCGTACGCCGGCCATCCGGCGCGCGTCCCGCTGCCCATCTCCGACCGCGCCAGCCGCGAGGCGCTGTCGCTGCCGATGTTCTCCGAGCTCGCCGAGGCCGACGCGGCGCGGGTGTGCGACGCCGTGCGCGGGTTCTTCCGTTAAGCCTCCGCGTGGCTAGGATCCTCTTCGTCAGCACGTCGACCACCGTCGGCGGCGCCGAGAAGACGCTGTTCGCCCTGGCGACGCTGCTCGACCACCGCCGCTTCCCCGTCGCCGGCGTCGTGAGCCTCAAGCCCGGCGGCCACTACGCGCGGCGGCTCTCCGAGCAGGGCGTGGCCGTGCGGACTTTGGGCGTCAAGCGCGCGCCGTCGCTCGCCGACGCGCGGCGCCTGGCGGAGATCATCGAGCGCGAGCGCCCCGACATCGTGCACGCGGTGATGTACCAGGCCATCCAGCTCGCGCGCATGGCCAAGCCGCTGACGGCCGCGCCGTTCACGCTCGTCAGCTCGCCGCGCGTCAACTACCGCTCGCGCTCGCTGTGGACCCTGCTCGTCGACCGCTGGCTCAAGGAGCGCGACGACCTGCTCATCGCCGAGTGCGAGGCGAGCCGGAGATTCCTGATCCAGAAGCTCGGCTACAAGCCGGGCAAGGTGATCACCATCCGCAACGGCGTGGACCTGGCCGGCTGGCCCGCGTCGAAGATCGACCGCCGGAAGAAGCGCATGGAGCTGCGGCTCGGCAGCGGCGACCTCCTCGTCGGCTCGCTCGGGCGCCTGGACCGCCAGAAGGGCTTCGCCGCGCTGATCGAGGCCATGGCCAAGCTCAAGGACACGCCGCTGCGGTGCGCCATCCTCGGCGACGGCCCCGAGCGCGCGCGCCTGGAGGCGCTGATCCGCAAGCACCGCCTCGAGGCCTCCGTCTGGCTGCTCGGCGAGAAGGACGACGTCCCGTCGTGGCTGTCCGCCTTCGACCTGTACTGCCTGCCCTCGCTGTGGGAGGGCCTGCCGAACGCGCTCCTGGAAGCGATGGCGCTGGGCCTTCCGGTCGTCGCCTCCGCCGTCGACGGCGTGCCCGAGGCGGTGACGGCCGGAAAGGACGGCCTGCTCGTGCCCCCGGCCGCCCCCGCGGCGCTGGCCGCGGCGCTGCGGTCCCTGGCCTCGGACCCCGCCCGGCGCGCGGCGCTCGGCGCCGCCGCGAAAGCGACGGTCTCCGAGCGCTTCACCCTGCGCCGGATGATCGGCGAGTACGAGCGCGCCTACGAAAACGCGCTCGGCCGCCGTCCGTCTTGACGCCGTAACATCGTCCCGCTATACTCCCCCAGTCTCGCGCGCGCGTAATAAGGTACGCCGACCTTCGGCGCGCGGCCCCCTTCATCGAAGGGGCAACGCCTCTTGATCGACTTCTTGCACTTTCGACACCGCGGGCGCCTCATCGGCGTGGCCGGGCTGGCCCTTTGGGCGGCTCTGGCCGCCGCGCCGTCTTTCGCCCAATTCTCCACCCCCTTCGATCCCGCCTTCGCCCCGGCTCCGGCCGCGGCCCCGGCGCCGGCCCCCCTTGACGCCGCGCCGGCCGCGGGG
>VFSW01006481.1_pt1 | contig 17204 bp, 19 predicted proteins | sample 5358111 | NCBI WGS metagenome assembly VFSW01 (sample SAMN11554181, study PRJNA540505) | mine drainage metagenome | isolation source: sediment from site ElyBrook_90M | place: USA: Ely Copper Mine, Vershire, VT | collected 2017
CTAGATGAAGGGTAACAAGTTAAGTGTATTTGTATGGGGCGACCTGTTCCATTATGGGATGGATTGGGGAGTAAAGGGAGGGTGGAAATGTCTGGGAATTGTACAGTCATCCCTTCCCTTATCAGGAACTTAGCAAAAGTGTCCTAGTTTGGCACGCTACGTGTAATAGAAGAGGACAGAAATGGGGCGCAGGCAGGAATGGGAAACGCCGCGATGAGGGGTTAGGGGCCAGGGACCAGGAACCAGGGTTAGGAACCAAAGCAAAGTAAGAGTGACCGGAGAAGAAAGGAAGCAGGCCATGCAGCAACTGGAACATACGACAGGAATGGGCGGAGCGGAGCGCAAGCGGGTGGAGGCTGCGGTGGAGACGCTGGCCGCGCTGCACGGCAAGGGCGAAAGCCTGGCAGAGGTGGCGCATGACGCCCGGAATATGGTGACAGCGCTGGGGCTTTACTGCGATCTGCTGGAGGAGCCGGGGGTGCTGTCAACGTCGTTTCAGCACTACGGCAGCGAACTAAGACTGGTAGCTACGGCTAGCCGGCGGCTGGTGGAAAAGCTGGTGGCGCTGGATAGCCGCGAGGTTCCGGCAAGCTCTTCCGTTATGGTTTCGCTGCGCGGCCTGAGACGATTGGCCGACGAAGAAGACGCCGGAGAACGGCTTGAGCAGATGCGGCGCTGGGATCTGATGCCTGCGATTGCGATCGACAACCTGGCCGAAGAGTTGCTGGCTACCCGGAATCTGCTGGCGGCGCTGGCCGGGCCCGCGCTTGTCCGGACGAGGGACGCCGCGGGCGGCGCGAGGCCGGTGCGGCGCACCGGCGAAGACCTGACCAGAGGGCTGGTGAACCTGGTGAAGAACGCGGCCGAGGCAATGCCGGCGGGCGGGCGCATCCAGATCGGCCTGCGGGAGCGGCCGGCGGCAACGGAAGGCAGCCAATGGTTGGTGCTGACAGTTGAGGACAACGGGCCGGGAATCGCGCGCAAAGCACTGGACAAGATCTTCGAGGCCGGCTATTCCTCTCACTCGAAAACATCCTCACGGAATGGCGGCTGGCCGGCATCGCACCGCGGTCTGGGGCTGTCCATTACGCGATCGATTCTGGAGGCGGCGGGCGGCCGGATCTTTGCGTCAAACCGCGAACAGGCGGGAGCGCGCTTCGAGATCGAACTGCCGGTGAGCAGCCGCTGAGAGCGGATGCCGCAGCCGGGCTGCGAAAGCAAACCTGGGCGGCAAATGGCAGGCTGAGAAGCTGAGGGGAACGACGGAAGGGCAACAGCCCGGCAGGAAACAGAACAGAAGCACGGGACAGCAAGCGGCACGGAACAGGCAGCAAGCAACGAGCTGAAAAGCAGCAGAGAATCGACTGCCTGGAAGGCCAAATGGGGACCAAATTTTCGGAAGACGCGCGAGGCGAATACAATGCTTGAAACAGCAATAAACACGAAAACCATGGAGTTTCTGCCACAACTCGCAGAGCCGGCGGTAAGGTTGAACCTGCTGGTGGTGGACGCCGACGCGGCGATTCGCTCGGCCTGCGCGGAGATTGCCGCCAGTCTGGGCTATGCGGTGGAGAGCACCGGCGACCTGAGCCATGCCCGGAGCCTGCTGCGCGGACGCGCCTCAGACATCCTGCTGGTGAACCTGGCCTACGGCAACAACTCTGGACTAGAGCTGGTGGCCGAGGTGAAGCTGCTTTATCCGCAGACGGCGGTAATCGCCATGACCGCCTCGGGCTCAGTGAATGCGGCCGTGGAAGCGATGCGCTGCGGCGCCTGCGATTACCTGACCAAGCCCTTCGCGATGGATGAGCTTTCGACCGTGCTGGAGCGCGCCTCGGCCAGCCTGATGACCGACACCGCCACCCGCCAGTTGCGGGAGCGGCTGCGGCTTTCGCAGGGATTGGGCGCGATGATCGGCCGGTCTGGGGAGATGGAGAAGCTCTACCGCATTCTCTCCAAAGTGGCCCAGAGCACACACCCGGTGCTGGTGCTGGGCGAAAGCGGTACGGGCAAGGAACTGGTGGCCAGGACCATCCACGCCTACGGACCGAATTCTCAAAAGCCGTTTCTGCCGGTGGATTGCGGGTCGCTGGTGCCTACGCTGATTGAAAGCGAACTCTTTGGCTACGTGAAGGGCGCCTTTACCGGGGCCAACCGCTCGAAAGACGGATTGCTGGTTTCCGCCGAAGGGGGCACGGTATTTCTGGATGAGATTGGCGAGCTCTCACTGGATCTGCAAGCCAAGCTGTTGCGGGCCTTGCAGGAAAAAGAAGTGCGGCCGGTGGGAGCCACTCATCGGGTGCCGATCAAGGCGCGCATTGTGGCCGCCACCAACCGCGACCTGGCAGTGATGGTGGAAAAGGGCACCTTCCGCAAGGATCTCTTCTACCGGCTCAATGTGGTGAACCTGCGGCTGCCCTCTCTGCGCGACCGGCGCGAGGACATACCGCTCTTGGCAGCTCACTTTCTTGACCGCATCAGCCGCGAACACGGCACCAAGTTCACGCTGAGCGACGAGGCGCTGCGTACCATGATGCGGCACGACTGGCCGGGCAATGTGCGCGAGCTGGAAAACTCCGTGGAGCGCGCCTGCGCTCTTTCTTCCGGGCCGATTCTGCACCTGGGCGACCTGCCGACACAGCTTCAACAGGAGGGTCTGGAGGCGCGCCGCGCCGCCACGGCCACCGGCGAGCCGGCTGTGGAGGGCAGCGCACCCCAGTTGACCACGCTGGCCGACCTGGAGCGCGAGGCCATTCTGGGGGCCATTCGCACCCTGAACGGCGACAAGCTACAGGCTGCCAAGCTGCTGGGCATCGGCAAGACGACGCTCTACCGCAAGCTGAAGGAATACGGCATAGCCGACCCGCTTCGGGAAGAGTGACGGCTCCCGACTGGAGCCGGGAAGACATTGTGCCGATAAAGCAAATACGGGAATAAGCACCGGGCTGTGCAGAATTGAAATCTGCGCGAAGCCAAGGGACAAGTTTGGACCAACAGGGCCCGCCATACGCTGGCGAGGGCAGAGCGAGGAGCTGGAGATGAGCATACTGATGGTGACTGGAATTGAAGGGGCGAAGAATTGCGCCACAGTGGTGGGAGCGCAACTGGGCATGGAAGTGGAAGTAGCCGATGGCCGGAAAGCCGCGCTGGGAGCGCTGCGCCGCCATGAGTTTTGCGCCGTGGTGGTGGACGAGACCATGGCCGAGTGCGATCCGGCAGCCGCCGCGGCGGGGTGGGAGCATGCCGGGCTGGCGATTCCCCTGCAGATCAACTTTGCGCTCTCCGGGGCGTCGCGGCTGGTCCGCGAACTTCGCGCCGCGCTGCACCGCCGCGAGCGGGAGCAGATGCTGGCCCGCCGGGCGGCTACGGCGGCCATCGAGAGCGAGCTGAAGACCACGGTTGCGGGTCTGCTGCTGCACTCGCAGCTGGCTCTCTCCGGCAGCGAGGCCGCCTCGCCTATCGCCGATAAGCTGCGCATGGTGGCCGACCTGGCCGGCAGCCTGCGCCAGCAGTTGAGCTCGCCGCTCCAGGTGCGCAGCGATACCGCCGCCTGAGGAGAGGATTTCAAACAAGTTTATTGCGTTGCACGCGCATCGCCGGGGCGAAGGTTGCCCCGGCGCTTTTTTCGGACGATAAAGCCGCGCCCTTTTCACACGCAGGGTTCGGCTGGATGGGCGCATCGATTGGCCTTCGAGCTAGGTACAAATCGCGCAATGTGCTGCGATCCATCACGTAAAAGCGAGAACTGGAGCGAACGGGACGTTGTTCCCTAAAGGGCTGAGAATGCATGGACCCTGCCATCTCCGCCACCCCCGCTTTTTGCCGACCCGTCGACTTGCTGACTCGCTACCTCCGCCTGCCCCTTTGCACAGAATTGCCCCTCCCCGGCGCACAATAGTAGATAGATGAAATGCGCTGAAAATCTCGTAAATCTGACTCCATCGGCCACATTTTCTGCTCCCCCGGTCCATTCCGGCGTACACAATTTGCAAAAAATGTTTTTTCTCCTGTACGCCAGTAAAAGCCAATTAAATTATCTATTTTCATAGGCTTGCAGACGCTCACCAAGGGCATTTACAGCGGCTGTATGGCTGTACGCTTCTCGCAAGTTACACATTCCATGATGGTTGACTTTTTCGCTATTCGCGCGGAAACGAACTTTCAGAGCGATGAATGGATGCGTAACCCGCTCTGCCCCGAAGACCCACTCATAGCGATAGGGCCGCCTGGTAGTGTCCTAATTTCAAATCCACAGGCTTACGCTCCTTGAGTGGCAAGCAACTTGCCGCGAACAAATTGCGAAACGGTCTGGCTGTTAGCTTTCGCCGTGGCCTCGATGATCCTTAGCTCATCTGACGTCATGCGGACGCGCAGAAATCCAGCCTTGGCGTTTCCCTTGGGAAGCGGGGGCCGTCCCGGTTTCTTGGCTTTAGGCTGTTTCGGCATTGCGTAGCTCCTGCATGATGGCGACCCTTACGGCTGTTTCCGGCGAGGTCGCGGGTGGAATATTCAGCACTGCCAGGCTACGCTTAGGGTGTTCGGGATCGTCCGTATCGTGGCTCCAAGCGTATGCGTGGGTAGCTTTTGGATGGCCGTGCAGTTCAAAGACTTCGACTATTCCTTCCCAAATGGTCTCTCCCTTGAAGGTCTCTTTGACGGGTACGCTTTTGACGTGCGTGGAGTGGACCCCGTGCAGCCGATGGATGACGGATTGCAGTTCTTCGATGTGGGTCACGGTTGATCCTCCGAGGTCCGATTGGGCGAAAGCGCATCTCCGAAAAACAAGGTTTCCAGAGCCATGCGTCTAACCTGCCAGAGTTCTAATTCTCTGCCGTCTATCTGGAGTTTGCATCGCCCCTCCTCATTCAATAGCACTATGGCGATGTACCGTTTTCCTGATGCCTCGTCGCGGATTTCTATGGATTCGTCAGACACAGAAAAGACTACTCTTGGTCCAACGCTGCTACGGTGAGCCACAACGAACGTGCGTCCGTTCGTTGTGAGCGCCGAGGTGAATTGGTCGGATGCGTTTGGGTAATGGAGCGAATTAATCGAAGCAATGTCATTCGCAATCCCTAACTGGAGTTCCTTGAAAAGCATTACGGAGGAGCATTCGGCGCGGGCTTTTGTCCAGTCCAATTCTCGTGGTATGGTGCTCATTGGCAAGCCTCCAATAGATCGGCAACGGTCCAGAATGTGCTTTCCACGCCAGCAGCCATTGCCGGAGTGCAGCGCAGGGTGTTGTGACGGCGGACAAAGTTGTAATAGGCAAAGTGCAGCCCCACGGCGGCGCGGAAGTTCTCAAGGCGCATGATAGTGTCGCGGTGAACGCCAGTCATGCGTTCAATCGCCCGGATGCTGGAGCCTTCGGCAAGAGCGGCGATTATCGCGATCTGCTTATCCGAGTTGAGTTCGTTCGCCATAAAGCCTCACTTAAATAAGTGTACCCCAATAATTAAATAAAGTCAATGTATTTTTGGGGTACAATTGTGGAATTATGCTGAAAAGTTTGGCGATAGTCGGTGTTCTCCTCGGGTGCATGGGCTGGGCATGGTCCCAAATCCCAAGGGACGGGGGCCATCAGCATAAGGAAACCGAGCAAGCCAATAGCCAGTCCAATCCAACCCCATCGGCTATCGAGCCACCTCACCGCGATCCATCCACCTCCAACCAGAAACAGCAGTCCAGCCCCGAGTCTTCCAAGTATCCATGGAAGGAATTGTACGGGCCGGCAAACATTCCAAACTGGTGCCTTGTTCTGGTGGGCGGACTGGCTGCTGGATTCGCCTATTGGACGCTCAAAAACATCTCCATGCAGACTAATCAATTGAGGCGACAGTCCGATTTGCTTGGGAAGCAAATCGAAACGCAGATTGAAAGAGAGCGGGCTCGGCTGGTTCTCGAACCTCAGCCAATCGAAATTCCAGAAAATAGATTTGACGATGGAGTCAACCTCAGAAGCTGTATCGAACTCACAAACTCTGGGCACTCTAACGCCTTCATCAAGTTTGGCGCTGTCAGGTTCGTGTTGGTAGGTTTTGGGCTACGGACTCTTTCGGGAGCAAACCCCGACGATTTCACACCAATGTCTAACACGATTGAACCCTCCAAAGAGGCTGTATATTGCCCCCTCTGGAGCGATGAAATCCCGCTTAGAATCAAAGAATTCGCTGAGGATTTGGCAGAAGGCAAGCGCAGCATCTACCTGCATGGGTTCGTTGAATATGAAACATTGGGAATCAAGTGGCACCGGGACTTCGGGTATGTCTGGAAAATAGCCGAACCTGCCAGAGTACCCCCCGATCCAGCAACCGTGATCTTCAAGCATCCTACAAACCCGGAAACGCTCTGCCTTACAGGCTGGTGGGAACAGGACTTGAGTCAAAAGAATAGCGAGTACCGCTGACAGCCAAATTAGGACACTACCGGCCGCCTCAATGCACCTTGAATGCCTTCACCACAATGGCATTGGGGTCGCGTCCCGTGGGCAGCAGCGTAAAGAGCGACCGCGAAGAGGTCCGCACCAGCGCCAGGTCGTTCGAGCGGGAATCCACCACAAACAGCAGGTGCCCCGACGCTGAAAATGCCAGCGCCGAGGGGCCGTCGCCCACATGAATCGAGCCAATGCGCTTGCCGTCGTCGATTGCGTAGACAGTCACGTACTGCGAACTGAAATCGGAGACATAGAGCAGGGAATTGTCTCTGCTAACCAGGCCGCGCACGGGATTGTCGCCCATCATGTAAGCGCCGCCCACGTCGTTGGTGTTGGTCACCATCTCTGAGATCGAGTTAGAGAGGTAATTCACCACAAACAGCTCGCCACCGTCGGGCTTCAGCGCCAGTTCGACCGGCGTGCGACCCACGTCTACCAGAGCCTCCAGCCGGTCGGGCTGGGCTGGCCGGGCTTCGGGCTGGACTAGCCGGATGGCCATTACCTGGTGGCCGCCCGCGCAGGCTACAAATGTTTTGGATGAGTCAGGCAGGACAACCGCGTTGGTGGCTCCGGGGCAGCCTTCAAAGACTGCGCGCACTCTGCGCGTCGCCGGGTCAACCAGGCTCACCGAGTTTCCGCCGCGGTTGGCCACCACCAGGGTCTTGTCATCCGGCGAGAGGCGCGTCTCCACCGGTTCCTCGCCCACGCCGATCAGGGCAACTTCGCGCCGTGTCTTCAGGTCGAGAACCGAGATGCTGTTGGAGCCGGCGTTGGCCACGTAGGCAAGATCGCCTGTGGGAGCCAGCTCAATCGAGACCGGGTCGCGGTGGACCTGGATGGTGGCCACTACGGCGTTCTTTTCCGCGTCAACCACAGAGACAGACCCTGGCCCGCTTGCCGGACCGGAGTTGACTACATACACTTCATTGCGCGTCTTGCTTGCGGCCACGGCCACGGGATTCTGGCCCACGGCCACTTCGCGGTCCAACCTCATATTTACTACGTCGAAGATCGATACAGTTCCACTACCGCCGTTGGTGATGTACGCATATTCGCGGTAGTTGGGTGGGTATTGCGGAAAGTCGTGCGGGCGGCACCCAGTGAGGGTGAGAGCCAGCAGCGCCAAGGCCAAAATCCGTGCTGGCTGGTCGATCCTCAAGCTCATGGCATTCGTCCGGCGTTCCAATGGCGGCTACTTTCAGCTTCGGCGTGCTTCCCAATCCTCTCCGTCTTCGCGAAGAAATCCGGGAAGCACATCTTTACTTAGCGGCGGTATTCACATGGACGCCGCGCGGCAGGCGGCGTCCAACCACAGGCGCAATCTGTTCCAGTTCGCCCATCATGCAGGCAAACTGTTCGGGATAAATCGACTGCGGTCCGTCGGAGAGAGCTTTTTCCGGCTGGTGATGCACCTCGACGAGAATGCCGTCCGCACCCGCGGCAACCGCGGCTCTGGCCATTGGCAATACGCTGTCGCGCTTGCCAGTGCCATGGCTGGGGTCCACCAGGATGGGCAGATGGCTCAGCCGCCGCACGGCCGGAACGATGCTCAAGTCGAGCGTATTGCGGGTGTGGTCGGTAAAGGTGCGCACCCCTCGCTCGCAGAGAATCACCTCGTAGTTGCCCTCGCTCATTACGTACTCGGCCGCCATCAAAAACTCGTCCAGCGTGGCGGAGAGGCCGCGCTTGATCATCACCGGCTTGCGCAGCCGCCCGGCGTGCTTGAGCAGCGAGAAGTTTTGCATGTTGCGCGCGCCGATCTGGATCACGTCGGCCCACTCGGCTACCAGCTCCAGGGATTGGCTGTCGATGGCTTCCGTCACGATGCGCAGTCCAAAGCGCTCGCGGATCTCCGCCATGATACGAAGCGCATCCAGGCCGAGGCCTTGAAATGCATAAGGGGATGTGCGGGGTTTGTATGCGCCGCCGCGGAAGAACTGCGCGCCGCTGGCAGCCACTTGTTCGGCAATGGCAAAGGCTTGTTCGCGGCTCTCTATCGAGCAGGGACCGGCGATGATGGCCAGATCCCGGCCGCCAATGGCTGCGCCGGTTCCCGCAAAGCGGATGACCGTGTCTTCTTCCTTTACGTCCCGGCTGGCCAGTTTATAGGCCTTCGAGACTCGAATCACTTCCGCGACTCCAGAGAGCGCCTCAAGGTTGCCGCGGTCCACCTCACCCTTGTTGCCGGTGATGCCGATTGCGGTTCTCTGGGCTCCGGGTAGAGGATGAGCCCGGAAGCCCAACTGCTCAATATGTTCGCAGACCGCTTGAATCTCTTCCGGTGTCGCCTGCGCCTTCATGACAACTAACATTGCTGGCCCTCGAACCATCAGTCTAACGGTTGGGGCGATGAAGGGCAATTTCTACCGCGGATGAAGATCCCGAAGACTCTTATCTTCTTACGGGTTGCAGGGTCGATCTCGCGCCAACAACGCGAATCTGCGATGGCGCATCTGGCTAGAAGATCTGAACGCTTAGTCGGTCTCGTCTGTGGCGTCTGCGCCTGACTTGGCGGCAACAATCGCGGGGGCTATAACCATACCGATAAAGGCCAGGGCAATCAAAAGATCATGCATTGTTCTTCTCTCCTTGTGTGGTTCGTTGGAATCTGTCCACATCTGAATCATCGTCTGAGTCAGAGGAGAATTAAATACAACTAAGACAGTGGTTTATGAGAAGCATGTGCTATATTGCTCACACTTTGGTGGTATGGCGGATATGTCTCGCGTGTGTGCACATACCAGCGCAGCGATTTCTTCGGCTAGGTCTTAGAGAACATGATTTTGTAGCTTGAGGTTTGTACTTCCCCACCCATTCGCCAGAAAAAAGGCGAATGGATGGGGGCACGGACTGGTACAAATTCACACGGTCAGAGACCTAGCATGTGCAAATTACAGAAAATAAATCCTTATATTGAATTGAGCGTCTAGCGCGGGGTGCGGTTTGAGCGTGCGGCGTTGCGCTTTTGGGCGCGCCATTTCATGCACAGCCAGGCCAGATAGCTTAGTTGAATGACCCAGGTAACGGTGTAGGCGGCAACGACGAATTGGTGGTCGAGAATTGCTCTTGGATCCATAGTTTCCTCGCTTTTTACGGCTGTATTGTAGTGTCAGACAGTTTCGTTCAGCGCTTCCTGCACTTCTTCGGCGGCAAATTTCTGGTGCTGGCGTTCCACGTTGTAGCGCAGCGTAAGAATCAGAACGCCCCAGGCCAGCCAGGCCAGCACATTCCAGCCAAAAGCGGCCAGCATGGCTGGATCCTTGATGCCGGAGTCCGGTCCGCCGCCAAACACCGGCGCAGGATGCTGTGTCCGCCACCAGCGGTTTGACATATACACAATCGGCACGTCCAGCGCGCCGAAAATCCCCAGCACGGCAGCCAGCGTCTGCATCTGCGGCCCGGCGGCAAACCGCCTCAGCAGCAAATAGCTGACATAGATAAGCCACAGCACCAGCGTGGTGGTGAGCCGAGCGTCCCATGTCCACCAGATGCCCCACGCCCTGCGCCCCCACAAGGGGCCGGTAATCAGCACCACGGTGCAAAAGACCACGCCCACCTCGGCGCCGGCCAGCGCCCAGGCATCAGAGATCTGCGCCCAATTGTCCTTGCTGCGCCGGAACGAGAGATAGCCGATGGAGCCCAGCAGGCTGATGGCGAAGAACAGGAAGCTGAGCATTGCATGGGGCACATGGTAGTAAAAGATGTGCGAGACTTCGCCCTGCATTGCGTCATTCGGTGCGACGTAGATGGCCTGGTAGTAGCCCCAAACCAGCAGGGCGACCGTGGCTGCGGCGTAAAGGCTGATTGCAATTTTTTTCATTGGGGAATCCTGATGGAACCCTACTAGTGTACGACGGCGGCGGCAGGCCGGTCTCCATCAGCGGATGGAGGGGTTTTGTCAATCTTCTTGTTCCTTGCCGCTCAATTTTCTCAGAGCCCACAGGGCTGCATTGCGCAAGCCTTCGTCTTCCTCTTCGGCCCACTTTTTCAGCCGCGGAGCAAAGCGCCCTAGCCGGCTGTTGCCCATGGCGATGGCCACATTGCGCCGCAGCCCAAGGTGGCCAGCCCGGCGCACCGGCGAGCCGTTGAAGATCCGCTCAAACTCCGCCTCCTCCATCCCGGCCAGCCATTCCAGCGCAGGGTTCACAAGTTCCGTCCGTGCTTCCAACTCCGGGTCCGCGCTTACTGGCGGCTTCCGGTTCCATGGGCAAACATCCTGGCAAATATCGCAGCCAAAAACCTGCCGCCCCATGCCCTCCATGCATACATCTGAAATAGATTCTTTGTGCTCGATCGTCAGGTAGGAGATGCACCGCGTGGCATCCATCTGGTAGGGAGCCGTCAAAGCGCCGGTGGGGCAGGCTTCCAGGCAACGGCGGCAGCTCCCGCAGCGGTCCGGAACGGTGAGCGCGTCTTCGTCTTGGACATGCAAAGAAGTGAGCAGCACCGCCAGGAATCCAAACGACCCTAGCCGGGGATGAATCAGGCAGGTGTTCTTTCCGGTCCAGCCAAGCCCCGCCGCCACCGCCAGCGAGCGCTCTACCACCGGGCCGGTATCCACATAACATCGCGCCTCAAAGCCGCCTAACTCCTCACGCAGCCTCGCCTCCAGAGCCTTCAACCGCTTCAGCAGTATCTTGTGATAATCGCTGGGCCGCCGCACACCATCCGCATCCTTCCGGCTCGTCCACGCATAGCGTGCAATCCACCCCGCGTCAGTTTTTGCAGTTTCAGTAGAGCGCGGTTGCGCCGAGTCGTAACCGGCAAAACAGACAATCGCCGAGCGCGCCCAGGGGAAGGGAATTGCTACTCGCGCCCGCACCAGTTGTCCCTGCTCACCGGTTCGACCTAGGTAGCTCATACTTCCCGCTTTGCCAGCCCGCACGCACACCTCAAACCGCGCCGCGTCGCGTGCTTCGCTGGCATGGGGCAACGCAACCACTCCCGCCTCGGCAAAGCCCGCCTCCAGCGCCCAGGTACGCGCCTGCTGCCGGTTCAAACCGGGGATCAGAGCAGGGGCTGGTTTCTGCGAGTCGTCAATCACGGAACTTGCTCCACTCCTTTTTACGTATGACTCTCTGAAGGGTTCGAAACCGGACGCGGAGTTCGATTTCGGACACCGGAGGCTGTTGCGAGGCACTTCGGATCGCTTGTATCCCCTGTGATTGCAGCATATTCCCTTGGCACGGCTTTGGCAGCAGGAGTGCAATTCAGAGATGCAGGTAGTCTCAGCCCTCAGAGCCACCCCAGGCAGGGTTCGAGAATCACCAAGGAGGCTTCTATGACCAGCGCCATCTTCAACCCCATCCAAGCAGTGACTTACGCGGAAGGCGAATTGACTGAACTGGTTCGCGGGCACGATGAAGGACTTGTCGAGCGGTTGGCCCCGCTGGCTCGCCAATCGAGCATCTTGCTCGATCTCAGGCGCGTGGAGCGTATCGACGCAGCCGGCATCGCCGTACTTATTTCCCTCTATGGCATCGCTAGGGATTCCGGACACAGCTTTAGCGTTTTCAACGCATCCGCGCGCGTAGAGGGGATACTCAGGCTGGTGGGTCTTGACCGGATTCTTGCGTCCCGCAATGCGGACCTTGAGCCGCATTGTGGCTCTTGCGCAGAGCTGCCCGCCGCCTAACAACGGGCGCAACCTATCGAGCACCCGCCTCAGCACTGGCGAACGTATCAAATTGCGCAAAATTCCACTTAGAAATACAAATGAACTCGTTTGGCAAAAGAATCGTATGTGACGAACGGCACAGGCAGTCATATGCTGATGGAGATATTTGTACTTGCGACTTATGAATGCCGCTAGCCGCAGCCGTATGTTTGGATGACCCACACCCGCTCAGCACAGTGTCAGTTCTCGCAGTTGACGTGTTAAGCCTCTGTATTGCCACCCACTCGTCCGACCCGCCGCCGCGGAATCTTAATACGGAGGTTTCATCCCATGACGCAGGGCGTTCTGGATAAGTCGTCTGCTGGAAAAGCGGACACAACCACAACCGAAACCAAACACGTGTATTTCTTCGGCGGCGGCAAAGCCGACGGCAACGGTCGCATGAAAGATGTGCTGGGCGGCAAAGGCGCCGGACTGGCCGAGATGACCAACGCCGGCTTGCCGGTGCCCCCGGGATTCACCATCCAGACCGAGGCCTGCCGCGAGTACATGCGCGGAGCCCTCAGTCCCGAGGTTGACATCGAGATGTACGCCGCTCTTGAGCGGCTTGAGAAGCTACAAGGGCAGAAGCTCGGCACGGGCGACAATCCGCTGCTGGTCAGCGTGCGCTCGGGCGCCAAGTTCTCTATGCCCGGCATGATGGATACCATCCTCAACCTGGGCCTCAACGATCATGCTGTCGAAGCGTTGGCCAAGCTCAGCAACAACCCCCGCTTTGCCTATGACTCCTATCGCCGTCTCATTCAGATGTTTGGCGACGTCGTGCTGGATGTTGAGAAAAAGAAGTTCGAGCAGATCTTCGACAGCATTAAGGCGCGCGAGAACGTAAAATTCGACTACGAACTGCAGCCCGCCGCGCTGAAAGAAATCATCGCCGAGTACAAGAAGCTGGTCCGCAAGGAAACCGGCAAGGACTTTCCGCAGGGGCCGCTCGATCAGTTGGTCCAGGCACGCGACGCCGTCTTCAGGAGCTGGAGCAACGAGCGCGCCAAGACCTATCGCCGCATCAATCGCATTGACGACTGGCTGGGTACGGCGGTCAATGTGCAGGCCATGGTCTTTGGCAACCTGGGTGAGAATTCAGGAACGGGCGTAGGCTTCACGCGCAATCCCGCCACCGGCGAACACGTCTTCTTCGGCGAGTACCTGATGAACGCGCAGGGCGAGGATGTTGTCTCCGGCGTTCGCACGCCGCTCTCCATCAGCGAGCTGGAACGCGCCATGCCCATGGTTTATGAGCAGTTGCGCACCATCACCGGAAAGATGGAAAAGCACTATCGCGATATGCAGGATTTCGAGTTCACCATCCAGGATGGCAAGCTCTATATGCTGCAAACCCGCAATGGCAAGCGCACCGGCCTGGCCGCTGTACGCGTCGCCATTGACATGGTGCGCGAAGGCCTCATCACCCAGGAGGAAGCAATCTTCCGCGTCGAGCCGAACCAGCTCTACGACTTCCTGGTGCCCCGCCTGATTGAGAAGGGCGAAAAGATTGAGGTTCTGGCCACAGGACTGCCGGCTTCGCCCGGCGCGGCTGTCGGCCAAATCGTCTTCACCGCCGAGGACGCCGTCAAGTTCCACTCCAGTGGAGCCTATCGGACGATCATCCTGGTCCGTGGCGAAACCACACCTGAGGACATCGCCGGCATGGAAGTAGCCGCTGGTATTCTCACCTCGCGTGGCGGCATGACCTCTCACGCCGCCGTCGTTACCCGCGGCATGGGCAAGTGCTGCGTAGCCGGAGCAGGCGACTGCACCGTGGACGAAGCCGCCAAGGAACTCCGCGTCAAGGGTCACACGTACCATCAGGGCGACTGGATTTCGCTGGACGGCACCACCGGCCGCGTCATCGATGGCAAGCTCAAGACCCTCCCTGCTCAGCCGGACGATCCCGATCTGGTCAAGTTCATGAGTTGGGTTGACCCTGTCCGCCGCCTCCGCATTCGCGCCAATGCTGACATCCCTCGCGATGCCGCTCAGGCGCGGCTCTTCGGCGCGGAAGGCATCGGACTCTGCCGCACCGAGCATATGTTCTTTGCGGAAGACCGCATTGGACATGTGCGCGACATGATCCTCTCTGACAACGAAACGGATCGCCGTGAAGCCCTCACGAAGCTGCTGCCCATGCAACGCGCCGACTTCGAGGGCCTCTTCAAGACCATGGAGTCCTTGCCGGTCACAATCCGCCTGCTCGATCCTCCGCTGCATGAGTTCCTGCCCCAGCGCGAAGATCTGCTGGTGGAAATCTCCCACCTTGAAGACACCAAGCCTCGCTCGCCCAGGCTTAAGGAACTGCGTCCGCTGCTGGCGCGGGTTCAGGAGCTGCACGAGACCAACCCCATGCTCGGACTGCGCGGCTGCCGCCTCGGCATCGCCTTCCCGGAGATCACTGAGATGCAATCGCGCGCTATCTTCGAGGCTGCCGTCGCAGTCAAGAAGAAGGGGGGCGATCCGCACCTGGAGATCATGGTTCCGCTCATCGGTTCCATTGAAGAGATGCGCAACCAGGCGACCATTGTTCGCCGCGTTGCCGCGGATGTCTTCAAGGAAAAGGGTGAGACCGTCGATTACATGGTGGGCACCATGATCGAACTGCCGCGCGCGGCCCTCACCGCCGACCAGATCGCCGAAGAGGCCGAGTTCTTCAGTTTCGGAACCAACGACCTTACCCAGACCACCTTCGGCATCAGCCGCGACGACATCAACCACTTCCTGCCAGCCTACATGAAGGCGGGCATCTTCAAGCAGGATCCCTTCGCCACCCTTGACCAGGCCGGCGTTGGCTTGCTGGTGAAGATGGCCACTGCCAAGGGCCGCAACACCCGGCCCACTCTCAAGGTTGGTATCTGCGGCGAGCACGGCGGCGATCCTGAATCCGTCAAGTTCTGCCACAAGATCGGCCTCAACTACGTTTCCTGCTCTCCCTTCCGGTTGCTCACGGCAAGGCTGGCAGCGGCGCAGGCTGCCCTTGAAGAGAAGCTGACCGCCAACATCCACACAACCAGCTAGATTCTTAGATAACCAACACCCCCGGGGCGCAGCCAATTGGCGGCGCCCTTCGTGTGTCCGGACTATTCTTTGTTGAAAACGTACATAATGAACATGATAATATGTACATAATAGTACACTTGTACCATGGAAGTCTCGATCACTCAATTCCGGCGCGAACTCTTCAACCTGATGAACCATGCTATGGCGGGAGGTGAGGTCTGGGTCACCCACAAGGGAAGGCGGTTCCGCATCGCTCCTGAGGGTCAGGCCGCTGGCCGTCTCAGCAGGATCACGCCAATGGAGATTCTGAATCCCGAAGCTCCCGATCTGAACGATCCGGCTTTCAAGGCTGAAATGATGGCTGAGATGGAAAAGGCCTGGGAAAGTGATTGGTCGGCCCTCTGATGGCGCGCTCTCCGGTCAATCCTTCTCGACCCATCTATCTGGACACGCATATCGTGGTTTGGCTCGCGGCGGGCAAGGTCAGCCGGATCAGCACCAGGGCGCAGGCCCAGATTGAAACATCTGATCTGCTTTTGTCCCCGATGGTCTTGCTTGAGTTGGAATACCTATATGAACTCAAGCGCATTAAGCTTGCCGCTCGCGACATTCAGCGCAAGGTTGAACACGAACTCGGCATCCGCCTTTGCGAACTCCCCTTTTCGGTCATTGTCAGCGCAGCCGTGGACGAAAAGTGGACTCGCGACCCGTTCGACCGTCTCATTGTTGCCAACGCCAAAGCCAACGGTCTCGCTCCACTCATCTCTGCCGACGAGGAGATCCGCAGACATTATCCCCGCACGATCTGGTAGGGTCCGCGCAGATCAGATAGGAAAGTAGAAGCGAGTGGCGTTTTATTTTTCTTCCGCCGCGTAATACCCTTCCCGCGTCACCACCGTCAGGTCGTCTTTGTTCGTCTTGAGCGCGATCTTGTGGAAGCCTCCGTCCTTGTCTACCATGTCCGGCGTAAAGGCCAGCAGGTATTGGCCGCGCAGCTCCTCGGCTATCTGGCCGTAGATCTCCTCCAGGTTGTCCTTCTTTTTGGCTTCGAAGTACCGTCCGCCGGTGCGCTCGGCAATCTTTTCCATAATCTTCTTACCGTCTACCGCAGGCTCGTGACTGCCACCGCGCCGTCCACTGCCTCCAGGGTAGCCGCCGCTACCGCTGGGATAGCCTCCTCCACCTCCGCCCGGCCAGCCGCCGCCGATGCCTCCGCGCTGTCCGACGTCGGGAAAACCGCCCACACTGCGCTCCTGCTCGCCCTTGAAGTAGACGGTGTAAACCGCCAGGTTGGCCCGGTCCGCCGCATCCACCGCTTCGTTCAGCGTTTCCTTGCTGCCCCGGTCCACACCGATGGAGAAGACCACCAAGGCCTTGCGCCCGTCCTTGGATTTCATCAGCTCATCGGAGGCCAGAAAAATCGCATCGTAAAGTTGCGTGTCGCCCCGTCCGCCTGCGCGCGGGCGTTCCCGGTCGTCGCTGCTCGTCTCCGGGCCCTGGGAGTCATTCTGCGCCCGCTGTGTCGGCCCCATATCGTCCAACTCGTGGTGCAGCTTGTCGCGTGAGCTGGTAAAGTCCTCCAGCAGCTCAACCTCCCGGTCAAAGTGGATCAGGAATGCCTGATCCTTTCCTGCATTAGGATCGGCAGGCAGCATCAGGTCCACAAACTTGCCCGCCGCCTTGCGTTCGTTTTCCATCGCACCGCTCATACTGCGGCTGGTGTCCACCAGCAGTCCAAGCCGGAAAGGTAGGTTGCTCTCCCGCGTAAAGCTCTTGATCTTCTGCGTCCGTCCATCGTCGGTCAGTGTAACGTCGCCGATATTGAGGGTTGTTACCATCGCTCCATGCTTGTCGCGCACGGTCCCCGGCAGCAGAACCTCCTGCGCCTCCACTTTGAGAGTCGCGGCGGGTCCAACGCTGTGGGACTGCTGTGCCGGGCCAGCAACCGGCAGGGCTAGCAGCGTTGTGGCAAAACAAAGAACGGGGCTCATTCGCATAACGGTCAAAGTGTACACACTTTCACTCCATTAGACGAGGCGGCCCCGTTCCGGATCAGGGCCGACGCATATAAATGGACCAGTCTTGCTATATGCAAAACGGGGT
>VFSW01006482.1_pt1 | contig 17199 bp, 14 predicted proteins | sample 5358111 | NCBI WGS metagenome assembly VFSW01 (sample SAMN11554181, study PRJNA540505) | mine drainage metagenome | isolation source: sediment from site ElyBrook_90M | place: USA: Ely Copper Mine, Vershire, VT | collected 2017
GGCGATGCCAGCGTCGCGAAAAGTATTTGGCCCCGGCCTCGCCCCACGGCGACAACGTCATAGAGAGGCCGATCGACAGGATCGCGGCCGGCTGCAAGGAGCACTCTGGAAGTGACGAGAAATAAGCTGAGCGCCAGCGCAAAGACCGCGAAAAGATGCGCCTCCAGCCTCCTGCGATTCAACATACCCGGACAGCCACTCCTTTTGCGCGCTGAGAAAAACCGAGGGGCGCGCCAGGACTAAAGATAATGCGTCGCGGCCCACGGAAAACTCCGAGCACAGCTAGGCGCGGCTCACCAATGCTCAGTCTTTCTCCGGTCGCGTTCCCCGGCATGCGAGAAAGAGGGGCGAATCCGCACGCTGGCAAACGATTTCAAAGCGATGTCAGCCAGAAAACGAATCCGGCAACTTGAAAACCTGGAAAACGACACTTACATCAACCGCCGAGATCGCCGCGACTTGCTGGATAACGATAGATCCGATCATCGCGGACGGGGTCCATGACCGGACAATCTATTCTCGGGAGAACTAATGGCGCCACCCGTCAACGCAGCCTCAGTCACATCGGGAACTTCAGATGATGCCGTCTTTTTGAACCCACGAGAAGCATCTCCCACCATCCTGCGTCCGCCGTAGGCCGAAACGATGAATTCCGCTACAAACGGAATCATAAGCGGTTCCACCACCATCCGGTAGCGAGGCAATACAAAGAGCGCCAGGCATACCGCCATGGCGAAGAAGATCGAAGTCGTGAATAAGAGATGTTCCCGCAGTGCGCTCTCGCGATGCCGCAGGGCCGCGAAAGCCCAGAGCAGAACCAATCCGAAGGAAGGGACCCAATAAAGCGGATTGCGCGCCTTCGGGTGATTGAAATCGAAAACCCAGAAATAGAGGAACTTGTTGCCCAGCAGTTGCAACTCTCTCATCGGATGAGTCCGGATGAAGGTGAGCGCTTGCTGACGATACAGTTGATCCAGGGCAATTTCATACTGACCATCGGCTGGAATCTGGAAGATCAAGCTCACCAACTCAGGACGAGGCTGCACGACGGTGCCGTCCGGCCAGGCGTGGCGTTGGCTCCCCGTTGCATCCGGGTTGTGTCCATACCAGAGATTTAAGCCGCCGGAAGTCGTAATGGGCACCCACCGATGAAAGAGATGGTAGTTCCGGACGGTCCAAGGAACGAGGCACAGAACTGGAAGAACAAAATATATGGCGGCGTTCCGGAATTTTTGGCCGTTGCCCGAACGCAACAATACGATCCCCGAAAACAGGAAGATCAGGGCAAGCGCTTCCGCGCGAAACATCAGCAAGATCCCCAGCAATATGCTGGAGAGGACGAGGTCACCGCGGCCACCGCCCTTTTCAAGAAAACGGTAAAGATAGAAGACAACGGCCAGACTTAATGCGATGTAGAAACTGATGGGATGCATCTCCGTGCACATGTAGATAAACGGAGGATAGAACGCGGTGAGCCAGGCGGAAAGCAGTGCGACGCTCTCCCCAAACAAGAGTTCCGAGGTGCGATAGACCAGGTACACCAGCAGAACGCAAGAAGCGGCCTGAAGAAGCTGGATCAGGACGTAGGTAAAGGTGCGATCGCCGAAGATCCTGAACATGCCCGCAAGGAAGTACTCGTACGCCGGAGGCATGAATGCCGAAGGCACAGGCACATTTGCCAGAGTTTTGAGCCAGAATCCCTTGCCGGAAACAATATTTCGCGCAATGATCCCAAACTCCCACATCTCCGGGTTGTGCCAATTGTGAACCAGGAGAATAGCGGCCAGACGGAGAAGCGCTGCAACGGCGAGAACGAAGCGTAATTGGTTGAGAAGAACGCTGCGCTTGTTTTTTTTCATGAAGTTAGACGTTGGCCGGCCATATTCTACAATATGGATCAGGCATCGAAATACGCAAAGGCAACCCCATGCACACGGCGATACGGTCCAGGACCTCTACGATATGGGTTTCCGAGCCGACAAGAAATAAGTTCTCGGAGAGAGACTTCCATCCAGTCATTCATCATATTAATATGTTTCATTCCAATAACTTTTGTGCACCCAAGGTTCCCCTCCCGCAGCGCTTGATCGAGACCCGCATTATGGCCAATGGGAAATGAAATCAACATTTCTCCCCCTGGGAGAAGAGAGCCACGAAGGCGGGAAATCGCGCGAACGGATTTCTGCGCGTCAAAGGGTTCTTCATCCCATCCGACGTGTTCCATGGTTGAAATGCTAATAATTGAGGCAAAGGCCTGTGGAAAGTCGATGTCGGCAACATCCAGATTCGCCACGTCGGGGGCTGTTTCGTATTTGTCAACGACCGTATGCTGAAACGCCGCGTAATGATTTAGAACATTGCCAACCTCAAGGACAGGACCGAGAGGCCGACGTCCGAGAAACTCCAAGGCAATGGGGATCTCGATGGATCTTTCCGTTTCGCACGCATTGTTGTACGAATGGTAAAAATATGAATATCGCTTTTCGTCATAAACAAAGGTTCGCCTGGATAAGAGACCTTCGTAAATGACGTGCACGGCTGCGTGTCCAAATTCCTTAGCCATACGCACGAAGGGAGAGCGCATGCCTTTCCTCCATTTTTTACCTCGTTACCCGAAACGATTAAACGCGCGCTTGCAAACCCCGCAACAGACGCAATTAAGGTCATGCACCTCGGCGGACTGCAGTGCTTGTCAGTCTTCTTAAAGCTAGGCGCTGGTCACTTTCGCTTTAGCATATGGAGCGCTCTCGTCTCCAGATGGCAGAATCTCATTAGTAAAATACTGGCCTGGGTTTCCCGTTCGACCATCCATACGCACGACTTGATAAGTGGCGCAGAGAAGTGCGATGTGCAACCAAACAAATCCCTGAAGGATATTGCCCGAATATTGCATAATTCCGACGATGGCTATGAAGGGCACGACCATCGAGCGCAGGAGTGGCGAATCGCGGGATAGCTTCCATGGTTTGTAAAGCAGGAGAGCAATGTACGCCGCGTAGTACGGGAACCCCAGGATTCCGGTCGCAGCAAGAACCTCCAAGGTGCTAGAAAGACTCTGATAGATCGCCAGATCGTCCTGGTTGTGAACCTGTGTGCCGTGAAGCGTCGCAATGGCCGGAAGAACACCGCCGAGGCTGACGCCCACAATCGGGTGCCTCTCGAAGACACGGAATGTGTCCTCTAGCCCCTCGATACGTGGATCCAGCGAGTGCGCTGAAGAACCGAGTAGCCCGGTTCCGCTAATTAGGAACTCCACATCTGCCGAATCAAGCTGGTAGCGCGAGGCAAAGTACTGGACTACAGGGATTGCCGCGAGGAGACAAGCTGCAGCAGTGATTAGTATCCCCCGCTTTGGCCGCAATAGCAAAAGACCAGCGATCATCAGCATCCAGCCCGTGCGCGAGCCTGATAAAATGAGTGCGGCAGTTGTAAGGACAATGAGCCACAGGACCGTTCTTGGCGGCAGTAGACCAGGTTTCAATTTTGCCAGGGAGGAGACAAAAATCCAGCCGACGACCATGTAGAGCGAGAAGAACGAGGTCTCGTATGAAAGGCCGTTGATTCGGGCAAGTCGACCTTCAATCCACCACTGTTGGAGAAAGGGCGGCGTGATGCCTACAAAAGGTAGGGTGAACTGCAGGAGCCCGATTGCCGCGATGACCCCAAAGCTGTATGCGTACCACCGCAGGACGAAGTTCAGCTTCTCGTGCGTGTCGATGAACTGCACGGCAGAAAAGACAAACAAGACGTTGAGTAAAAGCCATGCGGCGTAACCGACGCTGCGAGACAGAAAAGGAGTGTTAGGAACCAGCGCCACAACAAGCAGTGTCCAGAGAAGAAGCGCTCCAAAACCCAGCGGCCATCTGGGTGGTCGCGGAGCAATCAATCGAAACAGGGATAGAAAAGCAGTGATCGCCATACATACTTCGGCGGGACGAACCGTAAATGATGCAGGCCGGATGGCTATAACGTCGGATGATATAAATAGTGCTGCCAGGACAAAGAGCCAAATCATAGTGCTTGCTCACCTTTTCAGGGTGTACTGTTGCATACCCAAGTAGCAAAACGAAGATACAGCAATCGGTGCAGCTCCAAAAAGGACGACAGATACGAGCCTTCGCGCCCCTGCGGGCAGCCTCGCGCTGCTGCTTAAATTGGAATCAGGGAGTGGTTGGTTCATTCCGAATGCACCAAACGGGGCCGCGAACTAATCCCCGTCAATCGACTAGATCTAACCCAATCCTGCCTAGACCAAGGCAGGCGGAAACTGAAGCTGAACTCTGTCACCGCTAAACGTTAACTTTGAAAGCTTACAGGGCCAGATGCGGTCGTGGCCTGCCCTGTCTCAAGGAAGCTTGCGCGCATACGCCACCATGATATTGCCAATATGCAGACCGCTGGCGGCCCAGAGCAGCTGGGCAGAGCGCACGTACGAGCGCTTGAGTTTCGGCGACGCCCACTTGGCATGTGCGATTGTCTCAGGAGCGCCAACCTGCATCTTTTCGACGCGAAACCCCGTCTCCGCCAAGGCACGATTGAGGGTGCCGGGAGTGAAATGGTTGAGATGGTATTTCATCTGGAGGCCGACATCGGGGATGCCGCACATGCGCAGGAAATAGGTTTTCGGCAAATGGAAATTGGTATTCGGAACGCGGACGACCAGCGTGCCTCCAGGTTTAAGGAATTCGCGCGCCCGGAAAAGCTCCTCTTTCGGCTCCGGCAAATGCTCCAGAACATCGAGGAATGTGACGGCGTCAAACGACCCTCTGGCTAGGGAAGCAGTTTGAAGCGTGCAGCACCGGACGTCGCGCCCCTTGCTGGCTGCGAATATTGCCGCCTGCGTCGAGACTTCGATTCCTGTGGCGGCCCAGCCATCCAAGCTGGCAGCTTCGACAAACTCACCTGTCCAGCACCCCACGTCCAGAAGCGCGCCTTTGCGCGCGTGAAGGCGTCTCAAAGTGCCCAGACACTGCTGAAAGACTGGAGCGCGGAACTCCAAGGTCGCCGCGGAAATATCGCCGCCAGCATAATCCAGGCTGTAGAGGCGTTCCAACTCCTCAGGCGTCAGCCGTGGAAGCACGTATAAGAACCTGCAGCGGCGACATTTGTGCAGCGAATGTGGACCATCGCTCAGCACAAAGCTTGCAGATAGCTGGCCGCATATCGGACACTCCGTTTTGGGGGTCATGTCGGTACAAATCTCTCGAATCGTGTCAATCATCGACGCACCGAATCATAGGGTAATACAACCCGGCGATCTACTCGATCCCTCAGTTATGTGTGTCATGGGCAACTGAATCTTGAAATTCAGTTTCGTCCCCACCCCTGCAAGAGACAAGCGCATAGGGATCATTCGCCCAATTGAGTCGGTATTACTCCCGTGAAGGATTCTCGATTGTGGCTGGCTTGGCAAAACGTTTTGCCTCGCGGGCTCGCCGGAATGCCAGGAAATACCACCGCAGATATTTCGGCAGCCAGTTCCAGAGCCGGAAGCGCGATTCCCCGCTCGTGCGGTCGCGCCAGATTGTGGGCAGTTCCACAATCCGGTAACCGGCGAGGAACGCCTTTACGGTAATTTCCAGATTGATCTCAAAACCGCCGGTGCTCTCGATGGCAATTGAATTCAGCATGTCGCGGTTATAAATTTTGAAGGCGTTGGTAGCATCATGCGTCGGCAAGCCGCGCAAATAGTGCAGCGAAACGCCCGCAAGACGGGACAAGTGCTTTTTAAGCAGGGGTCCGCCTTGGATGCCGCCGCCGGGCATGTAGCGGCTGCCCACTACGATGTCGTAGCCCTGGCGGTACTTCACAAGCATGTCGTCGACCCGGCCAAGGTCATCCGAAAGGTCGGCCATGACGACGAGCACGGGACCTGGCGCCGCTTGCTGGAATCCGGTACGCAGTGCGCCCACGACGCCTCGTCCGAACGAGTTCTTAATCAGATGCAGCCTGGCTTCTCCCGAATCGATCAAGCGGCGCACAACAGGAACCGTTGTGTCACCGTCGAAGTCATACACCACCAGAACCTTCATTTCCGAATGGATCTTGGCGGTCACCTCGTTCCACAGAACGGGAAAGTTCTCCGCTTCGTTGTAGACAGGGACAATCACGGTGAGAAGAGCGTCCAGGGGCTTGGCGGTCATATCTTACCCAGCTCAATCTGCTCCGCAATCCACGGGATGACTTCATCGAGGACATTCTCCAGAGGCGTATTGGCGTGAAACCCCAGTAAACGCGCGGCCTTGGAAACATCCGGGGACCGATGCTGAACATCGTATTCGAAGGCAGGATCGGAAACATAGCGAAAAGGTTTGCTGGTTCCGTGGATTTTTCTCCAAATCAGCCGAGCCAGTTCGAGCACGGTGGTGGAGACGGGGGTGGAGAGATTAAAGTCATCGTTTGTAGCGGCTGGGTGTTCCATGCAGAGGCGAATCCCGCCGGCGAGATCTCCTCCGTACGTGTAATGCCTCACTTGGTTGCCGGCGCCGAGGATAACCAGCGGATCCTGTCCCTTTAGAATTTTTTGTACGAGATCGGGAACGACGTGGGACATCGCGAGTTTCACGTTGCCGCTAAAGACATCGTGGTCCCGAAGAGCGCGCCTCTCGCCGATCCCCACGCAATTGAAGGGACGAATAATCGTGTAAGGCAGCTTGTACTGCTGCCAGGCTCCCAGGGCGAAATATTCCGTCGCCAGCTTTTGAAACCCATACGTCGAAAGCGGCGGAGGACAAGAACGTTGCGCCCCCTCCGGCGTGGGGAACACCGTGGCGTTCTCAAAGACCATGCTCGAAGACATAACGGTGATTTTTTTTAGGCGGCCGGTCTTGTGGGCATCTATCGCTGCATCGAAGGCGGCAGCGGTAATGCGCTCGTTTTCCGCAATCAAGTCATAGGCAAACTCGTGGAAGTAGCTGATACCTCCGATCATTGCCGCCGCCGCGACGAAATGATCGCAGTCCGCAAGCAACTTTTTGAGCAGGGCCACGTCCTTTGCATCGCCTTCGACGAACGAGTAATTGGACCGCGTGTCATAAGATTTCTGCAGACGGCCGTATTTGGTGAAGTTGTCGAGGCCAACCACTTCCCAATCGCGATCCAGCAATTCTTGAACGAGATATCCGCAAATAAAGCCGGCCGAACCCGTGACCAGTGCTTTCACCAATTACCCCCTCGCCACCTGCGTAATAGTGGATTTTGCTTCCTCTTTTCCCTGCTCTTTCCAGAACCCCCAAATATCAACGACTATTCTTTCCGGCGGTAGATGCAAAGTAGCATAGCACTTGTGCGGGGCCCCCAGTATGACGATATCCGCTCGGGCGATCGCTTCCTCAGCGGAAACAAACCGATCATCCTGAATGTAAGGATCCGAACAGATGACTTCTTCGGCCTCCACTTCCAGGAGATGTTTCAATTTGTAGGAGAGGCTTTCGCGTTTATCGTCGGAATCCGCCTTAAAAGCCATCCCGAGGATCGCGACGCAACATTGAGAGAGATCGGCGACCGAGTGCAATCGTTGGACGATATGATTCGGCATGCCCTCGTTCACGAGCATGGCCGCGTGACCGAGGAAGAAGTTGTTGTTGGCAAATGCGGCCAGTTGCAACGTGTCTTTCAGCAAACAGGGCCCCGCGGCAAAACCAGCCGAGGCAAAGCTCCGCATCCGCGGATAGTCGCGCGTGACCGCCTCACGGATACGATGAAAGTCCAAACCATAACTCTGCGCGAGCATGTAGAACTGGTTGGAAACAGCAAAGTTGAGATAACGCCAGCTGTTGGTGAACAACTTTGCCAGTTCCGCCTCCAATGGCTGGAGCTCGATCAGGTTTTGAGAAATATGCGAGAACAATGCTTTCGCGCGAAGCAGCGCCTCCGGCTCAAATGCGGAAACAATTTGCGGGAGATCTCGTAGTTCGCGAATTGCCCTGCCTTCCGCAATCCGCTCGGGACAGAAGGCCAGGTGAATCATGCAGCGGGTAGCTCGAATCCTGTCTTGGATTAGCTTAGTCACACCGGGATAAACGGTACTGCGAAGCACCAGGAGAGAATCTTGCTTCATCTGAACCAATAGGCGGTCGACATCTTGGTAGATCGCTTTGATCGTGGGATTTAAATGCTCATCGACAGGTGTTCCTATCACCGTGATCACCGCATCGGCATTCGCCAAGCAGGTAGCGTCGTCCGTGGCGGTCAATTGCTTGCCTATGACACATTTAAGAACCGCCTCAGCTCCTTCCTCGACGAAGGGCATTTCGCCGCGATTTACGAGTTCGATTTTAGCTTTATCGACATCGAGAAGTTCGACCTTGAGGCCACTATCCGCCAACACGATCCCGAGTGGCAACCCAACATGTCCACAGCCGCCAACAACCACAACCCGTTCAAAAGTAATTTTCATTACGATCTCCACCTCACTTGGAAATCACATACCCTTTGGAATGGTTAATCGCGCAGCTAGGTAACCAGGTATTGAGGAAATCTCCGTACGGCGTGGCCGTCAAAGCAGCGGCGGTCCTTGCGCGCGTTTCGACCCAAATCGTTCCGCCCTAGTAGGCATTTTTTCCGAAGATTGCCGTCCAAATCGTCAGGGCAATGATCCGGAGATCGAATGCAAAGCTCCAGTTCTGAATGTAATCGAGGTCGTACTTCAATCGTCTTCTGATCGAGGTATCGCCACGAAGGCCGTTGACTTGGGCCCAACCCGTTATTCCAACTTTAAGACGGTGGCGACGATCGTACTTTGCGACTTCGTCCAAAAACTTGCGCACAAAGTGGGGCCGCTCGGGACGCGGACCGACTACACTCATGTCGCCTTTCAAAACATTGAAAAACTGCGGCAACTCGTCCAGGCTGAGCCTGCGCAACAATCTTCCCAAACGTGTGCAGCGAGCGTCATTCTTTGTAGTCCAACGCGTTTCCGACTCCTGGGGGTCATGGCAACTCATGGTCCGAAACTTGTACATGCGGAACGAACGACCATTTAGGCCCACGCGTTCCTGGACAAAAAATATGGGGCCTGCGGAATCGATCCGAATGGCGAGGGCCGTTAACAACATTAAAGGACCAGCTATCATGATCGCGGTTATCGAAAAAACGATATCAAACGCCCGTTTTAGGACGAGGTAATACACGTCATCCACTGGACTCGCACCGAGATCGACTAAGGTCAATCTTCCGATCTTGAACATCTGGTTCCGAATCGGAAGCCCTCGGCCCAAGTCCACAACCACGCGCACGGAGACCGACAATCGGTCCAAGAACACCATAGCCTTCGGAATATCGGACCAGCGTTCGGGCGGCAGCGCGATCACGATGTCGTCGATGCCCTTCAGGTTCGGGACGTCCGCAAATTCATAGGTAGCCCCTACATTTCCCACGATTTGCTGTTCCGGCAACCGAACAAATCCAATGATTTGGCAGCGCGGAACGGGGGCATGAGAAAGACGCGCAGCGGCGCGCCGCGCAAAGTGATCGGCCCCGATAATCAATACGCGCGTCGCAGGACCACGGTCGAGCCCGCGACTCACGAGATGCCGGAAAAGCACGCGCATCAACAATGCCAGGAGCAGCAGCGCCACTCCGCTGATGGCAATGAACACGCGGGAGAAACTCAGGCTGTGGTAAAAAAACACGGCCGCCAATAACACCATGTACGTGACGCTGCACGCGGCGAATGCTCCTTGCACACCAGTATTTTCGACATATAACTTTTCCACGCTTGCAACGCCATAGTGATCGGCTGCGGCAGCCCAAACCACCGTAGCCAGCAACAACAAGCCAAAGTAATCCGATGGATCGTAATCGTACGTGGAAAAGCTCCGTACCCACACAAAGCGCAAATATGCCGCGATTGCAAAAGCGAACATCGGAAGCAGGTTGCACACCACCCGCATGTAAAATCGATATAAGTTTACGGTACGGAACATTTCAGATCCTCGATAAAAGACGGATAAAAATCCTGCGGCTTACCCCCCTGCTTCAAGGCGCTATCCATCAGTAAATGGCCGGCTGAGAATCAAGTCGCGCGGCGTTACGAAATTCACCCATCTGGCTAACTACGAAGTTGGTGATACCCCGATGGAACTGGTCAATTGAAAATCGTCGAGAGCCACGAGCAATGGCCTCCGGAGAAAATAATTGCTCTGAAGCCTCGAATGTTCGGATCGCTTCCTCAACCGAAGCCGTGGTCTGTTCGGAAAACAAAATTCCGTTGCAGCCAGCGTCGATTTTTCCATCCGCGCCAAACGGCCCCTGAATAGTTTCCAGAGCGCCACCATTGCCGTACGCTAGAACGGGTCGGCCGAACGAATGCGCCTCGACTGGAACGATGCCGAAATCCTCTTGCCCGGGAAACAACAGCGCTCGGCAGTGGGCATATTGTTCGCGAAGATCTGAATCGTTTAGTTCTCCGAGAAACTCAACCGTCGGACCGGCGAGTGATCTTAGCCGCTCATATTGGGGCCCGATTCCAACAACGCGCAGCGGTCTCTGCAATCGAGTGCAGGCTTCAACCGCCAGATCCACGCGTTTGTAGTCAACTAAGCGGCTCACAACCAAAAAATAGTCTCCAATGGCCTCCGATAAATACCCCGCCGCAACGTCAACCGGCGGATGAATCACGGCTGCTTCACGGCGGTAATGCTTGCGGATCCGAACCGCCGTATGTCGCGAGTTAGCGACAAAAGAATCCACGCGCGATGCGCTCGCCAGGTCCCAAAGCCTCATGTAATGAGCTGCGGCCATGAAGATATAGCGGCTCAAACCCTTCATATCCTTCCCGTGAATGTACTCGGGATAAAGATCCCAAATATACCGCATCGGCGAGTGGCAGTAGCAGATATGCAAAGTATTCAACGAAGTAATTATGCCTTTGGCGGGCCCTGACTCGGAGCTGATCACCAAGTCATAGCCGCGCAGGTCAAATTGCTCCAACGCAAGGGGCGCCAGGGGGAGCAGATGACGATGGAAACGTCGGCTTCCCGGCACGTGCTGCAGGAATGACGTCGTCACACGATGAGGCGCAAAGCGCGCAGAGATACGCGCGTCCGCGACGAGCACGAACAGGTCCGCGCCCGGGAACAGATCCAACAGCGCGGAAACCACACGTTCTCCGCCCGCATAGCCAATCAACCAATAATGCACGATGGCTACTCGCATGTTGTTGGGAAGATTTCTGTCCATAACTCACCGTAAGATTGCCTATGTACCAAACATCGACTTTCAGAAAAGCAAGCCGGGCCAACCAACGATCGCAGTTAGACGCGTCAGTTCAGCATTCGCCGGTAAACGCCGCAGTGCACCGCTGCGCATCGTTCCCATGTGTATTTCTTCGCCCTGTCAAATCCCTTCGTTCGGAGTTCTGCCAATCTGGTCGGAGAGCGTAACACGCGGTCCAGAACGTCGGCCAGGTCTTCCGGACTGCGCGGGTTAAAATATTCCGCCGCGTCACCCGCCACTTCAGGCAACGACGCGGATTGCGAACAGATGACCGGTGTGCCGCAGGCCATCGCCTCAACTACAGGCAGCCCGAAACCTTCCTCAAACGAGGGCATAACCACGGCATCGGCGGAGGAATATGCATTGACGAGAAGATCTTGCGATGCGGCACCGGCAAAAATCACCAGATCTCCAATTCCCAGCATCTGCGTCAGACCCTGCAATTCCGCCCTGCCGTGCCGATCGTCACCAACAATCACGAGTTTGTGGTTGAGATTTTGACGATCGCGCAATAAAGCGACCGCTCGCAAGAGGCAGGCTACGTTCTTATGTGGCTTCAGATTGCCCACATAGAGAATATAGGGGCCATCCAGGGACAAGTGTCGGCTGACAAAAGCGCTCGAGACCTGCCGATCTATGGGACGAAATTCCGGCGCTGCAGCATTGTAGGCCACGGTGATCTTATCGGCTGGCACGGCCAAGTGCTCGACCATGCGGTTCTTGGTGTATTCGGTCACGGTGAAGAAATGATCGGCTCGCATGGCCATTAACTTCATCAGAGGTTGAGCGTAAAGACGAACTTTGAGACTTGACCGGTAAGTCCGGTCAAGCAAGTGCGTCAGGTCGTGAATGGTAACCACCAGAGGGCCTCGCCGCAAAAGTGGCGCATTATAGTGAGGTACATGCAGCAGATCTGCGTCACGAGTAGCCCAAGGCACCTGGAGTTGTTCACGAAGCGTGTAAATCGGAACATTCACAATGGAGATTTGGTCGCAAAAAGGGCGCAAGCGCGTTTCGAATTGGGAATTCGTTATGGCATGAAGACGAATAGTCGGCTCAATAAGCTTAATGCGGCTAATGACGTTGAAAATGTAAGTGCCAATGCCTGTGAAAAGCCATCGCGCATCGACCGCGACGGTTGGTTGCGTCTCTACCTTTGTGCTAATTCCTACATTCGGATGAACTGAAATCATTGGCACTGCCAATGTTCATTCGGTATCACGCTGTCGCTTCGGAACGTTTCGGGCCTCCTATCAAATGCAGGAAGCCGAACATGCCGACTTCCCGCAACAACGCTGCTACGGCGGTTCCGGTGATTCCGAGGGTCAGCGTAAACACTAGATCTGCAATAATGCCTGCAGCTGCCGCCACGACATAAGTGGTGACATACAGCGATCTGGCCCCGAGAGCAATGGCCCGGTTGAGATACAAAGCGTTTAGCATGACGAAGGGCAATGTGAGGCATAGGATGACAAACGGCCTGCCAGCACTAGCAAACGCTTGACCATATACGACACGCATAAAAAATGAGCCACCGGCCGCACCTATAATCGCAACAGGGATCGATGTGACCGAAAGCAGTAAGACCCAGTGACCTACATAGGCGTGCAATGCCTTGGGGGACGAAGACAATCGGACCAATTCCGGCAACAACACGCTGCCAAATAACCACGAAATGAGATAAACCGCCACAAGCACTTGCTGCGCCGCAGCGAAATGTCCGATCTCGCGTACTGGAACGATCCAAGCAAGGACGATTACATCCATTCTCAAGAAAAAGGAAGCAATTGTGAAGCTAACTCCGAAGGGCGTGGAATTCCGAAGCAATCGGACGGCCTCGCTTATTTTCCCACCCAATGGGCGAATACCTGCGTTGCGCACCCGCGCCAACGAGGCGGCAAATTCGATTATTTGGGCGCCCATCAAGACTTCCATCAGGTTATGGATTGGCAAACGCAACCAATACACCGCAAAAGCTCCCGCAGTTAACGCGACAAAATGAAGCATCTGGACAGCCGCAATGGATTGCATTCGATCAATAGCTTTGAGGATCGCCACCTGCAGTTGGCAATAGGCCTGCAGAGTTGTTCTCAAAGTAATTACTCCAGCGACAGTCCAAACCGTGACGTAAGCATGAAAAGCCCAAAGTAAAGCAGCGGCCCCAAGCACGACGGGTATTAACGGTAGACTTTTTGCAAGATATAAACGGCCTACTATCTCATTGATTCTGTCCGGCGACCCATTGATGGAAGTAATGGCCGATATCTGCAAACCATTATCTGCGATCATTACGGCGATCGTTGCATAGGCCAGAGAAGTCGCATACAGGCCAAACAAGGACGTCCCATATTCGCGCGCGATGAGTACAGCAACTAGGAAATTTGCTACACGCAAGAACCCCTCTCCGGCGATAACACTAGCCAGATTTGCGAAAGTACCACGGAGCGACGGAGCATCACGCAGCGGTGGTTTCTCCACGATCACCGGCGTAGCCATAAAGACGTTTGCCGTGCACGAATATTTCCACGATTCAAGGACAACCTCCGCATAACGCAAACCATTCAAAGATCGAATCCGCAGGGAGTTTATTCGCCTAAGTTGCGGGTTCCAAGTCGGACGGGTCGATTTCTACGGCAATCGAGCGGCTGATCAGCTGGACCGAGAGCACAAATCTAAGCCGGTTCTTCCTCCGGACCACATAGCCCTGCAAACCTTCCAGCGAACCTCTCATGATCCGCACGCGTCGGCCAACCCGCAAGTGCGGATAGGGCTCCGCAAGGCCCTTGGCGATTAATTTGTTTCTCAAAACTTTCAAATCTTCTTCGGACAAGTGTGCAGGTTGTCCATTGAAGCCCACGAGTCTCACGACGCCGGGCACTTGCAATACGCGCATCCACTCGGACTGTCTAACATGAACGAACACGTAGCCAGGGAATAGGGGCGTTGCGATCTGGACTCGGCGATCTTTCCACTGACGAAATGTAACGCAGAGAGGTAAGAGGTGCTCAATGTCCCTTTGATTGAGGGCTTCGGCCACGCATTTCTCATGATGGGCGCAAGTATATGCCGCATGCCAGTAGGACTTCGGGATATCCGCCGCTAAGGGGGGGCCGAGCGCCTGAGTTTCAGTAAATCTCACGTCTGTCATCGGATACAGCTCCGCCCCGTCCCTTACAGGCCACATTGCGACAAGTCTTTATTTCACAGCAATTTACAGCCACAGCGCCGGTCTAGCTGCCATTGTCGGATTTGTGCGGGCGCAGTCTAAACCAACTCATCACCTTCCCTGCCACGGCGCCAATTCCGGCCCCGTTTGGCGATGCCCATGCCAGTCGAGTGCTGATCGTGCCGAATACTTCTCGTGCCAGGACCTTGCGAGCGTCGCGCGGATCAATCCCCTCCCAAAGGGCGTCGCCAAACACGATGATTACCGCCGCTGACATAGCAAGAATCGTTCCCAGCAATATGATCACCAACCTCGGCGGGAAAGATTTCTTTTCTGGCACATCGGGGGGATCGAGAACTTTAACGCTTGGAGTTTCTTTTGCCTCCTGCACTTTCGCCAGTTCGTATTCCTGCGTCAAGGTCTGGAACACAGCCTCTTGGATTTTGGTATTTCGGTACAGGTCGGCATAACCGACACCGAGCGCAGGAAGTTCCCGAATGGATGGATAAAGCGATTGCCGGTACTGCCCGTTACCGGTTCCTGGGTCGCCGGACTTGCCGCCCATGTTTTTGTCTAGTTGCCGCCGAAGTTCGTCGACTCTGGCTTGTGTCGATCGAACGCGCACATTGCCATCCGCATAAACTTGTTTGAGGCCTTCCAGCTGCGTTTGGGCGGCGATCAATTCACCTTCCAGTGTTGCGGCTGCCTCTATCATCGCTTTTCCTTGGGCAGGAATGTCCAATGCGGTGTTTTTGGTGGCAAACTGGCTAAAGTTCTGCTCGGCAGTTTCGAGATCCTGTTTGACCTGAGTCAAACGGTCCTCCAGGAAGACTCGTTCGCGATGCGCCGAAGACGTGTTTAGTTCCGTAACTACCCGGTTGAGTTCGGTCACATACTCCCCGGCCATCGCCGCGGCACGCGTGGGACTTCTATCCACCACATCAATCGTGATAATTCCGCTCTTGCGATCCGCAGAGAAGCCCGTATACTTACTCAAATCTTCTCGCGCATCCTCCATCCGCCGGTCGGAGTAAACATTCTTGAGGTCGAATCGATTGATTACGTCGTCTTGCACCGTTCGGCTTTCCAATATCCCAAGAAAGAGGTCCGAAGAACTTCTAAGTCCCAAAAGATCTCCACCCAACGCACCTAGACTCGACCCGATATCAGCCCCGATTTTGCCACTAGCGGCCGCTAGCATGGCCATCCCAGAGGAGCTACCTTGATCTGGGGGCATTAAACGTGCCGTTGACTGGAATCGCTTCGGAATCAGGAAGGCAATCAGGATGGATAGCAACAATCCCGCAATAGTCGAGCGAAAAATAAACTGCCTGTGTTCCCAGGCAAGTCGCTGACCAGCCACGGCACGCATGTGCGCGAACTCTTGTTCATGTTCCCCATGACGGACTACTTCTACTTCCGGCTGTACCACAACGACGTTTTCCGAAGGGGACGTTTCTCGTGCCAGGGAGCGGGTGGGCTCGCTCATGACTTCACCGTTTGGCGCCACACAGGAATTATAAAGAGCAATTTCATCTACCAGCCCCACGAATGAGGTGTAAATTCAATCTGGACGGAGGAGGTCCAGTTCGTCTGCGGCCCCGGCGACAAAACAGGCGCGAACCACTTTTCATATTGGACGAAGGCCGAAAGACACCAATCCGGCCGCACTTGCCAATTCACTTTGGTCGATCCATCGTTAATCGTTTCCCCGCCGGGAATGAAGCTGCTATCGACTTTTGCGTGCCGGTATGCAAATTGAAGTGAGGTCTTTGGAGTGAACCAATACGTGGTCCAGCCTTGAAAGCCCATCCCTTGCCTTCCCACCCAGTCTCCGATGAGGTTGCCTTCGTTCACGTATAAGGGGTGATAGAAATTATTGTAGTAGATATATTCCCCATAGCGGCTTCTGGCTGTTGGCGGATCAGTATATACGGACTCGACTCGAAAATCCATCTTTTGCAAATGGGGGAGCCGCGGCACATAGATTCCGGAGCGTATGGCGAGTCTTTCCCAAATGTATATGGGAGACTGGCTATTGTCTAGGTTGGTGGGATTGTCCTCCGGCAGCAATCCGTTCGCGTAAAACTGCAGCCAATCGCGCACATGCGGCGGCGTGTATGAGAAATCGGCGCCAATCGTTCGCTTTCCGGGGTTTTGGCTGGCTGGATAGGTGTCGGACGACCTCACGCCGATAAAACTATTGATAAGAGCGCCCATCGTCAGCGGGCGGCCCACCCCTCCGAATTCAGAGGTGGCGATAAAACTCACTTCCAAATTTTGAGTCCGCTTCGCGGTAATCTTCACCCCATGGATCAGAGGCCGCGGCGGGAATTGGTCTCCTGCAAGTTTTCCGAAGAAGAAGTCCGTCTTCATAGGTCCAAACCAGCGGAAGATCCAGGGAAGCTCGAAGGATTCAATCGGCCTCACCCGGACCATGTACATGGGCGCGGCATTGTCGCTCATCATCAGCGCACCACCTACCCCGCGCCCCCACCAAAGGCTTTGTTTGCCAACGGACAAATCCCAGCCATCAACATCAGCCGAGACATAAGTGTCCATAAGGGTAAACTGATTCACTGCCGAAACCGCCGTCGCAGGTTGCAGGGGGGTTTGGTCCGCGGTTGCAATCGCTTCACGGGCCGTCAGCGGGAAGGCCGGGCCGGAAGGAGCGGACTGAAACTCTCCGCGAACGTAAATCGTGTAGCGTCCCGATGTACCATAGGCCGAAAAACCATCGTACGTGTTGAAACCCTCTTGATAGGGGCGTCCGAAGTTGTCAATGATCGTCTGACCAAAATGATAGCTATCGTTCA
>VFSW01006483.1_pt1 | contig 17195 bp, 11 predicted proteins | sample 5358111 | NCBI WGS metagenome assembly VFSW01 (sample SAMN11554181, study PRJNA540505) | mine drainage metagenome | isolation source: sediment from site ElyBrook_90M | place: USA: Ely Copper Mine, Vershire, VT | collected 2017
CTGCTGGCGCAGGTCCACTCCCCCGGCGGGGGCGTGGGGTTTCGGCCCGGCCCGCGTCTCGGCGGGGATGATCTCGGTCCACGTGTTTTCTGGGCTGCTGAAAATCCCCGGGCGGGTGGGTGGGAGGGCGTTGTGCTGCGTCCACAGGGCCCGTTTTTCGGCCTCGCTAGGGCGGGCGGCCAGTTCGGCCGCCTGCCCGGCCAGGGCGCGCAGGGCCTGGCCCTCGGCGGGGGCGAAGGCGAAATCGCTTTCAGGAACCAGGTTGGCGGATTGGATCAGTTCGGGGGGTTCGGGCATCCATTAATTATACAGGCGAAGAACCTATCCGAAAACCAAAAAACCACTTTTTGATATGCAAAAACCGCAGGTTTTTGCATATCAAAAAGTGAACCCTTAACCACCCTACCTGAAACCGCCGGTAATTCTAATAGCTGACGGCGCGAGGCAGTTCCTTGGCCTGTTTGACCCAATCTTCCACCTGGGATAAGGCAGGCAGCTTGCGCACCAGGTGTTTGGCTTCATTGACTTCGGTCAGTTTGGCCATCAGATTTTCTGGTTTACGGGTGCCCAGTTCGACCACAGTATCCACCCCGGCGGCTTCCAGCAGGTCGGACAATTCACTGCCGATGCCCTTGATGCGCGCCAGGTCGGCCCGGTTGACCCATTTGAGGATCAACGTTTCATCAATGCCGGATTTCGCGGCCAGGTCTTTGCGCCCTTTGGGAGTGCTTCCCGTGGTTAAGAGAACTTCGACGCTTTTGACCCCGGCGCTCTCCAGCTTTGCAGCAAAAGTGGGGCCAATCCCTTCGATATCATCTATTTTGGTCATTTGGTATCTCTCCCTTTTAAATTTGTCGGATGGTTGGCGAAAATCACTTTATGCAGCCCAGGCGCTCAGCCCGGCTGTATTTATCCAAACAGGCCACCCAGGCCCTTGGATACGTCAGGAATACCGCCGCCTTGCAAGATGCCATCCACCTGGGCCGCGATGGGGGCCGGCAGGCGCTGCTTGAGAAAGTCAGCTACTACGGTTATGGCTTGCCTGGCCTGGTCTGGTGAAATTCCAGTCTTGGCCGTGATTAATTTAACGAGTTCGTCCATTTTTTGTCCTTTTCAGTAGTTTTTATAGATGGGTGCCCCAAACGTATTTATTGTCGCGCAATTTTATCGATTATCAAAATAGTTTACGAAAAACAGGGCCGTCCCAGCCTGGTTTCGCTCTGGCGGTATGCAAAAAACCAATTAGTCCTTATAATACGAGGATACCCACCCCAGGAAGGTCAATTTGTTGGCTTCACGTCGATTGTTCACAGGTATTGCACTCCTTGTTGCACTGGCTGTGCTTGTTTCGGGCTGCCGCCCGGCAAGCACGCCTGAAACGCCGGCGATCCCTCTGCCGCCGGCCGCTACGCTGGTTCCTTCGGCAACCGCTTTGCTCGAGCCGACCATTACCACGTCTCCAACCAGCACCGAGTTACCTACTGACCTGCCCACCGCGGTCCCTTCCTCATCAGCCACGCCGACCATTACTCAAATGCCGTGTCTCACGCTGATTTTCCCCGAAAACGGCAGTGATTTACCCAGACAGGGCTTGATCAGTTTCCTATGGAACGAGCAGCCGGGGGCCAGCGCGTATATTTTGGAGATCTTCCCGCCGGGCGGGAAAATGGTGACTTTCACCACGACGGATACCCTGCGCAACCAGTACGCCGAAGCCCTGCCCTGGGGCGGCGAACACCGATGGCAGGTGGTGGCGCTGGACGCCAACGGGAAGGCGATCTGCACCTCGCAGACTTTTACCTTCACCAAACCCATGCCGCCCGTGGTGTCCACCTGGACGGTGACCCCCCAACCCGGCGAGCCCATGGCCACGGTGCCCACGAAGACGTCGACGCCGCGCACGCTCACCCCGCAGCCGAGTCAATGAATCCACTTTTTTACATCTAAAAAAGTGGATTCTTTTACACTTTGGCGGACACAATCGCCATCCCATCCGGCACCACACGCTGGGCATTTGGACCGGTAAAATAGATCCGTTTGAGATCCGCTAAGGACATGTCGACCACATCCCGGAAGCCGCGTTGGGTCAAAAACGCTTCAACCTGGCCGCGATCAATTCCCACCAAATAGTCCTCGCCAAACTTTTGCGCCGTCCTGCGCATGGCCTGGATATCCTTGCGGCTCGGGTCGTGTAATACCTCGTTGTAGAAATAATCAAAGATCACTGCGCTGCCTGGGCCGGAATGATGGGCGATAAATGCCAGCGTGCTTTCAAAGCCTTCGGTGGTCAAGAAATAGGTCACGCCCTGCCAGATGAACAGCGTTTTGGCGTGCTCATTGTAGCCGCTGGCGAGCAGGCGCTCTTCAAGCGTCTGGGTATTGAAATCCACCGGCAGGAAGGTGACGTAAGCGGGCAGAGGATCGATCAGCTTTTTCAACCCCTTCAATTTGGTTTCCTGGGTGGCTGGGAAGTCGATCTCAAACACGTGTGTTTTCTCGATCCCGGCGATGCGGTAGGGGCGCGTATCAAACCCTGCCCCCAGGATAACCACCTGTTGGAGCCCGTCCTTCAGGCTGGCCTTGAGCACATCGTCAATGTAGCGCTCGCGCACGAAAATAAATGAGGTCGAGCCTGGGGATATTCGTTCGTAAAGATCGGGGAGATTGACCAGCTTGTTGAGCGACAATAAAAAACCGGAGACAAACGCCCGGGCGTAGGGATCGTAGCAAATCCGCACGGCTTCGGGCTTCTGCGCTTCACAGGCCCGGAAAAAGGCCACCCCCGCTGCGGACTGGCTGGATTGGTTTTGTTTCATGATAACTCCTTAATGAATTTTTTGGTTATTCCGGGCGGTGGCCCCGCCCCCGCCTGGAATAACCAAAAAATTCATTAATTATGATATATTTGGCTTGAATATTTTACAACTTTGACTCCGTTCTGTCAATACATTTATGAAATATTGGGTTACAATATTTCATGATTGATATAAAAAAGTCGACCCTTAGAGGAAATAGAAATGAACGGATTTGAACGGCGCAGAGAACTAAAGAAGAAAAGCATCCTTCAGGCGGCCTATGATCTGTTTTCAGTGCGTGGAATTAAAGATGTCAGCATTTCAGAAATCGCCCAGAAAGCGGCTGTTTCACAGGTCAGCATTTATAACTTTTTTGATAGCAAGGAAAATTTAGTCCGGCAAACCATGTTCGCTTTAATGGATGAAAAGATGAAAGAAAGCGAAAAAGTGCTTGAAAGCGCAATCCCTTTTAAGGAAAAGTTAAAAAAGCTGCTGTTCATTTCAGATGAAGCCACTCGCCAATCCGCCCCAAATTTTTTTCTATCTGCAATCAATAGCGATCCTTTGATCCTGAACTTGCTGAAAGAGTATTACCAATGCAAAACCGAACCTTTTATCATCCACCTGGTCGAGCAAGGGAAAAAGGAGGGCTGTATCAATCGTGATCTGTCAAACGAAGCAATCCATTTGTATATCCGAGCGCTCCAGGGCGTGCTCGCCCAACCCGACCTGCCAAAGAATGTGATCCTCGATCTGGATGTCTTGTTTTTCTACGGTTTGGAGGGGAAACCCTGAGGTTCACTTTTTCAAGTGTAAAGAACCGTAAGTTTTTACACCTGAAAAAGTGATTTCCATTTCGGGAACCAAAACTGGCCGGCGAGCGTCTTCAGATTAGCAATGGATAAAATGCGCTAAGTTTGGTGTTAAACTAAGAGAGTCATCAGTCATCAGTTTTCAGTTAAAAGCCAAAGATATCCTGATTCTGGGTGGTAACGGTGCATGTTGCACTCTATGTTACTGACACCGCCAGGTTGAGAAATAATCCCGCTGGAACGGGCAGTGCAACTGCCCTCCATCCTATTTCAAAATTTAGCTGATCAAGGGCAGTTGCACTGCCCGTTCCAAGATATGCTTATTGCTGTTGTGTGTATGCTATTTCTTACTCGACCTTTTCTGAAAACTACGATCCATCTACAGAACCTCAACCTGCGAGACCTTCCATGAAAAAACAACTGCTTTTCAAAGCCTTCTTGTTCCTTACCCTGCTGACTTCGGCGTGCGGGGGGCAGCAAACGACTCCGATCCGGCTGGGGACGACGCTGCTTCCTCCGGCCACCGCTACCGCGCCGGCGCAGCTGCCGGCCACAGCGGCACCTACGGCCGCGCCAACGCCCACTCAGCCCGGTCCCAGCCTGGCCTCGCTCTTTGCTACGCCGGGGGCGCTGCCGCCGCAGGTGTTGGATACCCAACCGGCCCCCAGCGAAGAGGCTGCCCTCGACACGCCGGTGGAGATGACCTTCGATCAGGCCATGGACGCTGCCTCAGTGCAGGCCGTTTTCCAGATGGCCGGCCCGGATGGCAGCCTGGTAAGCGGGCAGTTCACCTGGCCCAGCCCCAGCCAGCTGCGCTTCACCCCCGGCCAGGCGCTGCTGCCGGCCAGTTCGTACACGCTTACCATCGGCGATCAGGCGGCGGCGCAGAGCGGAACGAAACTGGGCCAGGCTTATACCACCCGGGTCAACACCATCACCCCCCTGCAGGTCAGCCAGGTCTTCCCGGCCGATACGGCCAGCGACGTGGACGTGGCCAGCCGCATCACGGTCATGTTCAACAAGCCGGTCGTGGCGTTAGGTATAGCCGAAGACCAGGCAAAGCTTCCCCAGCCGCTGAGCTTTACCCCGGCGGTGGATGGGGCCGGGGAATGGCTCAACACTTCGGTATACGTGTTCCAGCCCAGGGCCGCCCTGCACACCAACACGCAGTATGCGGTCAGCCTGGCGGCCGGGCTGAAAGACGCCGGCGGGGCGGCCGCGACTGCCCTGGCGCAGCCGTTCGCCTGGAAGTTCACCACCCGGGCCGGCAGGCTGTGGCAGATCGAGGCGGATGGGCAGATCTTCGACCCGCAGGCCAACCCATCCGGTTATAACCTTTCCCAATTGCCCAAGATCACCCTGCGCTTCTTGCAGCCGATGCAGCCGGCCGGTGCCAACGCGGCCATCAGCCTGGCCGACAGCGCCGGCAAGCAGTACCCGCTGCGCATGCAGTGGAGCGGCGATGGCATGTCTGTGCTGGTCATACCCCTGGCAGTCCTGCCGATGAGCAGCAGCTTTGTGCTGACCGTGGGGGCGGACGCCCAGACGCAAGACGGCGGCAAGCTGGGCGCGGCGGTGAGATGGAACGCCAACACCGTCCCGCCCCCCGGGCTGGCTTCCAGCAACCCGGCCAGCGGGGACAACAACGCCCAGGGCGGGCAGCTTGGCCTACAATTTGCCTCGCCGATGGATGTCAAGACCATCGCCAGCCGGGTCGTGTTCACCCCGCCGCTCCCGAACAAGAACAATTTCTATTACGACGAGCAGGGCCAGACCGCCTATTTCTACGGGCTGGCGCCTTCCACTGCCTACCAGGTGCAGATCCTGCCCGGCATGACCGACCGCTATGGCAACGCCATGAACAGCGGCCAGATGATTAAGTTCACCACAGCCGCCCTGATGCCCTCGGCGGGCTTTACCATGCCCTACAACCCGGAATACCTGGTGAGCGGCTCGCAGCAGTTTTTCTACTACTATACCAATGCCAATTGGCTGGACATCAAGCTCTACCCGGTCAACCCAAAAGATTTCGTGCGTTATAACGCCTCGGGCAAGGGCCTCGACCCGAACGGTTACAAGCCGGATGAAACCGGGCTGATCACCGTGTACAGGTTTAACGGCGATGCGCCGCTCAACGCCACCAAGACCGACAGTCTGACCCTCAAGGGTAAGGACGGCAAGCCGCTCCAGCCCGGTTTTTACTTTCTCAGCCTGGATGCCGGCAATGTGGACCACACCGGTCGCACCTACCTCGACCAGCGCTTCCTGGTCGTGGCGCAGGCCCACCTGACCTTCAAAACTTCCAACGCCGATGGGTTGGTGTGGGCCACCGACCCGGCTTCGGGCAAGCCCCTGCCGGGCATGGCGGTCCAGGTCATCGACGGCGATTCCAACGTGCTGGCGGAAGGCAAGACCGATAAAGACGGCCTGTTGCACGTCAACCTGCCAGCCTGGAACCCCAACCAGGGCTACCCGTCCCGCATCGCCCTCAGCCAGGACCCGCAGGCGTTCGCCTACACCAGCGCCGACTGGGACAGCGGCGTGTACCCCGAGCAGTTTGGCATCAGCCAGGGCTTTTACATGCCGGCCACCAACCTGCTCGCCTACGTTTACACCGACCGGCCGCTGTACCGTCCCGGGCAGCCGGTTTACTTCAAAGGCATCCTGCGCAGCGACAGCGACCTGGCCTACTCTCTGCCATCCCAGAAGCAGGTCGAGGTGGTTATCAGCAATTACAGCCAGGAAGTTTATCGCCAGACCCTGCCCCTGGACGACTATGGCTCCTTCAACGGGCAGATGCTGCTCGATCCTGAAGCCGCCCTGGGTGGATACACCATCCTGGTCGAAATCCCCGGGGCGAGCAAGGATACCCCGGCGCTGGGCATGCTCAGTTTTACCGTGGCGGAATACCGCAAGCCGGAATTCCAGGTGCAGGTGAGCGCTGCGCCGGCCAACCTGCTGGCCGGCGCCACGATCACCGCCAACGTAGCCGCCTCTTACTACTCCGGCGGCGGGGTGAAGGGCGCCGCGCTCGATTGGACGCTGCGCTCCGACCCGTTCTACTTTACTCCTCCGGCCGAGCTGTCCGGCTACAGTTTCTACGACGATTCACGCGACAGCGGCCTGCAAGGCCAGACGCTGTCCGGCGACCGCAGCCAGATCGTGGCCCAGGGCCAGGCGGTCACCGGGCCGGACGGTAAGCTGACCCTGACTGTGCCGGCCAGCGTGCGCAACGCCGGCGGCAGCCAGCGCCTGACCCTGGAAGTGACCGTTACCGACCTGGCGGCCAATGCCGTCAGCGCCCAGGCCCAGGTGACCGCCCACCGCAGCGCCGTGTACGTGGGCATCCGCCCCGAGGATTACGTCGGCCAGGAGGGCAAGCCGCAGGCGTTCGACCTGGCGGCGGTGGATTGGGATGGTAAGCCGTTGGCCAACCAGAAGCTGCAGGTTGCCATCAGCCAGCGCCAGTGGCTCAACGCCCAGGAACTGGACGCCCAGGGCGTGCTGCGCTGGGTGACCAGCGTCAAAGACATCCCGGCCGCCAGCTTTAAAGATGTGTTGACCGATGCTAAGGGCCTGGCCACGGTGACCTTTACCCCGGCCGCCGGTGGCGATTACCGCGCCGTGGTATCCTCGGTCGACAAGGCCGGCAACCCGGCCTCTTCGGCGGCTTACCAGTGGGTAACCGGTTCGGAGTTTATCCCCTGGCGGCAGTCTAACGACCGCACTTTCCAGCTCGTGCTGGATAAAACCGCTTACAAACCGGGCGACACGGCCAGCATCCTGATCGCCTCGCCTTTCCAGGGCAGCGCCTATGCCCTGATCACTATCGAGCGCGGCAAGATTCGCGATCAAAAAGTGCTCCTGCTGAGCAACAACAGCACGCTGTACCAGCTGCCCGTCACCGCTGACATGGCCCCGGTGGTCTACGTATCCGTGCTGGTGGTCAAGGGCGTGGATGCCACCAACCCGCGCCCGGCCTACAAGATCGGCATGGCCAAAGTGAACGTCTCGACCGAGCAGCAGGCGCTGACCGTGCAGGTCACGCCGGATAAGGCCCAGGTCGGGCCGGGCGATACGGTCAATTTCACCGTCAAAACCACCGCAGCAGGCGGCAAACCCGCTCCCGCCGAGGTCAGCCTGGGGCTGTCGGACCTGGCCACGCTGTCGCTAATGGACCCCAACTCGCCGCCCATTCTGGCCTACTTCTACTCGGAACGCAACCTGAGCGTGCGCACGGCCATCAGTATCGCCGCCAGCATGGATGATTTCAACGCCGCCCTGACGGCCGGGCTGGCCAGCGGCGATCACGCCGGGAGTGGGGGCGGCGGCAAGGGCGGGGGTGAGTTCGGCGTGCCGGCCGTGCGGCAGAACTTCCCCGACACGGCCTTCTGGAAGGCCGACCTGAAGACCGACTCGAACGGCCTGGGTCAGGTGAGTGTAACCCTGCCGGATAATTTGACCACCTGGCGCATGGACGCCCGGGCGGTGACGCTGGATACGCGTGCCGGGCAGTCGATCGTCGACATCGTCAGCTCGCGCCCGCTGCTGGTGCGCCCGCAGACGCCGCGCTTCATGGTGGCCGGCGACCAGGTCACCCTGGGAGCCGAGGTGCAGAACAACACCGGCCAGGCGCTCAGCGTGGATGTATCCCTGGATGCCAAAGGCGTGACCCTGGCGGGCCCCGGCCAGGCCGCCACCCAAACTGTCAGCCTGAAAGACGGCGAGCAGGCCTTCGTGACCTGGCAGGCCAGCGTGCCGGCCGACTCCACCCGCGCCGACCTGGTCTTCAGCGCCAAAGGCGGCAGCTTCAGCGACTCGAGCCGCCCGACCCTGGGCTCGCTCGATAACCAGGGCATCCCGGTCTATAAGTATGCCGCCCCCGAAACGGTCGGTACGGCCGGCGAATTGAGCACTTCGGGAGCGCGCACCGAGGCGGTGCGGCTACCCACCCAGTTCCCGGTCACCACCGGCAGCCTGACGGTCAAAATCGAGCCGTCCCTGGCGGCCGGCATGACGGATGGGCTGAATTACCTCAAAAACTACCCCTACGAATGCACCGAGCAGACCGTGTCGCGCTTCCTGCCCAACGTGCTGACCACGCGCGCCCTGCAGCTGGCCGGGATCTCAGACCCGACCTTATTGGCCAACCTCAAGGAGCAGGTCGGCACGGGCCTGCAGCGCCTGTACGCCCGCCAGAACGCCGACGGCGGCTGGGGCTGGTGGAACGGCAACAGCGACGACCTGACCACAGCATACGTGGTATTGGGGCTGGTCAAGGCCAAAGAGGCCGACTATACCGTCGATCAGACTGTGCTGGATAATGGGTTGAACTACCTGGTCGCCCATGTCCAGGCGCTGGCGGCCGATAAGGTACCCACGAACAACCGCCAGGCGCTTATCGCCTACGTGCTGGCGACTGCCGGTAAGTCGTTAATGACCTCCGGAAATGCGCCGGTTACCCTGGTGGTAAGGCTGTTCGACAAGCGCGAGTGGCTGGATCTATATGGCCGGGCCTTATTGGCCCAGGCGCTGTTCATCATCGACCCGAAGGACCCGCGTTTGGATACGCTGCGCTCCGACCTGGTCAACACGGCTGTGCTCTCGGCCACCGGGACGCACTGGCAGGAAAAGACCACCGATTTCTGGAACTGGAACACGGATACGCGCTCGACCGCCATCATCCTCGAAGCGCTGACCCGCATCGACCCCAAGAACCCGCTGGCCGCCAACACGGTGCGCTGGCTGATGGCTGCGCGCACCGACGGGCACTGGCAGTCCACCCAGGAAACCGCCTGGACCCTGATGGCGCTGACGGATTGGATGTCGGTGTCCGGCGAGTTGCAGGGAAACTATGCCTACGCCGTGCAGCTCAACGGGCAGCCGCTTGGCCAGGGCCAGGTGACCAAAGACAACCTGCGTACCTCGCAGACCCTGCAGGTGGCCGTCAAAGACCTGCTGGCCGGTGAGGCCAACCGGCTGGTGTTCGCTCGGGATGGGCAGGCCGGGGCGCTGTACTACACCACCCATCTGACCGTCGATCTGCCGGCCGACCAGGTCAAGGCCCTCGACCAGGGCATCCTGCTCACCCGGCGCTATTATGCGCTGACCGACCTGAAGAAGCCCATCACCCAGGCCAGCCTGGGCCAGGAACTGCAGGTGACGTTGACCCTCGTGGCGCCCGCCGGGTTGAGTTACGTGGTGGTGGATGACCCGCTGCCGGCCGGCCTGGAGGCCGTGGATACCTCGCTGAAATCCAGCCCGACCAACGACATCCCGGCCGACTACGACTGGACGCGCCTGGGCCAGGACGGCTGGGGCTGGTGGTACTTCCCGCACGCCGAGCTGCGCGACGAGAAGCTGGTCCTCTCGGCGGATTACCTGCCGGGCGGCACCTACACCTATACCTACCGGGTGCGCGCCATGACCAGCGGCTTATTCCAGGTCATCCCGCCCACGGCGCAGGAGTTCTACTTCCCCGAAGTCTACGGGCGCGGGGACGGGAGTATCTTTACCGTCAAGCCGTAGGGGAGGATTCACCACAGACCCCGTAGGGGAACAGAGGAAGAGGAGAAGAGGTTTTTAATTAAAGAGAAAGGCCCTTGCGCAGGTGAGTGCAAGGGCCTTGTCTTGGGTCCCTTCCGAAGGTTGACCTTAAGACTCCGCCGTTAATCCAAAACCCTTCGGAAGGCTTGGTATCGTGACCTCAACCTTGCGAAGGGTTTTGGGTAAGATGAAGAATCTCTATGCCAGTAAAGAATATCCTCAACCCTGCAATTGTGCTGGCGAAGAAGATCCTTCGGCTAAGAAGCCTCAGGATGACGTAAAGCGGGGTGTCATTCTGATCTCCCCGTAGCTTTGCTCTTTCTTCTCTGTCATTCTGAGCCCCGGAGGCTTTGCGCAGGGGTGAAGAATCTCTACGCAGGCAAAGAAGATCCTAATCGCCTGATTAATTGCCTTCCCAGGAGAATAGATCGTTCATCCTTGAACTGTGTTCCAAGGGCAATATCCGCAATGGCAATTTTGATGCACACATTGAACACCTGTAAAGGCAGATCCTTGCGAGGATCAATCCCATAACCCTCCCAAAAAGCTTCTTGATAGAGCAGATTTTCAGGGAAGTAGCGCTCCCATAACAACGCAAACGAGTCGACACGCACGCCCCACGCCATACATTCGAAATCAATCACGCCCACCAGTTTTCCTTGCTCGTTCACCAGCCAATTCCCCGGAGAATAATCCTGGTTAATGGGAAGGGGCACCTCACCCGCATAGACATTCATATTTCTAAGCGCCCACTCTCCCAATGCAATTTCCGTCTTTTCAAGGCACTGAAGGTTTATGGCCTTGCTGTACCGTTTTTCGAAATCGGCCCGCATGGCAGTCACCGGATCAGGGTAGCTGTCTTGTAAGGGAAATCCCCGACAATCAGGTATTCCAAACCATTCACCAGGTTGGCATCTATGCAGGCTGCTTGCTAACTGGCCGGCCTGACAGTAAACTTCGGCGATTTTCTTATCCGGGATATGCATTTCTCGTAAAGGGATACCAGGCATTAACGTGGTCACAATACCTTGAGTATCTTCGTTCTCAATAACCCCAACCAATTCCGGGGCGAAAGGAGCGTACGCTTTTGCCCAATGAGTGTAAGCATACACTTCGGGATGCCATTTTCGTTTCTGGTGATGCAGTTTTAGAATGAATGATTGGGCCCTGGCGATGATCTTCCATACCCCTGTTCGGGCGCCCTGGGCGCGATAATTATCCATGACCTTATAGGGGCCAATCATGGCGGTTATTTTCGATTCCACTGAATGGGGAATTTCAGGAATAGAATCGGTAGCCATGCAAAACCTTTGATTCGTTAAGTGAAAGGTACCTTTATTATATTGATTTCCGGCATTTAAAAACACGGTTTACTGTAGTAGTCAGGAACATCTTGCGAGGGGTTTTGGGTTCACGGCGAGAAGTTAAGTCCAACCTAGCAAGGGTCAATTTTCGGGTCCCTTCCGAAGGTTTGGTATTACGCCGGCCAACCTTGCGAATTGCGTTAACCGCCGCCTGGGAATTGATTCCCAGGCGGCTGCTCGAAGCTCACCTCCAACCCCTTCATCGATTCGTTCGCCTCAAAGCGTACCTCCACCCCGGCCGGGGCTTTGGCGCTGACCCTCAGCCTTCCACCCTCCTTGCGCCAGCTCACCTCCAGCAGGCCACGGCTGGTACACACGGCTCCCCGCCCCCACTCCAGGTCGCCCAGCCAGGGGCTGATGGTGTAGGCCGCCGCGCCCACCTCTACCTGGCGGATGCCCAGCACGATCTGCGGCAGAAAGCGCAGCGGGGCGGATGACCAGGCGTGGCAGTGCGAGCGGGTCGGGAAGCCGCCCGGGTGATCGCCGCTGGTGGGGAAGACTTCCCATACCGTGGTGGCCCCGGCCGCCAGCATGGGCAGGTAATTCTCGTAGGTCGAGGCCACTATAGTGGCGGGCTGACCAACTTTGGCCAGGGCCTCGTACAGATACAGCATCGCAAACGGCGAGCCGACCCGCACCATGCCCGCCGGCGGGGTGAGGGCGTTGCGCAGCAGGGCCGCCCGGCGCTCCGCCGGCGCCACGTCGAACAGCAGGGCCAGAAAGCTGGTATGCATGCTGGTCGAGGGCGAAGGCGCGCCGTCTTCCAGAATACTGTCGGGGTATGCCTGCCTGGTTTCATCCCAGGTGCGCTCGACCGCCTCCACCAGGCGGGCTCGCAGGCCGGCCAGCCAGCTTGCCGTGGGCGCATCGTCTACGCCACGGGCGGCCGCCGATTTTGTGGCCGCCTCGACCGCCCCGATCAGCAGCAGGCTGTTGTGCAGCACGGTTTCGTGGTGGTCGTCGACCGGCGTCCAATCGAACATGTTCCAGAATTTGCCGCTGAACAGGCCGTGTTCATCGAGCAGCTTTTCGGCCCCTTGCAGCTGGCGCACCACCGCCGGCCACAGCTCTTCCAGGGCAGCCCGGTCTCCGGTGTAGAAGTAATAATCCCACACCCCCAGGCCCCACAAGAAGCTCCAGGCCGGCAGGAGCATGTCCCAGCCGGAGGGCACCTGCCCGCCCACCAGCGCGTAGCGCTCCAAAGATTGGGCCGCCAGGCGCAGGCCGCGCAGCACGATATCCGCCGACCCGAAAGTATCCAGGGCAAACAGGGCCTCGTTGCGGGCGTCACCCACCCAGCCGGTCTGCTCGTAGAGCGGGCAGTCGGTGAAGGTGTCTTCCATGCACAGTTTGAGTGTGCGCCGCGAGATCTCCCAGATGCGTTCCAGGCGGGCGTCGCTGCAATCGAAGAAAGCGCCTTGTTCGACCGGGTAGGTTGATTCGATTACGCGTGCCAGCCGCACCTGCAGCGGGGCAGCCGCCCCGCGCAGGGTCATGAACAGGTAGCGCCCGGCGCGGCGCTTGAGCGAGGTGAAACTGTTTAACCCTTCACAGGTGATGTAACGCAGGCCGTTGTGGTTGTCATCCGTGTGCTGGATCACCCCGTCGGGCCGGATGTATTCGACGGCGTACACATCCACCTGCACCCCGGCCGGCGCCAGCAGCTCGAAATCGAAATACCCCACCGTCTGTTCGCCCAGGTCGTAGGCCAGTTCGACGTCTCCGTCCGCCGAGGGGTAGACGGTGGTCAGCTCGGCCTGGTCGTGCATCAGCGCCCCGGGCCGCTCTACCAGGCCGGCGGCGCTGCCCAGCACCTGGCGGTGCACAAACTGCCAGTGTGTATCGGCGACAAACATCTCATCCGCCGGCAGCCAAAGCAGGCTGATCTGCTCTCCTTGCGCCAGCATAGCCTTCCAGCCCGCCCCGCTGGCGCCCAGCAGCTTAGCGATGGCGGCCTGGTAACCCGCTTCGGCGGTATCCCGCCGGTTGTGCGGCCCACTGAACCAGAACCAGTCCATGTCGTCTTCCAGTATGGCATAAGCGGGCAGGATCAGGCAGGCCCACGGGTTATCCGCTTCAGGGCCTGCCGGGCCGGTGGAGATGCCGCCAGGCCGTACCAACCGCAGCCCGGCGGGCGGGTCGACGATGCGCAGGCTGCGTTCCTTACGGTGCCCGAATAGCGGCCAGGCGAAGGCCGCCAGCAGGTGCCGCCCGGCGGAGAGCGTATAACGCCCATCCGGGCTGACCACGCCGTCCACAGTCGCCAGCATGCCTTGCAGGGCAAGCTGGATCTCGGCCGGGGCGCCCAGTTCGAGCAGGGTCGCCATGCCGGTGTTGGCCGAGGCGAAGTGGTTGGCTTCCACCGCCGCCGGGTGCGCCAGGCGCACGGCCGGCAGGCAGAAGTTCAGATCGGTAAGCCGCTTCACCAGGCTGGCGCCCAAAAACTGCTTTAAAAAGACCGGCTGGCGGGTGAGCAAAGGCACGTCCCGCCGGTGCAGGCCGCTCCACGGTCCGCCAGCGGCGGGGTAGAGCTCGACCGCCCGGCTATATTCCTGCCCGTCTTCCAGGCGGGCATCGTACAACTCCTGCGGTTCCATCTGGATGCTGACTTTGGGCGTGTTGGCGGCCCAGGCCTTCAACCAGGCTGTTTCCCAGGTGCTATCTGAAACGATACGGCGCTTGCCTATATCCAGTTGCACCAGCAGCCCGGCCTGTTGGGGGCGGTTGTGGAAGTCGCCCACCTGCCAGTGGCGGGCAACTATAACCAGCTCGTTGCGCCCGGCTGCCAGGTAAGGGGTAACGTCGATCTCGTCGTATTGAAAGTGTTCGGGCCAACTGCGCCCCGGGCCATCTGCCACCCACTCGCCGTTGACGAACAGGCGGTAGGCGCCGTCCATGGCGATCTTAAGGCTGCCGCTCGCCGTTGCGCCTGGCGCTGCACTGAGCCGGAAGGCCTTGCGTGCCAGGATCACCTGGTGATAAGGGGTGTAAGAATCCTGGCGGCGCCAGATCCAGAAGGCGGTTAACGAAGGGGAAGAGGGCATGGCATACTCCAAGTCCAGCGGATGAGGTAAATTTATTATACGCCGGACACAGGTATGCTTTACCTTTTCACACCTCTTTGGTTACTGCCCGACCCCAGACCGGGCAGTCCAACTGCCCTCGATCATTGAAGTGAGAAGAGGGTTTGGACGGGTCCTTACAAGACTGTAAACGAGCGCCATAATTGAATCCTGTATAATGAAATCAGAATGTCTACTCCACCTGCGTCTGATCCGTTCACCCCGCCCAAGGGCGGTTTCCACATGCTCAGAGACGAGCGCATCGGGAGAGAGAAACGCCTGCGCCTGCTTACCCGCCTGGTGATTGGGTTGTGCGTTTTGCTGGTGGTCTACATTATTGGGCGCGCCCTCATCCCTGTCCCCGCCCCCGGCGGCATGGACGGCTGCTTGAGCTCCGCCGATGGCGCACCCTTAACGGCCACGCTCAGGGTGGGAGACCAGTTCACCGTCGCGGGACCGGACGGCTGCTTCTACTTTGCCGCCTTGCCGGCCGGGAACCAGACCCTGCGCGTGGAACTGCCTGAGGGAGTTTGGCAGCAGCCGGTGACGATTTACTCCAACCAGGCAACCGCCTTAGGAAACCTGGCCATCGATTTGTCGAAAGTAACCCGGTGAAAAAGCCATCCACCCTGGCCCAGGGGACGACTGAATACGCTCTGATTTTGGCCCTGGTGGCGCTGGTCGTCCTGGTGATCGTGGCAGTGTTCGGTAAACAGATCGCAGCGGCCTATCAAACTGCGGTGGGCGGCTTGCGCAGTACCCCGGCTGCTCCTGCTGCTCTTGCCGCTACGAGTGCATCTACGAACGTACCCACCATTACTCCCATTCCACGCTCGATTCCCACCATTGCCCAGGATTTCATGGCGCGTACGCTGGCCTACCGTGAGAAAACCGGCAAGTGGCCGCCCAACTCGGGCGACGCTTATTTCACTGCCCTGGGCTTGAACCCGGACGACTATCAAGGCCCGGTCAGCGGTATCATGTGGGTTCCGGATGGAAAGTTAATCGGTCTGGAGGCAGTGGATAATACCCAGGTTTATGTGACGAATACGGATGGTACAAAACTGCAACTATATGAGGGTTGGAATGTCTGGTGCCATGCCGATGACGGGAAATGTTATTATCACGACAAGGGCGTCGCAAACGAAGTTATTCTGAGCACAATAACGGTAACTGGTAATTGATTTTTTAAAATGAATAAGCCGCTGCGTGCCCAGGGTACGACTGAATACGCCCTTATTTTAGCCCTGGTCACCCTGGCCATCCTGCTGGTGGTGGCCATTTTCGGACGGGGGTTGGCGGCGGCCTACCAGAAGGCTGTTGACGGCTTGAACGGAACCAAAGGCGCGTCGACCATCCAATCCATCGCCCAGGATTTCATGGCACGCGCATTGAAATACCACCAGACCACCGGCAATTGGCCGTCCACCTGGGGAGATCAACGCTTTACTCAATTGGGCCTCAATCCGGCCGACTGGGCAGCCCCGGTCAACGGCATTCAATGGGGCCCACACGGCGAGTATATCGGCCTGGCGAACGTCAGCGGGGATAATTTACAGGTCTATGTAAAAGATATGAACGGCAACACGATGCATCTGATCGATAACTGGAATATCTGGTGCGATGCTGTGGATGGCGCTTGTTATTACCATACTGCCGGCACCGGGACAGTGGTAGAGCTGAGCACGATCTATGTAACTGGGAATTAATTCCTCTAGAGTCCACTTTTTTAGTATCTATCCGAGAAATTAGAGGATCCACTTTTTTTGGATAGGTTCTTATGCTTTACGAGCCATAAAGACATAGTCGAAGAACGGCTCGTACAGGATCCCGTTTTCGGCAATGGCGTTCAACTCGGTTTCGAGGACGGCGCTGAAGGCGGCCTGGTCGGCGGAAGACATGTAAGAGCGCAGGCCGCGTTCCATGGTGCCGCGCAGGTAGCCCGCTACCGTCAGTTCCATGGTGTGATCGAAGACGGTGCGTTCGTAATCACAGAATCCGGCCTGCTCCAATCCGGACAGGTTGGAAGGAGAACTGGAAGTTGACCACTGTGGGGCGCCCCGGCGGCCCTCTTTGGTATAAGGATAGCGCAGCCGTTCCACCAGGGCGTGCAGGCGCCCGGCCGGCGAGGGATAGCGCGAGATTACCGCCAGCCAGCCGCCGGGGCGCAGCACCCGCCGCAGCTCGGCGAACAAGGCCGGCAGGTTAAACCAGTGTACCGCCTGGCCAATGGTGACCAGGTCGAAACTGTCCGGCGGGAAGGGCATTTGCTCGCCATTGGCGCAGGCCAGGCTGTTTTCCGGGTATAGCTGATGGGCCTGGGCCAGCATCGGGTAAGCGGCATCCATGCTTACCAGCCAGTGCGCCGCCTCGCAAATCTGCCGGGTTACCGCCCCGGTCCCGCAGGCCAGGTCGAGGATCACCGAGGAGTGCGGGTCGATGTGGGCGCGTTCCAGAATGTGGCGCAGGCTGGCGGGGGAGTAACCGCCGCGGTAGTCGTCGTAGGTGCGGGCATAGCCCGAGGTGATCTTGTGCCAATGCAAGCTGCTCATCGTGTTTTGTTTGCCCCTCCTAATGTCCCCTGATTTGAGGTTGTGAGCGTGCACACGCTCACAA
>VFSW01006484.1_pt1 | contig 17195 bp, 13 predicted proteins | sample 5358111 | NCBI WGS metagenome assembly VFSW01 (sample SAMN11554181, study PRJNA540505) | mine drainage metagenome | isolation source: sediment from site ElyBrook_90M | place: USA: Ely Copper Mine, Vershire, VT | collected 2017
GGCTGAGCCTCGGCGATCCGCGCGCGGCCGCCACCTCGATGGGGGCATTGGTCTCGTCGGGTCAGATGCAGCGGGTGCTCGAGTACATCGAGGTCGGTCGCCGCGAGGGCGCCAGGCTGGTCACCGGCGGCGAGCGGCACGGCCGCAGCGGCTATTTCGTCGAGCCCACGGTGTTCGCCGACGTCGAGCACGGCATGCGGATCTCACAGGAGGAGATCTTCGGACCGGTGGCCGCGGTGCTGCGCTTCGATGACGAGGAGCAGGCACTGGCGATGGCGAACGGCACCGCCTACGGGCTGGCCGCGGGCGTATGGACCGGCGACATCGCCCGCGCCCATCGCTTCGGTGCCCGACTCAAGGCCGGGACCGTGTGGGTCAATACCTATGGGCCCACCGACGTGCGCCTGCCCTGGGGCGGCGCCCGCGACTCCGGCTTCGGGCGCGAACACGGCGAAGCCGCGCTCGAGAACTTCACGGAACCCAAGGTGCTCTGGATCAATACCAAAGGATGAGCGATAGTCGATGACGAGCGTCACGAGCACATGCGAGCCGAAGAATATCCTGAGTTCGATGCGATGGGTCTGGCCGACCTCGTCCGCCGGGGCGAGGTCTGCGCCGCCGAATTGACCGAGGCGGCGATCGCGCGCATCGAAGCGCTGGACGGCCGGTTGAATGTGATGGCGGAGCGGGGTTATGAGCAGGCGCGGGCGGCGGCGGCGCGGATCCCCGGCGATGCGCCTCTGGCCGGCGTGCCCTTTCTGGCCAAGGACATCAATATCGAGGTGGCCGGCCTGCATCTCACCTCCTCCTGCCGTTGGCTCGCGACCTTGCCCGGCGCCGAGCGGGACGCACCGCTTGCGAGGAGATGGCGGAGCGCCGGATTGTGCATTCTCGGGCGCACCAACACTCCGGAATTCGCCGGAGAGTTCGTCACCGAACCGACCTGGCGCGGACCGACCCGAAATCCCTGGGACCCGTCGCGCAGTCCGGGAGGATCGAGCGGGGGCGCGGCGGCGGCGGTGGCCGCGGGGCTGGTGCCGATCGCCCATGGCACCGATTCGGGCGGATCGATCCGCGTGCCGGCGGCGGCCTGTGGTTTGGTGGGACTGAAACCGAGCCGCGGCTGGATACCGGTGGGGCCGCATTTCGACGAGCTGGCGGGCGGGCTCGACGTGGAGCACGCGCTGACGCGATCCGTGCGCGACACGGCGCTGCTGCTCGAGCTCACGGCCGGTTCCGACTCGACCACCCGCGCGCCGCTTCCGCCGTTCACCCGCTGCAGCGATACCCTGGATGCGCCGTTGCCGCGCCTGCGGATCGGGCTGGTGCTGGCGACTGCGCGTGGCGCGTACCCGCATGCGGAGATCGGCGATGCCGTCGAACTCGCGGCGCGCGCGCTCGCGCGTGCCGGGCACAGCGTGCGGCCGTTCGAGTTTCCGGCCTCGTCCGACATCGGCGAGCCCGCGGGCATCCTCTGGTTGAGTGCGATCGCCGAGGAGATCGATCACCATCGGGGGCTGATCGGCCGGGAACCGCGGCCGGGGGAACTCGAGGCGCTGACGCGGGCCGCGATCGACCTCGGGCGGCGTTGCAATGCCGTCGACTACGTGCGCGCCCGGCGCGCGCTCACCAAGGCCACGCGCGAGCTCTGCGAGGCCTGCCGGGACTTCGATCTGCTGGTGCTGCCGTCGACCGCGGATCTGCCGCCGGCGATCGGTCGGATCGACGGCCGAACGGAGGCCTTCGAGTTCGCGCGCTGGAACGCCGAGTCCTACGGATATGCGCCCTACACGGAAATCTTCAATGTGACCGGGCAGCCGGCGATCTCGCTGCCGCTCGCGCAATCGGCGAGCGGCCTGCCGATGGGAGTGCAATTCGCCGCGCCGCTGGGCGAGGACGCGCGCCTGCTCAGGATCGCCCGCTGGTTCGAACGCGAGCAGCCGTGGGAGCCGCGGTTGCGCGCGCTTCGCCGTCGCCTGGCGGCCGACCTACACGTCTAGGTTCGACGCCTGCAGAGCGTTCTTCTCGATGAACTCGCGCCGCGGCTCCACGGCATCGCCCATCAGGGTGGTGAAGATGTCGTCCGCCGCAACCGCATCCTCGATGCGCACCTGCATGAGCCGGCGCGTCTCCGGATTGATGGTGGTGTCCCAGAGCTGATCCGCGTTCATCTCGCCCAGGCCTTTGTAGCGCTGGATGCTCTGGCCCTTCTTGGCCTGCTCGAACAACCAGGTGATCGCCGCCTTGAAGCTCGCCACGTCCTGCCGATCGCCATCGCGCACCACGAAGGCGCCGGGGCCGAGCAGGTCGGACAGAGTCTGCGCGAGTTCGGCGATGCGCAGATATTCGGCGGAGTCGAAGAATTCCCGCGGGACGTGCTTGATCGACGTCAGTCCGTGTTCGCGGCGCCGCAGTTCGATCCGCTGGCCGCCCGCGGCGAGGGCCTCGACGCCCACCTGATAGTGGCGCGATACGTCGTCCAGGGCATTGAGCCGCTGCTCGAGAACGCGGCACCAGTCGCGCAAGCCGTCGGTATGATCGAACGCGTCGGGCGTGAGCCTCGGGCAATGGAGCAGCTGCTCGAGGAAGCGCTCATCGTAGCGGCGCGCCCAGCGGCGCACGATGCCCTGCACTTCGACGTACTTGCGGGCGAGCGACTCGAGGCCGAGGCCCGACAGGGGCGGCGCGGACTCGTTGACGTGCAGCGCCGCGCCGTCGATTGCCGTGTTGAGCAGCAGGCTGTTGAGCTCCAGATCGTCCTTGACGTAGAACTCCTGTTTGCCCTTCTTCACCTTGAACAGCGGCGGCTGCGCGATGTAGATGTGCCCGCGCTCGATCAGTTCGGGCATCTGCCGATAAAAGAAGGTCAGCAGCAGCGTGCGGATATGCGAGCCGTCGACATCCGCGTCGGTCATGATGATGATGCGGTGATAGCGCAGCTTGTCGATGTTGAAGTCGTCGCGTCCGATGCCGCAGCCGAGGGCGGTGATCAAGGTGCCGACCTCGGCCGATGCGAGCATCTTGTCGAAGCGGGCCTTCTCGACGTTCAGGATCTTGCCCTTCAACGGCAGGATGGCCTGGGTCCGCCGGTCGCGACCCTGTTTCGCCGAACCGCCCGCCGAGTCGCCCTCGACCAGGAACATCTCCGACCGCGCCGGTTCCTTCTCCTGACAGTCGGCGAGCTTGCCGGGCAATCCGGCGATGTCGAGCGCGCCCTTGCGGCGGGTCATCTCGCGCGCCTTGCGCGCCGCTTCACGGGCGTAGGCGGCCTCGAGAATTTTCGCGACGATGGCGCGGGCCTCGGGCGGGTGCTCCATCAGGAATTCTTCGAGTTGCCTGGCCACCACCGACTCGACCACGCCCTTGACCTCGGAGGAAACCAGCTTGTCCTTGGTCTGCGAGGAGAACTTCGGGTCGGGCAGTTTCACCGAGAGAATGGCGGTCAGACCTTCGCGCGAGTCATCGCCGGTGGTGGCGATCTTCTCCTTCTTCGCGGCGAGCTGCTTCTCGATGTAATTGTTGAGCGTGCGCGTGAGCGCCGCTCGATACCCCGCGAGATGCGTGCCGCCGTCTTTCTGCGGAATGTTGTTGGTGTAGCAGAACATGCTTTCCTGGTAGGAATCGTTCCACTGCATCGCGACTTCGACCTGGGTGTTGCCGTCACGGGTCTGGAACCAGAGCACCGAATCGTGGACGGGGGTCTTGCTGCGGTTCAGGTGCTTGACGAAGGCCTTCAGGCCGCCCTCGTGCTGAAACACCTCGGTCTTCTCGTCGCGCTCATCGATCAGCTGGATACGCACACCGGAGTTGAGGAAGGACAGCTCGCGCAGGCGCTTGGCGAGAGTGTCGTAGTTAAAGCTGATGTTGTTGAAGATCTGGGCGCTCGGCTTGAAGCGCAGCGTGGTGCCGCGCTCGCGGGCGTCGCCGATCACGGCAAGCGGTGCCTGCGGTTCGCCGAGCCGGTACTCCTGCCGATGCACCTTGCCGTCCCGGCGAATCACCAGCTCGAGGAAATCGGAGAGCGCATTGACGACGGAGACGCCGACGCCGTGCAGTCCGCCGGATACCTTGTAGGAGCTGTCGTCGAACTTACCGCCCGAGTGCAGTACCGTCATGATGACTTCGGCGGCCGAGACGCCCTCTTCGCTGTGGATGTCCACCGGAATGCCGCGCCCGTTATCCGAGACGGTGACGGATTCGTCCGCGTGAATGGTGACGATGACCTGATCACAATGACCCGCCAGCGCCTCGTCGATGGCGTTATCCACCACCTCGAACACCATGTGGTGCAGCCCGGTTCCGTCGTCCGTGTCGCCGATGTACATCCCGGGGCGCTTGCGGACCGCATCCAGGCCTCTCAAGACCTTGATTTTACTGGAATCGTAGACGTCTTTATCGGTCATGGCGTGCCTGGAATGGGAAGCCGCACATTCTAGCAGTTTTCGCGCCGAGAAACGAATACACCGCCTGAAAAATCATCAGGCAATTCAAGCTGTTAGGATCACAATCGGGATACCCGACGGAGCGCGCTTCGCGTGCTATGTTCCACGTGAAACATCGCCCTTGAGCGTGACTCGCCCTTCGGCGACCTGCAGGTGATGGCCGGGCTGTCCCAGAGGCGCAAAGTCAGCACTCAAGGAGGTGGCGATCAGTTGCATGCCATCTCGGGAGACCTCTCGGATCAGCGCCTCCAGGCGCTCGCCATCCAGCTCGGCAGCCGGGTCGTCCAGCAACAACGTGGGTTGCGCCGGTGCATCGGTCGGAAAGAGGCGCAGCTGCGCGAGTAGCAGCGATGCCGCCAGCAACTTCTGTTGGCCTCTGGAAATGCGATCCTTGACGATCATCCCATCCAAGCGAAGCCCCAGCTCCGCCCGGTGCGGGCCGGCCTGAGTGAATCCGCTCTCTCGGTCGGAAAGCCGATTATCCAGGGTCGCCTCGGCAAGGGTTCGATCCCGCGGCCACCCCGGGCGATAGCTCATGCTCAGATCTCGGCCGAGCAGCGCCTTCGTCAGTGCCACCGCCTGCGGCTCCAGCAAGTCGAGGTAACGTTGTCGCGAAGCGCTGATCGCCTCGCCTCGGCGAATGAGCTCCGCATCCCACGCAGCGGTCGCCGCAGGGGACTGCCCACCCCTGAGTGCGGCATTTCGCTGTCGCAGTGCCAGCTGATAGCGCTGCCAGTGCCCCACATAGGTTGGTTCCACGTGGAACACTCCCCAGTCGAGAAATCGCCTCCGGCGACCCGGCCCCTCCTCGATCAGCCGATGCACCTCGGGATCGATGATTTGCACCGGCAGTAGCAGTGCGAGCTCCGCCAGCGACGCCGGCCGTTCTCCCTGGATTTTCGCTCGAACCCCTAGAGCCGAGCCTTCGACGCCGAGCGTCGCCCGCCGATCGGGAAATTCCACCTCGCCGACGACCAAAAATCGCTCCTGGCCTGTTTGAATCAATTGCTCCATCCGTCGGGTTCGAAAGGAGCGCCCTCGGCCGAGGACGTATATGCACTCCAGCAGGCTGGTCTTGCCCGAGGCATTCGGCCCGCTGATCAGCGAAAAACGAGGATGCAGCTCCAGGGTCGCGGGGCGCAGGCAACGGAAATCCGTGACCTGCACCCGCCGCAAGCTCATGGCCCTTAAAGCCTCATCGGCATGACCACGTAACGCGACGCGGCGCTCCCCGGGGAACGAATCAGGCAGCTGCTATTGCTGTCGGTGAGGCCAAGCTCCACCTCCTGACCATCGATGGCCGCGAGTGCGTCGAGCAGGTAGTTGACGTTGAAACCGACTTCCAAATCCGCGCCGGCGTACACCACCTCGATCTCCTCCTCCGCCTCTTCCTGCTCCGGATTGTGCGCCTGCACGGTCATGAGATTGGTCTTCGCCGTGACCCGAATTCCGCGGTACTTTTCGTTGGACAGAATGGCCGTTCGCTGCAGCGCCTGGCGCAACAGATCCCGATCCGCACGAATCGAGGTGGCCGGCAAAGCCGGGATCACACGAGAATATTCGGGGAATCGCCCATCAATGAGCTTCGAAGTGAAGCGAATATCGCCGATCTGGGCGCGAACGTGATTTGTTCCGATCGCCACGTCCGCGACCCCCTCCGGGGTCAGTATGCGCTGCAGCTCCAACACCCCCTTGCGTGGCACGATCACTTGTTGCGGCTGCCCAGTCTTGGTCTCGAGCACGGCCTCGCACAATGCGAGACGGTGTCCGTCGGTCGCCACTCCGCGCAATGTCGCGCCGTCGATCTCGAGCAACATCCCGTTCAAGTAGTACCGCACGTCTTGCTGTGCCATCGCGAAATGCGTCTTCTCCAGGATTCGCAGCAGCTCCTTGCGCGGCACCTGCACCGACTGTTGCGCATGGATGTCGTCGATGATGGGAAATTCCGACGCCGGCAGGGTCGACAGGCTGAACCGGCTACGACTTGCCTTGATCACCACCTTTTCGCCATCCACCACCAGCGAGACGCCGGATTTCTCCGGCAGCGCTCGCAGAATGTCGAGGAATTTTCGGCCCGGTACGGTGACGTCGCCCGCCTCCTGCACCGTCACTTCGGTCGCCGCCACCAGCTCCACTTCCAGGTCGGTGGCCGTGATGTACAGCCGTCCCTGCCGCACGGCCAGCAACACGTTGGCCAACACCGGCATGGTCTGACGTCGTTCCACCACGCCGATCACCGCCTGCAAGGGGGCCAGCAATTTCTCCCGTTCCGCTGTCAATTTCATGAATCCACCCGGGTGATCATCTTAAGATTCATTATCTTGAAATAGATTATGACTATGATTATGAGTCAGCGCCGATTTGCGTATAACCGCAATATTCCCTTCACGATCTGGCGCTTACGGAAGTCATAGCCCCCTCCCGCTCCTGTCCACTGTCTGTTCGGCGACGGTGCAGGCCCTGTGTATAAGCTTATCCACATAGTCCTCCACAGGATTTACCCCCTCACCCCGCCAGGGTTCTCAACAGGTTCAAATAGTCCTCCCCGATCCGCCGCTCCGTCTCGCGCAGCTCCTTCACTTTGCGGCAGGCGTGCAGCACCGTCGTATGGTCCCGCCCGCCGAAGGCGTCGCCGATCTCAGGCAGGCTATGATTCGTCAATTCCTTCGCCAAAGCCATGGCCACCTGTCTCGGCCGGGCGATCGAACGACTGCGCCGCTTGGACAGCAAATCCGCGATCCGGATCTTGTAATACTCCGCCACCGTTTTCTGGATGTTCTCCACGGTCACCAGCCTCTCCTGCAGGGCGAGCAGATCTCGCAGCGCCTCCTTCGCAAATTCCAGCGTGATGGGCCGCCCGGTAAATTGCGAGGTCGCCACCACCCGGCGCAGAGCCCCCTCCAGCTCGCGCACATTCGAGCGAATGCGCTTCGCGACGAAAAAGGCCACTTCCTCCGGCAGATCCACCTGCGCGCTCGCGGCCTTGCTCATCAGGATGGCGACGCAGGTCTCCAGTTCCGGCGGCTCGATCGCGACGGTCAGTCCCCAGCCGAAGCGGGATTTCAGGCGCTCCTCCAGTCCGTCCACTTCCTTCGGGTAGCGGTCGCAGGTCAGGATCACCTGCTGCTGACTCTCGAGCAGCGCGTTGAAGGTGTGAAAGAACTCCTCCTGGGATCGCTCCTTGCCCGCGAAGAACTGAATGTCGTCGATCATCAACGCGTCCACCGACCGGTAGGCGGTCTTGAACTCGTTGATGGTGTTGTGCTGAAGGGCCTTGACCATGTCGCCCACGAAGCGCTCGCTGTGCAGATACGCGAGCCTGGCGCCGGCGTTGCGCTCCTTGACCTTGTTCGCCACCGCGTGCATCAGATGCGTCTTGCCGAGGCCGACGCCGCCATAAATGAACAGCGGGTTGTAGGCCTTGCCGAGGTTGCCGGCGACCTGCACCGCGGCGGCCTTGGCGAGCTGATTGCTCTTGCCCTCGACGAAATTATCAAAGGTGAATTCCTGATTGATGCGGCTGCCCAAGGTCAGCGGCGCCGCCCGCTTCTGCTTGCCGCCCACCGCGATCCCGGGCGGAGCGGCCACCGGCACCACCGCCGGGCTCGGCCGCGTGCCCACGTCGAGAAACACCTCCGCGAGGCCTCCCGGGGAGAATTCCCGCAACAATTCCCGGATGCGCACGAGCGCATGATCCCCGAGCCACTCGATCACATACCGGTTCGGCGCGAGCAACCGCAACTCCCCGTCGCACTCCACCGCCTGCAGGGGGCGAATCCAGGTATTGTACTGCTGCGGCGGTAGTTCGCTCTCGAGCACACGCAGACAGCGATTCCACAGCGACTCCGGCAAGAGCGCTCTCCTGAAGGCCGTTTGGGTAAGGGGCTTATCGACGAAAGGGCAGGGAGTCTAGCTCCAACTCCAGAACCCGTCTATTGACACCTCCGGGCGCCCTTAAGTACCCTTGCCGCCTTTCGTCAACCCGGCCGCTCGAGGCTTGGGGTTGCTCCACCGAACCTGTCGTGTCGCCGCTATGAAACGTACTTTCAATCCTAGCAACCTGCACCGTGCCCGTACGCATGGTTTTCGCGCACGCATGGCGACCAAGGGTGGCCGCCTGACCTTGGCGCGCCGCCGAGCCAAGGGCCGCAAGCGCCTCTGCCCTTGATGCCGCTGCGCTTCGAGGACCGCTGAAGATCCGCCATTACGGTTTCGCACCGAGTCAGCGACTCCACCAGCCGGCCGAGTTCCGCGCCGTGCGGCAGCGCGGCCGGCGATTTACGGACCCGTACTTCAGCGTCTCCGTGCTTGCCAACCAAGAATCCCGCCCGCGGCTGGCCTTGAGCATCGCGACCCGTGCCCTGGGGTCGGCGGTGGCCCGCAATCGCGTCAAGCGCATCGCCCGCGAGTCCTTCCGCTTGAACCAACATGACCTGCCGCCGATGGACTTCATGGTGGCCGCGCGCGATGCGGCGCGCCGCGCAAGCCCGCGCGAGCTGCGCGCCAGCCTCGACGGCCACTTTCGCAAAATTCGCGGGCGCCTGTAAGTCATGCGCCGCGCGCTGCTCTGGCTGATTCGCGGGTATCAACTCGGGTTAAGTCCCCTGCTGGGACCGCGCTGCCGGTATTATCCGAGCTGCTCCTGTTATACCCACACCGCCATCGAGCGCTACGGCGCCCTCCGGGGAACCTGGATGGGCGTTCGGCGCCTGCTCCGCTGTCATCCACTCTCCGCAGGCGGCTACGACCCCGTGCCCGACCAGAGATCGAACCATGCCTAACATCCGCTTCCCCCTGTGGTTCGCGCTCGCCGCGCTGATTTACCTGATCTACGAGGCTTGGAACCACGAATCCGGCGCCTTGGCGGCGGTCGCGTCCCCGGCTTCGGGCGACGCCGGCGGGGCGGCCTCGCTATCGGCAGCCGTTCCCGAAGCGGCGAGCGGCCAGACCGGCGGCAGGCCGCCGGTGCCGGCCGCTGCCGTGCCTGCACCGGGCGCGGCGGCCGCAGGCGCGGCTCCGGCCCCGACGCCCGTGGATGCCGCTCGTCCGCTGGTCCACGTGGTCACCGACGTCTTCGACATCGAGATCAATCCCAAGGGCGGCGAGCTCGACCGTGCGGATCTGGTCAAGTATCCGCTGCACAAGGACACGCCCAATCTGCCCGTGCGGCTGCTGAATCGAGACGGCGAAGCGTCTCTCGACGTGCTGCAGTCGGGCCTGACCGGTGCCGCGGGCCAGCCCGCACCCACCCATCTTGCCTGGTGGTCCGCCGCCGAGACCTCGTACACCCTGTCCGCCGGCGCAAGCGAGTTGCGCGTGCCGCTGACCTGGAGCGACGGGCTGGGGGTCACGGTCACCAAGACCTTCGTCTTCCGGCGCGGCTCCTACCGCATCGACCTCGACTACACCGTGAAGAACGACAGCGGCGCGCCGCGCGCCTTCGCCGAGTACTCGCAATTCCTCGAGCACTGGGAGCGCGCCTCTCGCTCGTACTTCGACGTCAATACCTACTCGTTCAAGGGGCCCGCGGTATACGACGGCACCAAGGCGCGCGATCTGAAAGTGGAGAACGAGGCCGACAGCCGTTACTCGCAAACGGTCACCAATGGCTGGCTGGCCTCGCTCCAGCATCATTTCGTCTGCGCCATCGTGCCGTCGGCGGACCAACCCTACCGCTTCCAGCTGAACGTGCAGGGGCACGACTACCTGCTCACCGCCACCGGCCCCACCGTGCAGATCGCCGCGGGCGCCGCGGCAACCTTCGCCGAGCGGCTGTTCGTCGGCCCGAAACTGCAGTCGCAGCTCGCCCTGGCCGGACCCCGGCTCGATCTGACCGCCGATTACGGACTGCTCACCGTCATCGCGCATCCCCTGTTCAAGACCCTGAACTGGGTGCACGGACTGACCGGCAATTGGGGCTGGTCCATCATCATCGTCACCGCCCTGATCAAGCTGTTGTTCTATCCGTTGAGCCAGGCGAGCGGGCGTTCCATGGCCAAGATGCGCGCCATCGCTCCGCGCATGAAGCAGGTCCAGGAGACTTACAAGGACGACCGCGAAAAGCTCGGTCGCGCCATGATGGAGCTGTACAAGCGGGAGAAGATCAATCCGCTCGCCGGCTGTCTGCCGATGGTGATCCAGATCCCCTTCTTCATTTCCTTCTACTGGGTGCTGGTCGAGAGCGTCGAGATGCGCCAGGCGCCCTTCATGTTCTGGATCAACGACCTTTCGGTGCACGATACCTACTTCGTGCTGCCGATCCTGCTCGGCGGCGCGATGTTCGCCCAGTCCCGGCTCAATCCGCCGCCGGCCGACCCCATGCAGGCCAAGGTCATGCAGTTCATGCCCCTGTTCATGACCGCCATGATGGCCTGGTTCCCCTCCGGACTCGCCCTTTACTGGTTGACCAACACCGGGCTGTCGATCGCACAGCAGTGGCGCATCAATCAGGTGGTGCAGGCGGAGGCCAACAAGCAGCGCGCTTGACCGCGAACGACACCATCGTCGCCATCGCGAGTCCCGCCGGCCGCGGCGCGGTCGCCGTGATCCGCATCTCCGGACCCGAGGCTGCGCGGCTCGCCGCCACCTTGCTCGGGCGGCAGCCGTGTACTCGCCAGGCGGCGCTCGCGCAGTTCCGCGACGCGGCCGGCGAGGTTCTCGACCAGGGACTGCTGCTGTATTTTCCCGCGCCCGCCTCGTTCACCGGCGAGCATGTGCTCGAGCTGCAATGCCACGGCGGCGTGGTGGTCCAGGACCTGCTGCTCGCGCGACTGCTGGAACTCGGTTGCCGTCCGGCCCGCCCCGGGGAATTCACCGAGCGCGCCTTTTTGAACGGCAAGCTCGACATCGCCCAGGCCGAGGCGGTGGCGGATCTGATCGGCGCGGGCACGGCAGCGGCCGCGCGCGCCGCGGTGCGTTCCCTGCAGGGCGCCTTCTCGGCGCGCATCGATGAGCTGCAGGGCGCGCTCACCGAGCTGCGGCTGAACGTCGAGGCGGCCATCGACTTTCCCGACGAGGATCTCGATCTGCCCTCGAACCTCGTCCTGCGCGATCGCCTGACCGGTCTGCTGGCCGCATTCGACTCCGTCTCCCAGGCGGCACACCAGGGCGTGCTGCTCGGCGAGGGGCTTACCGTGGTCATCGCCGGCAAGCCGAACGCCGGCAAGTCGAGCCTGATGAACCGGCTGGCGGGCGAGGAGGTGGCCATCGTGACCGATCTGCCCGGCACCACCCGCGACCTGCTGCGCCAGTCGCTGCATCTCGACGGCCTGCCCCTGCACCTGGTCGACACCGCGGGCCTGCGGCCGGCGGCCGACGCGGCCGAGGCCGAGGGCATCCGGCGCGCCGCCGAGGCCATGCGCCGCGCCGACCGGCTGCTGTACGTGGTCGATGCGGCCGAGGCGCCCGCGCACGCGGCCACGCCGCGCGAGCTCGACGACCTGCCGCCCGAGATTCCCCGCACCCTGGTGTACAACAAGATCGACCTCACCGGGCAGGGGGCGAGCAGCGCCGCCGCGGGCTCGCCGCCGCGGATCTACTTGAGTGCCCGGACCGGTGCCGGACTCGACGCCCTGCGGGCGCACCTCAAGGCGGCGGCCGGCTACGGACAGGAAGGAGCGGGGGTCTTCAGTGCGCGGCGCCGGCACCTCGACGCCCTGGGGCGCGCCCGCGCGCACGTCGAGGCCGCGGCCGCCCTATGCCAGGGCGCGGTCGCGCCCGAACTGCTGGCGGAGGAATTGCGCCTCGCGCAGCGCGCGCTCGGCGAGATCACCGGGGAATTCACCAGCGAGGATCTGCTCGGGCGGATCTTTGCCGGGTTCTGCATCGGAAAATGATGCCGTCCGCCGGCCCGAAGTCGCCGGCGAGGCTTGGCCGCGTGCGGTTGCCTACCGACTCGGCTCGTTCGCCCCCGGCTCCATGGACATCTCGGGCTCCAGCGACCCCGCCCATCTCGCCGCGATCGCGAGCGTGGTCAGCACCGCGAAGGTGCCGACCAAGGTCTTGATCGGATGGTGCCAGAACAGCCAAAGCATGGTGGTCGCCGAGAGCGCGACTACCCCAAGATAAGCCGCTATGCCAGGCCTGGCACGGCTCGCATCATTCATTTCTGCCAACCTCGCGTGGATATCCACCGACCCCGTCACACTTTATACATGTTGATGTGCTGGGGGGCCATACGGCAAAACCCCCAAAATGCGGCTTTATGTGGCGCAAATGCGCCCGCGGCGGCCCAAACTCAACCGAGCAAGGTCTCCCGGCGCCACAGGCGCACGGTCGCCGCGACCAACAGCGCCGCCCAGGCGAGCGCCGCGGCGGCGGACACCAGCAGGTCGAGGCCCGCGACCGCCTGCTCCTTGAGCACGCTGGTCATCAGCAGGTGCTGGCTCAAGGAGGGGACCAACATGAGCGTTCGGCGCGCCTTGAGCGCGTAGATGCTCGCGAACGCGATCGGCAGCGTCGGCACCAGCAGCACCACTCCCAGATAGGTCTGGGCCTCCCGATAGCTGCGGGCGAAGGAGGCCACGAAGGTCATCAGCGCCGCGCCGAGCGGCACGAACGGCAGGCAGATGCCGAACAGCACGGCGGCCGTGCGCGGCGTGAGATTCGCGCTCATTCCGAACCGGTCGAACGGCACGAAGTGGAACGCCGCCACGAACGCGGCCAGCGAGATCGCGAGCGACATGCTCATGTAGGCGCAGGTGGCGAGCAGCTTGCCGCCGACCAGCGCCAGCCGGTCCACCGGCAGCGCGAGCAGCGCCTCGAGCGATCCGCGTTCGCGCTCGCCCGCGGTCGAATCGATGGCGAGGTACATGCCGCCGATCAGCATCGCGAACAGCACGAAATAGGTCATCATGCCGAGCACCAGCACGGCCCGGTCCGCCGGCGTCGCCACGTCCACGTCGTCCACGGCGATCGGCACCGCGAGCAGCGGATTGACGCCCCGGACCTGCAGGCGCGCCTGCCCGATCGCGCCTGAATACGCCGCCAGCAGCCCGCGCAGGCGCTCGACCGCCTTGTGCGCCTTCGAGTCGGTGCCGTCGGCGACCAGCAGAAGCGGAGCCGGCAGGCCGGCGCGCAGCCGCGCCGGGAATTCCGGCGGCACGATCAACACCACCTGCGCGCCACCGCGCTGCACCAGCGCGCGCGCGGCCTCGAGCCCGAGCGCGCGCGCCTCGACGTGCACGCCGTGCTCGGCGAGGAACTGCATCAAGTGGGGCGCGCGCTCGACGCCCGCCACCATCGCCGCCACGGGCCGGTCGGTCTCGCCGACGCTCTGCTCGAGGATTCTCGACACCATGAAGCCGAACAACAGCGGCCCGAACAGCGGGCCGAACAGCAGCGCCGACCAGAGCGTGCGGCGGTCGCGCAGATTCTCGAGGAATTCCTTGCGCAGCACCGTGAGCAGGGCGCGCATCACGCCCGCGCTCCGCCCGAGTCGAGCACCTGGAGGAACGCCTCCTCGAGGCTCGCCGCGCCGCTGCGCGCGCGCAGCGCCTCCGGCGCCGCATCCGCGAGCACCCGGCCCCCGCCGATGATCACCACCCGGTCGCACAGCGCCGCCACCTCCTGCATCACGTGCGAGGAGAACAGGATGCAGCGGCCCTCGCTCTTGAGCTCCACGAGCAGGCTACGCAGGCTCCGGATCGCCATCACGTCCAGGCCGTTGGTCGGCTCGTCGAGGATCAAATTGCCCGGGTCGTGCACCAGCGCGCGCGCCAGCGCCACCTTGATGCGCTCGCCCTGCGAGAAGCCTTTGACCCGACGGTCGATGAACTCCCCGAGCCCGAGCGCGCCGCCGAGCTCCTCGATGCGCGCGGCGAGCGGCGCGCGCGCCATCCCGTGCAGCGCCCCGAAGTAGGCGATGTTCTCGCGCGCCGTCAGGTTCTGGTACAAGCCGGTCGCGTGCGGCAGCACGCCGAGGCGTGCGCGCGCCGCCGACACCTCGCCGCGAATGTCGATGCCGTCGACCGACGCCTTGCCGGCATCCGCCCCCAGCACCCCGTAGAGCATGCGCAAGGTGGTCGATTTGCCCGCACCGTTCGGACCCAGCAGCCCCGTGATCTGCCCATCGTGCGCCACGAACGACACGTCCCGCACCGCCTCGACGGCGCCGAATCGCTTGCACAAGCCCGCCGCCTCGATCATGGCGCCGGCCCCGTCGGCCCGAGGAAGAACGGCGCCGGCCGATGACCCGCGAGACAGGCCACGTCGAGCGCGCCCGGGTCCGGTTTCGCGAGAAACTCCGCCATAATCCTCGGCACGCACCCGGTGCCCGCCTGTCCGTGCCCTTCGCCGGCCAGCACCAGGAGCCGATGGCGCGCGAGCCCGCGCGCCGCGCTCTCGGCAGCGGCGGGCGGCGTCACCGGATCGGCCTCGCCCGAGAGCAGCAAGGTCGGCACGTCGCTCTCGAGGGGTGCGCGCAGGTCCGCGTCCACCGGTCCGCGCGGCCAGATGCGGCAGATCTCGGTGAGCGCGTCCAGCTGCTCGAGGCCGAGGAAGGTGTCCTCGAGACGCGCACGCGCCTGCGCGGACAGCGCGAAGAACGGCTCGTCCTCGCTGCACACCACGGTGTTCTGCATGCCGCTCGCGAGTTGCTCGCCGAGCGCGCGGCCGACCAGCAGGCTCTGGGCCGCGAGCGGACGGAGGTCCCCGGCGGCGCCCCGATGGATCAAGGCCGGCAGCAGCGCCGCCTGCGAGGAGCTGTACGACAGAAAGCGCAGCGCCGCGCCGAACACGCCGCGGCCGAAGCGAATCGTGCGCGGCTCGTCGGTGGTCGGATCGTCGAGCTCGAGCACCACGGTCTGCCCGCCGAAGCGCCCGCGCAGCCCGGCGTAGTCGCGCTCGAGGTCGGGGAAGGCCGCCGCGCAGTCGGCGGCGGCGCGGCAGCGCTCCAGGATGGCGCGCAGGGCGCGCTCGGCGTCGAGCGGCGTCTCGAGGCCGATGGCCTGGCCGGGGTAGGTGACGCCGTCGAGGATCACCGCCTCGGTGGCCTGCGGATAGCGGCGCATGTACAGCTGGACCATGCGGGTGCCGTACGAGGCGCCGTACAGATCGATGCGTGCATAGCCGAGCGCCCGGCGCACCGCCTCCAAGTCGCGCACCGCGATGCTGCTCGTATAGAAGCGCACCCGCGGCCCGAGCCGCTCGAGACAGGCGCGGGTGGCCGCGCGCAGCGCCGGCAGCGAGTCCTCCAGATCGCGCCAATCCTGCGGATAATCGCAGTTGAGCGGCGAGGAGCGGCCGGTGCCGCGCTGATCGAGCAGCACGATGTCGTGCTCGCGGTGGATGCGGGCGAAGGCGCCGGCGAGCAGCGCGTACAGATCGCTCGCCGCCTGGCCGGGACCGCCGGCGAGCAGGAACAACGGCGCGGCCCGGGCGTGCCGGTTGATTGCCGGCACCACCGCCACCCGCAGGTCGATGCGCGCCGCGGCCGGCCGCGCGGGGTCCTCGGCCACCGGCAACACGGCGCAGCGCGCCGCGACCGAGGCGAGACCCAGCGGATGCGGCAGCCGGCAGTCGGTGAGCGCGAGGCTCGGGGCGGCCGTGGCCGCCGCGGCCCAGGCCACGCCGGCGAGGCCCAGCCACGGCCGAGCCCGCTTGAACCGCCTGAGGTCGCTCGAGCGCATCGCATCAATATAGAGCACGGCGTCGCCTTCTGGCGATTCGCGACGCCTCCCGGCGATTCGCTACCCATCCGCGCCGCCGTCTTGGTAGATTGGCCCCCCCGATTTTGGCCGCCCGACGGCGCCGGTGCCTGCATGAGCGTGATTCGCGAAGCCGATGTCATTCAGAGCGTCGCCGACGCCCTGCAATACATCTCCTACTACCACAGCCCGGATTTCATCCGCGCCATGGGGCGCGCGTACGAGCTCGAGCAGAGCCCGGCCGCGCGCGACGCCATCGCGCAGATTCTGAGCAACTCGCGCCTGTGTGCCCTCGGGCATCGGCCCATCTGCCAGGACACCGGCATCGTGGTCGTGTTCGTCAAGGTCGGCATGGACGTTCGCTGGCAGGCGAACCGCGACCTCGACTCGATGATCAACGAGGGCGTGCGCCGCGCCTATCTGGATCCGGCCAACAAGCTGCGCGCCTCCATCGTCGCGGACCCGGCCGGCAAGCGCGGCAACACGCGCGACAACACCCCCGCGGTGATCCACACGCAGCTGGTGCCCGGCGAGCGCGTCGAGATCACGGTCGCCGCCAAGGGCGGCGGTTCCGAGAACAAGTCGATGTTCGCCATGCTGAACCCGTCGGACTCGGTGGCCGACTGGGTGCTCGAGGTGGTGCCCGAGATGGGCGCGGGCTGGTGCCCGCCCGGGATGCTCGGCATCGGCATCGGCGGCAGCGCCGAGAAGGCCATGCTGCTCGCCAAGCAGTCGCTCATGGAGCCCATCGACATCGCCGACCTGATCCGCCGCGGCCCGCGCAGCAAGCTCGAGGAGCTGCGCCTCGAGATCCACCGGCGGGTGAACGACCTCGGCATCGGCGCCCAGGGCCTCGGCGGCCTGACCACGGTGCTCGACGTCAAGGTGCTCGATCACCCGACGCACGCTGCTTCCCTGCCGGTTGCGGTGATCCCGAACTGCGCGGCCACGCGCCACGTGCATTTCACCCTCGACGGCAGCGGTCCCGCGCGCCTCGAGCCGCCGGACCTCGATCTGTGGCCGAAGGTAGAGTGGGTGGCGGATGCGGGCGCGGGCCGCCGCGGGCGGCGCGGGGGGGCCCCCCGCCCGGGGGGCGGCGGGGGGGCCG
>VFSW01006485.1_pt1 | contig 17194 bp, 29 predicted proteins | sample 5358111 | NCBI WGS metagenome assembly VFSW01 (sample SAMN11554181, study PRJNA540505) | mine drainage metagenome | isolation source: sediment from site ElyBrook_90M | place: USA: Ely Copper Mine, Vershire, VT | collected 2017
CGCCCGCCTTCGGATGGGGTCGGCGGCGGGGGGGGACACGGGGGCTCATTTGGGGTCCGCGGCGAGCAGCGCGAGGGCGAGCAGGGCGTTCATGGCCGCGACTGTGCCAAGCGACGGGGAGGTTGTCGAGGCGCGCCTTTCGCTCCTAGAGTGCCCGGATGCGCCGCACGCTCGCCCTCCTCTGCCTCGTCGCCCGAACCGCCCTCGCCGCCCAGCCCGACGCCGGCCCCCCGGTTCCGGAGGAGCTCGGGGCGTTCACCCTCGCGGCCACGGGGGACATCCTGATGCACGAGGCGGTCAAGGCGGTGGCCGCCGACGCGGGGTTCGAGGCCCTCTTCGGCCAGGCCGCGCCGGTGCTCCAGTCGGCGGACGTCGGCTTCGGCAACCTCGAGACCCCCGTGGCCCCCAAGGCGGGCAAGGGGTCGCGGGCCTTCGTCTTCAACGCGCCGCGCGAGCTGTTGCCGGCCCTGAGGGCCGCGGGGTTCAAGGTGGTGCTCACCGCGAACAACCACGCCTACGACCAGGGCGTGGCCGGAGTCGCCGAGACGGTGGTGAACCTCGAGGACGCGGGGCTCTCCCACGTCGGCGCGGGCCGCACCCAGGCCGAGGCCGAGGCCCCGGTGATCCTCGAGCGGCACGGGGTGAAGGTGGGCTTCCTCGGCTTCACCGCGCGCTTCAACCAGAACTTCAACGAGGAGAACCCGAAGCAGCCCCACGTCGCCCCCGCGGACGCCGACGCGATGGTCGCCGCGGTGGCCGCGCTCGCGAAGACCGTGGACGCGGTGGTGGTCGCGATCCACTGGGGCCAGGAGTACCAGGCCGAGCCGGACGCGGAGCAGCTGGAGCTCGCGAAGCGGCTCGTCGACGCCGGGGCGCTGGTGATCCTCGGCAGCCACCCGCACGTGCTGCAGCGGCTCGAGGTGCTCCCCGCCGCGGACGGCCGCCACGCGCTCGTGGCCTACTCGCTCGGCAACTTCGTCTCCAACCAGAGCCGCGAGTACGCCCCGGGCGTGGTCCCCGACACCGCGGGGGACACGCGGGACGGGGCGCTCTTGAAGATCAAGCTGCGCAAGCGGAGGTACGTGGGGGGGGTGACGCAGACCGAGATCGGCGAGACCGAGATCGTGCCTCTGTGGACCGACAACAACGCCCTGCTGAGCAAGCGGCAGCCCCGGCCGGCGATCGACATCCACGTCACGGACCTCCTGAAGGAGCTGCGGGCGGACAAGGCCGAGCTCACGCCGCTCGCGCGGAGCGTGGGGGCGCTCACCGAGGACGAGCGCAGGCGCGCGACGGAGCTTCAGAGGCGCATCGAGCTGTTGTCGCTGCGCCTGGGCCGTATCCAGGAGCGACTGGGGGGCGACTTCGTACCCAGGGAGTGAGTGGCGGTGGTCCCGCGGGGGGGTGCTGAGGCTCGGATGGCGTCCCGGCAGGAGACAATGGCAGTCGCCGAAGCTCAGGTGGCGTCTTTCGAGGCGAAATCGGCAGCCTCCGAGGCTCGGATGGCGTCTTTCGAGGCTTAAATGGCAGCCATCCAAGCTTGAATGGCTCCCAGTTAGGCATGAATGGCATCCATCTAACCAGAAATGGCGTCCATTGATTCCAACATGGCAGCCAACGAGACCCTGATGGCGCCCATGTAGGCTACAATGGCAGCCACTGAGGCTATGAAAGCGTCCGCTGAGGCTGTGATGGCAGTCGCTGAGGCTACAATGGCAGTCGCTGAGGCTGTGATGGCGGTCGCTGAGGCTTGAAAAGGGGCCTGACAGGCTCTGAGAGGCCTTTCAGAGACCTCTTCCCCGATCGGGCGGAACGAGCCTTTGGGCCCCGCGCGGGCGACCGATGACCCCACAGACACGAACGCCCCGTGAGAACATTCACGGGGCGCCCGGTGACACGACTGGAAGCCGCCTCAGTCGTCCTTCTTCTTCGCGTGCTTCTTCGGAGCCTTCTCGGCCGCCGGCTTGGCCTTGTGCTCGGCCTTCGCCTTCGGGGCCTTCTCGGTCTTGGGGGCGGCCTTCACGGCCTTCTCCGCCTTGGGGGCCTTCTCGACCTTGGACTTGGCGCTCTTCTCGAGCCCCGACTTCTGGTCCTTGGTCTCCAGCTCGGGCGTCGCCTTCGGCGACCGCTCGACCAGCTCGAGGATCGCCATCGGCGAGTTGTCGCCGACGCGGTTGCCGAGCTTCACGATGCGGGTGTACCCACCCGGCCGGGTGAGGAAGCGCGGACCGATCACGCCGAAGAGCTTGGTGAGCGCCTCCCGGTCGTGGATCGTGCGTCCCACGCGGCGACGGCGGTGAACCGACCCGTCCTTCGCGAGGGTGATGAGCCGCTCCGCCACGCGCCGGGTCTCCTTCGCCTTGGGCAACGTGGTGCGGATCTGCTCGTGGGTGATGAGGGCAGTCACCAGGTTGCCAAGGAGCGCCTTCAGGTGCTCGCTGGTCCGGTTGAGCCGTCGATGTGCTGTGCGGTGACGCATGGGGATTCCCTTTCTAAGTCGCGCTTACTGCTCGGCGACCGGACCTTTGCCCGGCGTCCAGCCGTCGAGCTTCATGCCGAGCGAGAGGCCCATCTCCGCCAAGGTGTCCTTGATCTCCTTGAGGGACTTGCGGCCGAAGTTCTTGGTCTTGAGCATCTCGGCCTCGGTGCGCTGCACCAGGTCGCCGATGGTCTTGATGTTCGCGTTCTGCAGGCAGTTCGCCGAGCGCACGGAGAGCTCGAGCTCGTCCACCGAGCGGTAGAGGTTCTCGTTGAGCTTCTGATCGACGATCGGGGCATCCACCGACACCGGCTCCTCGGTCTCGTCGAAGTTGATGAAGATCGAGAGCTGCTCCTTGATGATCTTCGCCGCGAAGGCCACGGCCTCCGTCGGGGAGACCGCGCCGTTGGTCCAGACCTCGAGGCTCAGCTTGTCGAAGTCGGTGACCTGTCCCACGCGGGCGTTGGTGACGTTGAAGTTCACCTTGCGCACCGGGGAGAACAGCGCGTCGCAGGGGATGGTGCCGATCGGGGCGCCGGGGATCTTGTTGCGCTCCGACGACACGTAGCCGCGGCCGCGGCGAGCGGTGAGCTCCATCGAGAGCTTGCCGCCCTCGCCCACCGTGCAGACGTGGTGGCCGGGGTTGAGGATCTCGACCTGGTCGTCGACGATGATGTCGCCGGCCTTCACTTCCTTCGGGCCGGTGATCTCGATGCGCAGGGTCTTGGGCTCGGTGGTGTGCATCCGGAGCAAGACTTCCTTCAGGTTCAGGATGATGTCGGTCACGTCCTCGGAGACGTCCGAGACCGTGCTGAACTCGTGGTCGACGCCCTCGATCTTGACCGAGGTGATCGCCGCGCCCTGCAGCGAGGAGAGCAACACGCGACGCAGCGACGTGCCGAGCGTGATGCCGAAGCCGCGCTCCAGCGGCTCAGCCACGAACTTGCCGTACTTGTCGGTGAGCGAATCCTGGTCGACCGTGAGCCCGCGGGGCTTGATGAGGTCGCGCCAGTTCTTTGCAACGAGCGAGTCTGCCATGGGGTAGTGCTCCAGCGGTGGGATGCCCCACCAAATCCAGCGCCGAAACCACGCGCTCCATACTCGGGCCCATTCCCAAGCTGGAGCGCTCCACTTCGGAACGCCGGGGTTGTTTCCAGAGGCGCGCGAGCGCCCCTGGAGGACGGCTTACTTCGAGTACAGCTCGACGATGAGCTGCTCCTGAATCGGCATCGTGAGATCCTCACGCACCGGGCTCTGCTTGACGGTGCCCTTGAAGGCCTTCTTGTCGAGCTCGAGCCAGGCCGGGAGACCGCGGCGATCGACGGCCTCGAGGGCCTCGCTGATGCGCACGATCTTGCGGCTCTTCTCGATGACCTCGATGACGTTGCCGGCGCGCACGGCGAAGGACGGGATGTTCACCCGCTTGCCATTCACGAGCACGTGGCCGTGGCGCACCAGCTGCCGCGACTCGTTGCGCGTGTCGGAGAAGCCCAGGCGGAACACGACGTTGTCGAGGCGCAGCTCCAGGGCCTGCAGGAGGTTCTCGCCGGTCTTGCCCTTGCGGGCCGAGGCCTGACGGTAGTACCCGCGGAACTGACTCTCGAGCAGGCCGTACATGCGCTTGACCTTCTGCTTCTCGCGCAGCTGCACGCCGTACTCGGAGAACTTGGTGCGCCCCTGGCCGTGCTGACCGGGAGGATACGGACGGCGCTCGATGGCGCACTTGTCCGTGTAGCAGCGCTCTCCCTTGAGGTACATCTTCAGATTTTCACGCCGGCAGATGCGGCAGGACGATGCGGTGTAGCGGGCCATGCGGTTCCTCTCAGACTCGGCGGCGCTTGGGCGGCCGGCAGCCGTTGTGCGGGATCGGGGTGACGTCGCGGATCTCGGCAACCTTGAGTCCCGACGAGGCGATGGCGCGGTGCGCGGATTCCCGGCCAGCGCCGGGGCCGCTCACGCGGATGGTCACGTTCTTCAGGCCGTGCTCCATGGCCTTGGCGGCGGCATCTCCCGCCGCGACCTGCGCCGCGAAGGGGGTGCTCTTGCGGCTGCCCTTGAAGCCACGCGCACCGGCGCTCGACCACGACAGCACGTTGCCGTTCATGTCGCAGATGGTGATCATGGTGTTGTTGAACGTCGCCTGGACGTGGACGATGCCGGCGAGGATGTTCTTCTTGCTCTTCTTCTTCTTGCCCGGATCGATGCCGGCGGCGGGCGCAGCGTCCACCTCGGCGGGTGCGGGGGTCTTGATCTCTTCAGCCATGGATCGTGCCTACTTTCCGGCGGGCGCCATCGCAGCGGGCCGGCGGACGATGCCGCGCTTCGGCCCCTTGCGGGTGCGTGAGTTGGTGTGGGTGCGCTGCCCGCGGACCGGCAGGCCCTTGCGGTGACGGAGGCCGCGGTAGCAGCCGAGATCCATCAAGCGCTTGATGCTCATCGAGACTTCGCGGCGCAGGTCGCCTTCGACCTTGCCCCCTTGCTCGACGGCCTCGCGCAGCTTGCGGGTCTCGTCTTCGGTGAGATCCTTGGTGCGCGTGACGGGACTCACGCCGGCCTTGGCCAAGATCTTCTTGGCGGTGGTCTTGCCAATTCCGTAGATGTACTGGAGCGAGATCTCAATCCGCTTTTCACGCGGAAGATCGACGCCTGCGATTCGAGCCACGACTGCTCCTTACTTTGCTTGCGCCATCAGGGATTTAGCCCTGGCGCTGCTTGTGGCGCTTGTTCGCCGCGCAGATCACGCGCACGACGCCCTTACGCCGAATCACCACGCACTTGTCGCAAATCTTCTTCACAGAAGCTCGGACCTTCATGAGCTCACCTTCTCTTCGAAAAACGGGGGGAAACGGAAGCGGAAGCGTATACCACACCGTCGTCAGGCGTTGCAATACAAGACTTTAGAACTGCAGAGAACGACTCCTCAAGCTGCACGGCGACCCTCCTGCCCGGGGGCGACCCCGTCTGGAAGGGTAAGAATCTCGGGGCCTTGGGGGCCAATGGCCACGGTGTGCTCGAAGTGAGCGGAGAGCGCGCCGTCCCCGGTCACCGCGGTCCAGCCATCGGCGAGCACGTCGACCTCGAAGGTTCCGACATTGACCATGGGCTCGATCGCGAGGACCATGCCCGCCTTGAGTCGCATGCCGGTGCCGGCGTCACCGTAGTTCGGGAGCTGGGGCTCCTCGTGGAGCTTGCGGCCGATGCCGTGGCCCACGAAGTCGCGAACCACCGAGAACCCCGCGGCCTCGACGTGGCTCTGCACGGCGTGGCCGATGTCGTGGAGTCGCTTGTCGGGCAACATCATCGCGATCCCGCGGTGCATGGCTTCGCGCGTGACGTCGACGAGTCGCTGCGCGTCCTCCGAGATCTTCCCGACGGGCACGGTGATCGCCGAATCCGCGAAGAGGCCCTCGAAGATCACGCCGAAGTCGAGCTTGACCAGGTCTCCCGCGGCGAGCTTGCGCTTGCGGCTGGGGATGCCGTGCACCACCTCGTTGTTGAGCGAGATGCAGACGCTGGCCGGAAACCCGCGGTAGCCCTTGAAGGCGGGCTGGGCCCCCTTCTCGCGAATGCGGCGCTCGGCGAGGCGATCGATCTCGAGGGTCGAGGTGCCGACCTCGGCGGCCTGGGCCATCTCCTGCAGGATCTCCCAGACGATCTTGCCGGCCTGCCGCATGATGCCGAGCTGGGACTGGCTCTTGAGATCGACCGCGCCGCTCATCGCCCGAGTCCGCTCTCGATCGCGCCAAACACGCGGTCGGGCGACGCGCCTGCGTCGAGCGTGAGGAGCAGCCCGCTGGGCCGGTAGTAGCCCCGCAACGGATCGGTCTTCTCCCGGAATTCCCGCATGCGCTTGCGGATCTGGGGCTCCTGGTCGTCGGAGCGCTGAATCAGCGCCGCGCCGCAGAGGTCGCAGTGCCCGGGCTGCTTCTTCGGGGGCGCGGTGCGAATCTGGTAGATGGCGCCGTCCTTGGGGCAGGTCCACCGGCCGGTGTTTCGGGCCACGACCTCGTCTTCGCTGATCTCGAAGTCGATGACCTTGGTGAGCGTCCAGCCGTTCCGGGCCAGCATGGCGTCGAAGGCCTGGGCCTGCGGGATGGTCCGCGGAAACCCGTCGAAGATGAAGCCTTGCTTCGTGTCGGGGGCCTTGAGCCGCTCCTCGACGATCCCCAGGATCAGCTCGTCCGGGACCAGGCCGCCCGAATCCATGAAGGACTTCGCCTGGCGCCCGAGCGCGGTCTGCGCGCGGACCGCCTCGCGCAGGATCTCGCCGGTGGAGATCTGGGGGATGTGGTGCCGCTCCGCGAGCCGCTTGCCCTGCGTGCCCTTCCCTGCGCCGGGCGGGCCGAGGAGGATCAGATTCAGCATGGGTGCGAGCCTAAGCCGCGGCTTCGGCCGCGCCACGTCGGCGAATGCGCGGGCCGCGCCGGGAGATGAAGCCCTCGTAGTGCCGGGTGATGAGGTGGGCTTCGATTTGCTGGACGGTGTCGAGCGCCACGCCGACCACGATGAGGAGCGCCGTGCCGCCGAAGCGGAAGCTCGCGAGCCCCTGGGCCTGCAAGAGGTTCGGAAGCACGCACACCGCGGCCAGATAGATCGCCGCCCCAAAGGTGATGCGGCTCAGGACGTGGTCCAGGTACTCCGCGGTCTTCTTGCCTGGCCGGATCCCCGGGACGTAGCCGCCGTTCTTCTTGAGATTGTCGGCCACGTCGATCGGGTTGAAGGCGATCGCCGTGTAGAAGTAGGCGAAGAAGATGGTCATCACGATGTAGAGCGAGTTGTAGAGCCAGTCGGCCCGGTTCATGTGCTGGCTGAAGCCGCTCAGGACGGGGAACCAGTTCGCCACCGTGGTGGGGAAGAGCAGAATCGACGACGCGAAGATGGGGGGCATCACGCCCGAGACGTTGAACTTCAGCGGGAGGTGGGTCGACTGCCCGCCGTACATCTTCTGCCCCTCGACGCGCTTCGCGTATTGCACCGGGATCCGTCGCTGGCCGGTCTCCATGAAGACCACGGCGCCGATCACCCCGACCATCATCAGGAGCAGGATCGCGATGGTCATCTCGTCGATCTGGTTGTGCTGGTACATCGCGACCGTGGAGCCGACCGCGGCAGGGATGCGGGCCACGATGCCGGCGAAGATGATCAACGAGATGCCGTTGCCGATGCCGCGCTCGGTGATCTGCTCGCCGAGCCACATCACGAAGGTCGAGCCCGCCGCGAGGGTGAGCACCGTGGTGAGCTCGAAGCCCAGGCCCGGGTGATCGATGATGTGCATCGAGGTGAACTTCTGCGTGAACTGGGGGTTCTCGAGCCCGCGGGTGATGAAGTAGGCCTGGCCGATCGAGAGGATCAGGTTGCCGTAGCGGGTGTACTGGTTGATCTTCTGCCGGCCCGCCTCACCCTCCTGCTTCTGCAGGCGCTCGAGCGACGGCACGACCACGGTGAGCAGCTGCAGGATGATCGACGCCGAGATGTACGGCATGATCCCCAGCGCGAAGATCGAGAACTGCTCCAGGGCGCCGCCCGAGAACAGGTTGAACATGCCGAAGAGGCCGCCGGACTTGATCAGCTCCTGCATCGCCTGGCGATTGACGCCCGGGGTGGTGATGAAGATGCCGAGCCGGTACACCGCCAGCATGCCGACGGTGAACGCAAGCCGCCGGCGGAGCTCGGGGATCTTGAAGATGTTCGCGAGCGGCCCCAACTCAGACCACCTCTGCCTTCCCGCCGGCCTTCTCGATCTTGGCCTTGGCGGTGGCGCTGAAGCGATTGGCCTTCACGGTGAGGGCGTGAGTCAGCTCCCCGTCGCCGAGGATCTTGACGCCGTCGAGCTCCTGGCGGAGCAGGCCGACCTTGCGGAAGGCGTCCGCATCGACGATCTCGCCCGCCTTGAAGCGCGAGAGGTCGCCGACGTTGACGGCCACGAACGTCTGGCGGAACGGGTTCTTGAACCCGAACTTGGGCAGCCGGCGCTGCAGCGGCATCTGGCCGCCTTCGAAGCCTTCAAAGCGCATGTTGCCGCTGCGGGCCTTCTGACCCTTGCCGCCGCGTCCGGCGGTCTTGCCCAGGCCGGAGCTCTGGCCGCGTCCGACGCGCTTGCGCTTCTGCGACGAGCCGCGCGGCGCCTTGAGATTGTGGAGGTTCATGACTTTGTCCCTTGCTTCTGGGCCTTCTTCTGCCCTTGCGTGTGCCGACGCCCGGTGGGCTTGTAGGCGGTGTTCTTGCGCTCGTAGGTGAGCATGTGGCTGAGCTGCTGGATCATGCCCAGGGTCTGGGGCGTGTCCGGCAGGATCCGCTCCTGGTCGATCTTGTAGAGCCCGAGCCCCTCGAGGGTGCGTCGGTGACGGTCCGGAGAGCCGGCCCAGCTGCGCGTGAGTTTGACGTGGAGCGACGGCATCGTGAATCTCCTAAGGCGAAAGGGCTAGTTGCGCCCCGCGGGCAGGATCTCGTGGAGCTCTTTGCCGCGCAGGCGAGCGTGCTGCTCCGGGCTGCGGATCTGCTTGAGCCCGTCGATGGTGGCGCGCAGGACGTTGTGCGGATTGCGCGACCCCTGGCTCTTAGCGAGCACGTTGCGGATCCCCACCGCCTCGAGGACCGCGCGGACGGCGCCGCCGGCGATGACGCCCGTACCTTCACCGGCGGGCATCAGCAGCACCTTGCCGGCGCCAAAGTGACCGAGCACGGCATGCGGAATGGTAGAGCCCGAGAGCGGGACGTCGAAGAGGTTCTTCTTCGCCTGCTCGCCGCCCTTGCGGATGGCCTCCGGGACCTCGTTGGCCTTCCCGAGCCCCACGCCCACCCGGCCGTTGCCGTCGCCCACGACGATGAGCGCCGAGAAGCTGAACCGACGGCCGCCCTTCACGACCTTCGCGACGCGGTTGATGTGGACGACGCGGTCGTTCAGATCTTGATCATTCTGCTGCACGTTGTTGGACATAGATCCTCTCTCAGAACTTGAGGCCGCCAGCGCGGGCGGCCTGGGCCACCGCCGCGACGCGGCCGTGGTAATCGAAGCCATTGCGATCGAACACCACCTGCTCGATCTTCTTGTCGAGGCAGGCCTTGGCAATGGCGACCCCGACGGCCTTCGCCGCCTCGACCTTGCCCTTCCCCTTCGGCTTGGGCTGCGCCTTCACTTCCTTCGACAGCGTCGAAGCCGCGGCCAGGGTGGTGCCGCGGGTATCGTCGACCACCTGGGCGTAGATGTGGTTGAGCGAGCGGTAGACCGAAAGGCGCGGACGCTCGTCGGAGCCGACCACCTTCAGGCGGATGCTGTGCTTGCGGCGGATGCGCTTGTTGTTCTTGTCGGGCTTGATCATGAAAGCTCTCCTTAGGCGGCGCCGGTCTTGCCGACCTTGCGACGAATGGTCTCTTCGGCGTACTTGATGCCCTTGCCCTTGTAGGGCTCGGGGGGGCGCAGGGCGCGCACCTTGGCCGCGACGCGACCGAGGAGGTCGCGATCGTGGCTGCGCAGGTAGAGATCACCCTGCTTGTCGCCGGTCTTGTTCTCCTTCCACTCGGCGGTCACGCCGTCGGGCAGCGGGAAGAGCACCGGGTGGGAGAAGCCGATCACGAAGTTGATCTTCTTGCCCTGCACCTCGGCCTTGAAACCGACGCCGGAGATCTCCAGCACGCGCTGGTAGCCCGTGGCCACCCCATCGACCATGTTGGAGGCCAGCGCGCGGGTCAGTCCGTGCAAGGATCGCGTCTGGCGGGTCTCGTCGGCGCGGTTGATGTGCAGCGTCTTGCCCTCCATCACGATCTGGAGAGAGGGGTGCACCGTGAGCTCGTTCTTGCCCTTCGGTCCCTCGAACTTGAGGAGATGCCCGGCAATGGCCACTTTGACCTTGTCCGGGATGTTGATGGGCATTTTTCCAATTCTCGACATAGTGTCCTCGTGGCGGGGCTGGCCGCCGACTTACCAAACCGTGCAGAGGAGCTCGCCGCCGACGCCCTTGGTCCGGGCATCGCGATCGACGAGAACGCCCTTCGACGTCGACAGGATCGCGACGCCCAGGCCGTTCAGCACCTCGGGGATTTCCTTCTTGTTGTTGTAGAGACGCAGGCCCGGGCGACTCGCCCGCTTGATGCCGGTGATGGCCGGCTCCTTGGTCGCGCTGTAGCGCAGGACCACGGTCAGGGTGCCCTGGTTCGAGTCCTTGTGAAGGATGAAGTCCTTGATGAAGCCCTCGGCCTTCAAGACCTCCGCGAGGCGTGCCTTGATGTTGCTCATCGGAATCACGACCTTCTCGTGTCCGGCTCTGGAACCATTGCGAATGCGGGTCAGCATGTCGCTGATGGGATCGGTCATGCCCATGGTGGTCTCTCCTACCAGCTCGACTTGATGACGCCCGTGATTTCCCCACGGAGCGCTCGGTGACGGAAGCAAATGCGGCACATCTGAAACTTGCGCAGGAACGCGCGGGGCCGCCCGCAGAGCGGGCAGCGATTGTAGTTGCGCACCTTGAACTTCTGTTGGCGCTTCGCCTGGGCGATCTTCGAAAGTTTGGCCATGAGTATCCTCGTTAAGCAGTGCGGAACGGCATGCCGAGGTGCTTGAGCAACGCTCGGCCTTCCTCATCCGTCCTTGCGGTGGTGACGACGGTGATGTTGAGCCCCTTGATCTTCTCCACCTCGTCGTAGTTGACCTCGGGGAAGATGATCTGCTCGCGCAGGCCGAGCGTGTAGTTGCCCTTGCCGTCGAACGCCTTCTGGGAAACTCCCTTGAAGTCGCGAACGCGCGGGAGGGCGACGCTGACGAGCCGGTCGAAGAACTCGTACATGCGGTCGCGGCGCAGCGTGACCATGATTCCGATGGGCTGGTTCTCGCGCAGCTTGAAGTTCGCGATGGCCTTGCGCGACCGCGTGACCATGGGCTTCTGCCCGGTGATGGCCGCGACCTGGCTCACGCCGGCCTCGATCAGCTTGTTGTTGGAGATGGCCTCGCCCAGGCCCATGTTCACCACGATCTTGTGCAGGCGGGGCACCTGCATCGGATTGGTGTACTTGAACTCCTTCATCAGGGCGGGCAGGATCGTGGTCCGGAACTGCGACCAGAGTCGCGCCGGCTGCTTGCCGCGTGCCTTCGAGACCTCGACGGCCGCGAAGGCTTCGGCCTTCTGTCCCTTCGCCTTCTTTGCCCCCGCGGGGGCGGCCTTCTTCTCCGGCTTCGGGGCGGCTTCCGCAGCGCCCGCGGCCTTCGTTGCTTCTTCCTTCGCCATCACATCCTCCGAGCTTCAGACGTCGACGGACGCCTGATCTGGTGCAGTTGAGAAAAACGTTCAATCCACCAACGCGTCGCAGCGCTTGCAGAACCGGGCACGGCGGGCCTTGCCCGACGCATCCTTGGGGAGCTCCCGCCGACCCGTCCGGGTGGGCTTATTGCACTTCGGGCATACCAACATCAAGTTCGACAGCTCGATGCTGCCCACTTCGTCGATGATCCCGCCCTGGGGGGCCTTCTGGCTGCGCCCACGCTTCAGGTGGCGCTTCACCATCATCAGCTTCTCGACTCGGGCACGGCCAGACTTGGTGAGGATCTCGAGCACCTTCCCGCTCTTGCCCTTTTCCTTGCCGGCGATCACCTGAACCAGGTCGTGTTTTGGCACATGGGCTGGCCTCTGACACGCGCCGCGTGTGGGCTTGGGGTCGGCGGCTGCGCGGACTGCTGTGGCGGGGGGAATGATCTTGGGGCACTTCTTGGCGCGGAGCTCACGAGCGACCGGGCCAAAGATGCGAGTACCGATGGGCTCGAGATCCTTGTTGATGAGCACCGCCGAGTTGCCGTCGAACTTGATGTAGCTCCCGTCGGCGCGGCTGATCTCGCGCGCGGTGCGCACGATGACGGCCTTGGCCACCTCGCCCTTCTTCACCTTGGCGTTCGGGATGGCTTCCCGGATCGAGACCACGATCACGTCTCCGATCGACGCGTACTTGCGCTTGGACCCGCCGAGCACCTTGATGCACATCACGCGCTTGGCGCCCGAGTTGTCGGCCACATCCAGAATTGTCTGCTGCTGAATCATTGCGTTCTCCGTCGGCCTTGGGGGCCCTGCGTCCGTTGGGACCTCTTAGAGCTGCGGGGCCTTCTCCAGGGTCTCGACCACCCGCCAGCGCTTCTCCTTCGAGAGCGGGCGAGTCTCGGCGATGCGCACGCGATCGCCAACCTGGAGCTTCTGCCCCTCGTCGTGGGCCTTGTAGCTCTCGTGGGTCACGATGTACTTGCCGTACCGGGCGTGCTTCGTGCGTCGCTCGACGCGCACGACCACGGTCTTCTGCATCTTGTTGCTCGTCACCACCCCGACGCGGGTCTTGGGACGGCCGCGGCCAGAGGCCTCGGCGACGACGGGTGCGGCGATCTTTGCGGTTTCAGCCATGATCATTGCTCCTTACTTGGCTTTCGCCTTGGTGGCCCGGGCCGACTTGCCCTGCGCCTTCGCGGCGCCCTTCTCGGTCTTTCGGGCGGGTGCGGCCGTGGTGGCCCGCTTCAAGCCCAGCTGATGCTCGCGCATCACGGTCGCCAGGCGCGCGATGTCCTTCTTCGCCGCGCCGAGGGAGGCCGTGTTCTCGAGGTGTCCGGTGCGGAGCTTGAGCTGAAGGTTGAAGAGCGCGTCCCGCTGCTGGTCGATCATGCGGGTGAGCTCGTCGGGCTTCATCTGTCTGAGTTCGTTGGCGGTGGCCATGGGTTCTCTCGTTGGATGACTTCGGTTACAGGGCCTGGGTGCCGCGGTGGACGACCTCGGTCGAGATCGGCATCTTGAAGGACGCGAGTCGGAACGCCTTGCGGGCGATCTCGTCGGTCACGCCTTCCATCTCGTAGAGGATCCGGCCCGGCTTGATCACCGCCACCCACTCCTCGACGTTCCCCTTGCCGTGACCCATGCGGGTCTCGGCGGGCTTCTTGGTGATGGGCTTGTCGGGGTACACCCGGATCCACACCTTGCCGCCGCGCTTGATGAAGCGAGTCATCGCGATGCGGCCGGCTTCGATCTGCCGCGAGGTCAAGCGACCACACTCGGTGGCCTTGAGCCCGTAGTCGCCGAAGGAGAGGTCGCTGCCGCGGAAGGCCTTCCCGCGCATGCGCCCCTTCTGCTGCTTGCGCCACTTCGTTCGTGCTGGTTGAAGCATTTCGGACTCCTCTTAGGCGTTGAGGCGCGGGGGACGAGCGGGTGAAGCCTTGGGCAGAACCTCGCCCCGAAAGATCCAGACCTTGACCCCGATCTTGCCGTAGGTGGTCTTGGCCTCGGCGAAGCCGTAGTCGATGTCGGCGCGGAGGGTGTGCAGCGGCACTCGACCCTCGCGGTACCACTCGTGGCGCGCGATCTCGGCGCCGCCGAGGCGGCCGGAGCACGCCACGCGGATGCCTTTGGCGCCGAACTTGAGGGCCGTGGTGACGGCCTTCTTCATCGCGCGGCGGAAGGCAATGCGGCGCTCGAGCTGGGTGGCGATGTTCTCCGCCACGAGCTGCGCGTCGATCTCGGCCTTGCGGACCTCGACGATGTTGAGCCGCACCTGGTTCAAGGTGAACCGCTGCAGGTCCTTGGTGATGGTCTCGATGCCCGCGCCGCGCTTGCCGATGACGATGCCCGGCCGAGCGGTGTGCACGTTGATCTTCACGGTGTTCGCGGCACGCTCGATGTCCACCTTGGAGATGCCGGCATGCCCCAGCTTCTCCTTGATGTACTCGCGGAGCTTGATGTCCTCATGCAACCACTTGGCGTAGTTGCGCTCCTCGTACCACTTGCTGTCCCAGGTCCGGATGATGCCGAGCCGCAGACCGATGGGATTGACTTTCTGACCCATAGTTTTCTCCTGTGCCGCGGCTAGCGAGCCTCGGGACGGTTCTCCAGAACGATGTTGACGTGGCTCGACTTCTTCTCGATGCGGGTCGCTCGACCCATCGCGCGCGGCATGAAGCGCCGCTGCGTGGGCCCCTGATCGACGGTGATGGTGTGGACCACCAACTGATCCACGTCCAGATTCTTGTCACCCTGCTCGGCGTTGGCCACCGCCGACCGCAAGAGCTTGGCGAGGGGCTTGGCGGCCGCCTTGGGGGTGAACTTCAAGAGGCTGAGCGCGGCGCCAACCGACTGGCCGCGAATCAGGTTCGCCACGATCCGCACCTTGCGGGGGGCGATGTGAAGGTTGCTGAGCTTGGCAGTGCTCCGAGGCATGACGTCTCCTTACTTCGCGGGCGCTGCCGCGGGGGCCGCGGCAGCCGGTGCGGCAGCGCCGCCGCCGGTCTTGACCTTCTTGTCGGCCGTGTGACCGTGGAAGGTGCGGGTGGGTGAGAACTCGCCGAGCTTGTGGCCAACCATGTTCTCGGTGACGAACACCGGCACGAACTTCCGGCCGTTGTGGACCGCGAACGTGTGGCCGACGAACTCGGGCAGCACCGTGCTCCGGCGCGACCAGGTCTTGATGACCTTCTTCTGGTTCTGCGCGTTCATGGCCTCGACCTTCTTGGCGAGGTACCCATCCACGAACGGCCCCTTCTTGATTGAGCGTCCCATGACTTATCTCTTTCCCTTCGTGCGCGGCCGCATGATGAGCTTGTCCGTGCGACGGTTGTGCCTCGTCTTCAGGCCCTTGGTCTTCTGGCCCCACGGCGAGACCGGGTGCGGATTCCCCTGCCCGGACTTACCTTCACCACCACCGTGCGGATGGTCCACGGGGTTCATCGCCAGACCGCGCACGGTGGGCCGAATTCCGAGCCAGCGAGACTTGCCGGCCTTCCCGATGCGGATGGTGTTGTGATCGACGTTCGAGATCTGCCCGACCGTCGCCCGGCACTCCAGCAGCACCTGCCGAACTTCGCCGGAGGGCATGCGGATCTGGGCGTACTTGCCCTCCTTGGCCATCAGCTGGGCCGAGGTGCCAGCGCTGCGGATCATCTGCGCGCCCCGTCCGACCTTGAGCTCGACGTTGTGGATCAACGCGCCGATGGGGATGGCCTTCAACGGCAGGCAGTTGCCAGGCTTGGGGTCCACGTTCTCCCCGGCGGCGAGCACCTCGCCCACCGTGAGACCCACGGGCGCGAGGATGTACGCCTTCTCGCCGTCCGCGTAGTGCAAAAGGGCGATGCGCGCCGAGCGGTTCGGATCGTACTCGATCGAGGCCACCTTGGCCGGCACGCCGACCTTGTTGCGCTTGAAGTCGATGAGCCGGTAGCGCCGCTTGTGGCCGCCGCCCATGTGCCGGGTGGTGATGTGGCCGTGAACGTTGCGCCCGCCGCTGCGGCGGTAGGCTTCGGTCAGCTTCTTCTCGGGCTGATCGGTCGTGATGTCCGCGAAGTCAGAGACCGTCGTGTGACGACGGGCCGCCGACGTCGGCTTGTAGGCCTTGAGTCCCATTTATGCACCACCTTCGAAGATGTCGAGCTTCTCGCCCTGGCGAAGGCGAACCATGGCCTTCTTCCAGTTCGGCTGCTGCCCGACGCCCATTCCCACGCGCTTGTTCTTGCCTCGAACCACGATGGTGCGAACGTCTTCGACGTGCACCTTGAAGAGCTTCTCGATCGCCGCCTTGACCTCGTGCTTGTTGGCGCGTCGATCGACCTTGAAGGCATAGGTGGTCTGCTCCTCGCGAAGCGTGTCGAGCTTCTCGGTGAGCAGGGGAGCCTTGATGACGTGGAGATGTTCCATGGTGCTCCTCAGGCGAGCCGCGCGTCGACGGCCTTGGCCGCCTCGCGGGTCATCACCAGCGCGGGGTGCTTGAGCACGTCTTCGACGTTCAAGCCCTCGGGGGGTAGGAAGTTGAAGTTGGGCAGGTTACGCACCGACTTGTGGAGCTTCTCGTTCTTGGCCAGGTCGATCACCAGGGCCTTCGCGAGGCCGAGCTTCTCGAAAGCCGCCTGGGCCTTCTTGGTCTTGAACTCACCCAGATCGAACGCGTCCAGGATCCAGAGGGTCTTTTCGCCAGCCCGCAGCGAGAGCGCCGATCGCAGCGCGCCCTTCCGGACGGTGAGCGGAGGACGGTAGGCGTAGTCGCGCGGCTTCGGCCCCATGGCCTTGCCGCCGCCCACCCAGTGGGAGGCGCGGATCGATCCCTGCCGGGCGCGGCCGGTGCCCTTCTGCTTCCAGGGCTTCTTGCCGCCGCCCGAGACCAGGGAGCGGTTCTTCACCGCCACGGTGCCCGAGCGCCGAGAGATCTGCTGCATCTTGACCCCCTCATAGAGGAGGTGGTCGTTCACCTTCGCGGCGAAGACCGAATCCGAAAGGTCGATGGTGCCAACCTTCTGCTTGCTGAGATTGTAGACGTCGAAAGTCGCCATGATCGTCTCCTACGACTTGATCTCGACGTCGACACCCGCGCTCAAATCGAGCTTCATCAGGGCGTCCAGCGTCTGCTGCGTCGGCTCGAGAATGTCGAGCAGGCGCTTGTGGGTGCGAATCTCGAACTGCTCACGGCTCTTCTTGTCGACGTGCGGCGACCGCAGCACCGTGAACTTGTTGATGCGCGTCGGGAGCGGAATGGGACCCGCCACCTTGGCGCCTGTGCGCTTCGCAGTCTCGACAATCTCACCGGCCGATTGGTCGAGCAGCTTGTAGTCGTACGCCTTGAGCCGAATACGAATCTTCTGAGTGGCCATCAGGTCCTCAATTCAGGGAACGCGCCTTTTGCCACGGAGCGCTCTCGATTTCAATTACGCCAAGATCTCTGCAACCACGCCGGCACCGACGGTGCGTCCGCCCTCACGAATGGCGAAGCGCAGCT
>VFSW01006486.1_pt1 | contig 17194 bp, 12 predicted proteins | sample 5358111 | NCBI WGS metagenome assembly VFSW01 (sample SAMN11554181, study PRJNA540505) | mine drainage metagenome | isolation source: sediment from site ElyBrook_90M | place: USA: Ely Copper Mine, Vershire, VT | collected 2017
CCGACGTCCTCAAGAAACGCCAAACCAAACAGAAATGGCACCAGGTAGGTGAGAACGATGGTGGCGCCGCCCGCGAACCCGTCCCAGAGGCCCCGCACCAGAACCTCCGCCACCGTACCCTGGCCCAGCCATGCAGACAAGCGTCCCGAACCAGCAGCGAAAGCCGGCTGCAGCAGCTTCTCCAGCGCGGCGCCTACACCGAAAACACCCCAGAACAGGCCGACAAAAACGCCGATGAGGAATACGTAGCCCCAGACCGAGTGCGTGAGTAAACGGTCGATGGCGGCGCGGACATCCGCATGCGGATGCCCCACCGTCGCAACCTGCTCGGATGTGCGCATGGCTTCGTCGTGGCGTTCCGCCATGATCACAGAGTCGGCGCTTCTGCCACGCCGCGTTTCCAGTTTGCGGCGCTCATCTTTGGCGACGATTCGCGTCGCCGGAGGAGCTATGGCGGTCAGATCATCATCGGACTCGAGCAGTTTCACCGCGATGAACCGATTGGGTAGCAGAGAGTGCTGGCGGTCCGCCGAAAGCGAAAGCTCGATCTCGCGGACAGCAGCTTCTACGTCGCGGCTCCATCGAGGCGAATTCAGAGATGGCCCGGATTTGCGGTTCATGGCATACGCGAAGAGCTCGCGAATTCCCCGGCCGCGCGAGGCAACGGCTTCGAAGACAGGCAGTCCCAGCCGCTGGGACAGCTTCTCCACGGAAATCGAGATGCCTTTCCTCTCGGCGTCATCCACCATGTTGAGGCAGACCAACATAGGCAGCCCCAACTCCTGCAACTCAAGGGTCAGCTCAAGGCTTCGGCTCAGCAGCGAAGCGTCTAGAACGTTGATAATGAGGTCCACGTCGGAACTCAGCAGGAACTGTTTGGCTGAGGCTTCTGCGGGGTTGGAGGAGGTCAGGGAGTAGATCCCGGGTAGATCCAGGAGTTGAGAAATGTATCCGTTGAGACGTATCTGTCCCTGTGCTACCTCGACTGTGCTGCCGGGAAAATTGGCGGTTTCCGACCGGTATCCCACCACGTGATTGAAGATCGTGCTCTTGCCACAATTGGGCTGGCCGATCAGAACAATGGTTCGCGGGTATGATCGGCTGAGCGAATTCAACGGGACATCTATGGCGGCGGGGCCAGGAATCACGGGGTCTCTCCGCCGTGGGTGCTGCTCATCAACCGAACGGTGATCCGGCTTGCCAAAGATCGCCCGATCGCAACGGTGGTGCCTCCCGCATCGACCAGGACTGGACCGCCCAAAGGAGCAGTGCTCAACACGCGCAGCTTTTCATGCACGGAGATGCCGAGTTGCCCCAGATGGCGCGATGCACGGCGCCCGGGGGGCATATCCAGTACCTCGACCCATTCCAACCGCGGAACCCGGTCCAAAGAGGTAACACTGCGGTGGGGAGATGCGTACCTCTTGGTGTCCAGCACAGGGTGTCTGCTCGCCAAATGAAATTGGAATTCAATTTCATATTGCTCCCACGGCCCGAGAGGCGCTGTGACATTGGTCACACCTAGCAGTGTGCGCAGTGACGGATTCATGGGCGGTCAACGTCCCCCAGGTGGCCGCTGGCTATTCAGCCCGTGTACCCGTGTGACGAAAGACTTTGCGAATCCATGCGTGAGTCCTCACTGCTGCCTTATCCCATCGGGATGTGGCCGTGGGAAAGCGGGTGCGAATCTTCACGAGTAAGTGATGAGCCCATACGTATTCCGAAGACAGAATTACCAGGCCAATGATCAGAAAGAGCACCCCCTGCAATACCGGCAGGAATAGCCCAATCAAGCCGAGCAGAATGAAGCCCCAACCCACGAGCAACACAGCCAGCTTCTTAATCCTAGTTTGCACAGAAGACTCTCCCAAGAGTGTATTCGATGTTACTCGGAGCTGAGACCAGCGGACGAACGATGTCGTTCGCAATCCAGCCGGGAGGGAATCAAGGATTCAGAACAATCCCACAAACGGCACGTCCCTCAGTTCATAACGCAGTTGGGGTTAGGAACACATGTTGCCGTGTGCTCGTACAGCAAGTCACGTTGCGCAGTGACTGTGCGCACATCGCAATCAAATCGATGGATACATGCTCAAACACTGAAGGATTGCGTGTGCTCCATGCACACGGCTGAAGGCGATTCGAATGCGCCGCCGCAACTCTCCCAACAAACTAGGAAGGAGGGCGGACGCTGTGCTGAGTCGTAACTTCGCTGAGGCGTCCCCCAAGGCGCCACTCCGTCCTCAACCGGCTCGTGACTCAGCGCCCTCGCCAAGGTCAGGACCGATGAACATTGCTGAGCTCTTCATCAAGCGTCCGGTAATGACCACCCTGGTCATGATGGCCATTCTGTTATTCGGATGGATCGGTTATGTCCTGCTCCCGGTCAGCGATCTCCCAAATGTGGATTTTCCGACGATCGTAGTAAGTGCATCCCTGCCGGGCGCGAGCCCGAGGACGATGTCTACTGCGGTAGCGATGCCGCTGGAGCGGGAATTCTCGACCATAGCCGGCGTAGATTCGATGACCTCGGTCAGTTCGAGAGGGTCCACCAGCATCACGATGCAGTTCAGCCTGAGCCGAAGCATCGATGCCGCAGCGCTGGATGTGCAGACGATGATTGCCAAGGCAGGGCATGATCTGCCGCGCGACTTGCCGGCTCCGCCGTCGTTGCGCAAGGTAAATCCCGCGGATCAGCCGGTTCTGTATCTCTCGCTGAGTTCGGCTACTCTCCGGCTCTCAGAGGTCAACGAATACGCCGATACGATTCTGGCGCAGCAGATTTCAACCATCAACGGCGTGGCTCAAGTCGACATCTACGGAGCACAGAAGTATGCCGTGCGGGCACAACTCAATCCGCTTGCCCTGGCCGCGCGACGGATCGGCATCGACGAGGTCACGACAGCAATTGCAGCGGGCAATACGAACCAGCCCGTTGGCGTTCTTTACGGAACCCACGAATCGGTCACGGTGGAGACGAATGGCCAGCTGACGCAGGCAGCGGACTACCAGCCCTTGATTGTCGCCTATCGTAATGGTGCTCCCGTGAGGCTTGGAGAATTGGGCCGGATCATTGACAGTGTGGAGAACGACAAGGTCGCAGCCTGGATCAATACTCGCGACAGCAGCACGCGGTCCATCACTCTCGCGATCCTGCGGCAACCGGGCACCAACACCGTCGCCGTTGTTAACTCGATTCGAACGTTGTTGCCAACCTTCCGGGCGCAGATTCCACCCTCGGTCAACCTGGAGATTCTCTTCGACCGCTCTGAGTCTATCCGCGCGTCCGTCGATGAAGTGAAGTTCACGCTGAAGCTGACCATCATGCTGGTGGTGCTGGTAATTTTCCTGTTCCTGCGAAACGTCTCAGCCACGCTAATCCCCAGTCTGGCGCTTCCGATGTCCATCGTCGGCACGTTCGCAGTGATGTACCTGATGGGCTTCAATCTCGACAACATGTCGATGATGGCGCTGACACTCTCGGTGGGGTTTGTGGTCGACGATGCCATCGTCATGCTTGAGAACATCGTGCGCCATATGGAGCTGGGAGAGACGCCATTGCACGCGTCGCTCTCCGGAGCGCGAGAGATCGGCTTCACGATTGTTTCGATGACGTTGTCGTTGGCGGCAGTGTTCATCCCCGTGCTCTTCATGGGCGGGATCCTGGGCCGCCTGCTGCACGAGTTCGCGGTGACGATCACCTCAGCCATCCTGGTTTCGGGGGTGGTGTCGCTGAGTCTCACCCCCATGCTGGCCAGCCGCTTCCTGCGGCCACCGAAGAGCACCCGGCACGGGCGTCTCTACGCAGCATGCGAACGCTCGTTCAATGGAATGCTGGACGTTTATGAACGGACGTTGAGGTCAGTCATGCGGCATCGGTTCGCGACCCTTGTGCTCAGCGGAGTGATCCTGATCGCAACGGTGTATCTCTTTTACATCATTCCGAAAGGCTTCCTCCCTAGTGAAGATACGGGGCAGATGTTCGTGATGACAGAAGGGGCAGAAGGTATTGGGTTTGACTCGCTGATCCGGCATCAGCAAATGCTTGCCAACATTGTGAGAGAAAGCCCTTATGTGGAGCGGTTCATGTCTGCGGTCGGGACCGGGACCGGCAACATGGGGCGAATGATGATACGGCTGAAACCCCGTGACCAGCGGCCCCACGTGGACCAAATCATCGAGCAGCTTCGCGGCCCATTGAATAAAGTCCCTGGTATGCATGCTTTTCCGCAGAACCTGCCGCCGATCCGAATTGGCGGGATGCTGACCAAGAGCCAATACCAGTTCACGCTGAAGTCGCCGGACACGGAGGAGCTCTATAAAGGCGCTCAGCAATTGCTGGACAAGTTAGAGAGCCTGCCAGACCTGCAAGACGTAACCAGCGATCTGCAACTCAACAATCCCCAGATCAGAGTACAGATTCACCGGGACCGGGCTTCGGCCCTGGGACTTACCGCGGGACAGGTAGAGGACGCCCTGAATAGCGCGTATGGGGCGCGCCAGATCTCCACGATCTACGCTCCCAACAATGCGTACAGGGTCATTGTGGAAGTGGCCGACGAATATCAGATGGACCCGGCGGCGCTCGCCAAGTTGTACGTACGTGCCAGCAGCGGTGCACTCGTTCCCCTGAGCACACTGGCCAGCTTCACGCGCACCCTGGGCCCATTGACAGTCAACCATCTCGGGCAGTTGCCGGCGGTGACAATCTCTTTTAATCCGAAGCCGGGAGTCGCGCTTGGCCAGGCTGTGGAACAAGTGAACCGAGTGGCCCACGATACGCTGCCGGGCTCCGTCACGACGAGCTTCCAGGGGACGGCGCAGGCTTTTCAGTCGTCGGTGCGAGGCTTGGGGCTCCTGCTGTTGGCCGCAATTCTGGTCATCTACATTGTCCTGGGGATTCTCTATGAGAGCTTCATTCATCCCCTCACGATCCTGTCGGGTATGCCCTCGGCCGGGTTTGGCGCACTGCTCACCCTGATGCTGTTCAAGATGGAGCTGGACGTTTACGCGTTTGTGGGCGTGATCATGTTGGTTGGTATTGTGAAGAAGAACGCCATCATGATGATCGACTTCGCACTGGAAGCGCAAAACAAACATGGGAAGAGCCCGGAAGACGCGATCTATGGGGGCTGCCTGATTCGGTTTCGGCCAATCATGATGACCACGATGGCGGCGCTGATGGGCACGTTGCCAATCGCGTTCGGAATGGGCGCGGGCTCCGAATCACGCCGTCCCTTGGGCGTAGCAGTGGTCGGCGGGTTGATCTTTTCGCAACTGATGACGCTGTACATTACACCCGTCGTGTATACATACCTTGAGTCCGTGCAGCGATGGACGCGACGGCGCTTCCACACCGGCCGAATCACCATGGCAGAAGTAGAGCGCGAGGAAGCGGTATTGGCTGGCACGAAGCGCGACTAAGCATGAGGCGCGTGAGAAGGCATCGATGATGGTCCCGGAGTGTCGGGAGACGCGTCGCTAGTGCCAGTGCACGCGCATCGTCGATACCAGAAAAGAAGGGCGCATGAATGGATTCCAGTTTTTTCCTCGACGCTTGGCGCTCGCGTCGTCACCCAAATGGGATAGGGGGCAATGGCTTCAGGCCTGCAGAGGCTTCGGCTGCACTAATTCTGCGAGAACAGACACTTCTCTTTCCAAATCATCCAGCCGATGCAGCTCTGCCTCAACCGCAGGTTCGCCCTCCTCCTTAACTTTCCGCGCACGGACCAGGGCTTCCTCGGCAATCCGGCTGACTTCGTGGAGAAGCTTGCGAATTTCCACTTCCAGGCGGCTTCGGCTTTCCTGGACGCGATTGAGAATGTCGCTCTGCACGCGTGTGCTATTCGTTTCAAGCAGCTTGATCAGGAATTCGCGTGCATCGTTCTGAATCAGTTTTCGAGCGCCGACAAGCGGAAGAAGCACGTCTGCGAGCCAGCGCACAGGCGAAGCCGGCTGGGCGACCTCAACAAAATCCATGAAGGTAAATTTCGAACGAACACGAAACCCGGTCTCGGGGTCGAGTGCGTGCGGCATTCGGGCCAGTTCGGGAATACCAGCCGTGGCAAGCTTTCTTAGAAAGTTATTCCCCATCTCCACAAAGCGAAGCGCGACCCTCCGGTATTCTCTTTCGGCTTCCTCCTGCTCAGGCCTCAGCCAGGGCACAACATGCCGGTGAGCAATCTCCTGGGCCATCCTCATGATTCGACGCCGATAGGAGGGTCCGAACCCGCGGGGAACGGATTCCAGAACCCCTTCAAACTGCTGGCTAGACTTGGGCAAGACGGAGGCAAAGAAGGCCTTGTGGCGATCGACAAACAGGTCTGAAAGCCGTTGCTGTTCAGCCATGAAAAGAAAGCTAAGCTCGCGCAATGAGCGTTCCGCTTCTGCAATGGTTTGCTTCATCGCCGTAATTCGACGCTCGGACTCATCGATGGGCCGGCGAAGGGCGTCGCGGTGCTCGCCTACGATGGCCAGCACTTGCTCACCAAGGCGCTGCAGTCCTCGCTCGCAAGCCGCTAGAACTAATTGCCGTCCGGAGTCGTCGACGAGGCGGTGGAGAGCCTGAATGAGTTTCCTCCAATCGCGTTCTGGCCCTCGATTCTCAGCCCGCTCCTGGGCGCTGACCTCAAACACCGGCCCTATCTCCCGCTGGAGCCGCTTATGAAGTAACTGTCGAGTGAAGGCAGAGGAGGCGGCTCGTTCGGCGTCGGTGGTTCGATCCGCCTTATTGAGCACGAGGATTAGTTCGCGAACCTGCTTGCCAACGGCTTCGACCAGCGTTAGCTCCTCCCCAGCCAGTGGCGGATCCGCACCAACCACTACCAAGGCCGCGTCGATGTGCGGTATGAACGCCTGGGTCGCGGCCGTGTTGCCCGTAAAGACCGACCCAAGACCGGGGGTATCCACGATGCACATGCCCGAGGAAAGCAGCGGGCTGGGCACAGATACCTCCGCCCCTTGGACGCCTTTCTGGTTTTCCGGGTTCAGTTCCTCGGTAACATACTGCTTTAAGTCTGAAACCAGGATGTCTTTCCAGGAGCCTTCACGCGTTCGGATGCGCGCATCCAGCTTCCCTCCAAACCGGATCACGGTCGGGACTGCGGTTACGGGAATGAAACCCGTTGGGAGGATGGGTTGGCCGATCAGCGCATTGATCAGAGTCGACTTGCCTCGCTTGAACTTACCGATACAAGCCACGTAGCACCGACCTTCCGAGACACGCGCCGCCAACTCCCGAGCTTCCTCCGCTACTGGGCTCGCGGCCAGCTCCTCCGCCAGCGTTACCAGGCGCAACAACCGCGCCGCCCCATCAACCGCGCCGAGTGTAACGTCGAGCAAACCGGATTCTCTGGATTCTGAATTCGCTACGATCGGCGGCTGATCCATGCTCGGGTCCATCTTTGCTACGCCTGCGACCGAACTCCATCCTGATGCACGTAGCGGATAACTTCCACGTCGGACATTGCGATCAACCCCTCCCCCACCATCTCGTCCAGAGCCGGAAGGAGAGCTCTGATTTTGTCCTCGGTGTCAATCACAGAAACCATGATGGGACGATCGGACGAGCGGCGAAGCAGGTGATGCTTGTGGATGAGAGTGCTTGCTCCGTAACCTCCAATGCCTCGGAAAACCGTGGCCCCTGCGATGTCAAGCTCGCGACACTTGGTCACGATGGCCTCGTAGAGCGGCTGGTTGTGCCATTTGTCGTCTTCCCCGAAGTGAATGCGAAGCATCTTGGCTTTTCCTTCCAGCCTCATATACGCGTCTCCTGGCGCCGATCGGCCTCCTTATAGTTGTGCGTGTACTTCACAACGTCCACACTCGACAGCACGACCAGACCTTGTTGCACCATCTGATCGAGGACAGGCATGAAGGCCCGCAGTTTTTCCTCCGTGTCCACAATGGAAAGCAGAATAGGACGGTCGTGAGAGAGGCTAAGAGCAGCGTCCTTGTGAATCCGCCGATTGGCGCCATATCCCAGAATGCCGCGATAAACGGTTACGCCGGCAATATCGTGGGCCCGAAGACCGCTTACGATCGCTTCATGTAGCGGTTTGCCGTTCCATTTGTCGTTCTCCCCAATGTAGATGCGCATCATCTTGGCCTTGCTTTCCCGCTTCAAAGGCAAAACGTCGGGGGCTGGTTGTTTCTGCTTTCTTTCGGCGGGCTTCACGATCGTGGTATCGTGCATTTCGATCAGGCCGGTTCCTACCATCGCATGCAACTTCGGCAGCAGTTCTTCCACCTTCTCCGCGCTTTCGATGAACTCGACCTTCACGGGCAGTTTTGCTGCCAGGTCAACCAGGCGATCCGTATGAAGGTGATGATCTGCGCCGAAGCCCGCGATCCCGCGGGTCACGGTTGCACCCGAGACGCCATGGAAGAACAGAAAATCGAGGATCGCAGCATAGGCAGAAGTACCGTGGTATTGCTGGTCTTCCGCCACGTAAACGCCCACTTTCTTACCTGGCCCTGGTGTGAGCACATTTTCCTCCTGCACTAGATTTCTCGTTAACCAACCAGAAACTCAGCGGCGCGACCAAGGAGTCTGCCACCGTTATGAATCTCGTGCTTCAACTGTCGATGACGTAGAGAGCATTCTTCAGTGCTTGCCTTTTGACGAAGAGGCTTTTCAACATTTCCAGGAACACATTGGTAATGTTTCCGCCCGGCGGAGAATGCGAAAGCCTTCCTGTGGATCGGGCCAGAGTCCATGGAACACAATTGTAGATTGGCATGGAGCCAGGCGGTTTCCGCCAATTTCCAATGACGCTCCTTCGAGATTCCGCAGATGGGGCATGCACCCTTCGTGGACGCCTGGCTTACCCTGGCTCCCTGTGTTGCTTCCGCTTTCATGGGATCGCCCTTCCAGCTATAACTCCGCCCCACACTGCAACAAAGCCCACAACCACGCTCAGCGCCACATAAAGAAACCCCAGTCCAAGTTGGCCGTCCTGGATCGTCCGCAACGTCTCGTATTCAAAGCTGGAGAACGTCGTGTACCCTCCGATGAAGCCAATCGGGATCAGATATCGCCAGTTCGGGCTCCAATGTGTTCTTGCCGTCAACAAGGCGAAGACCAGTCCGATCAGGAATGAACCGCTGATGTTGATTACGAGCGTTCCGTAGGGAAAACGTGTTCCCATCTTGCTGCCGATGTAGTTGCCCAGCCAGAAACGCAAAATCGAACCCAGACAACCTCCCACGCCAACCATCACGTATTTCAGCAAGTCGCCTTGTTCCTTTCCATTTCATGATGCCCTTTGATCAGGCTAGGAACCCTCTGCTCAGGCCGAGCACTCTCGAGATCCTCCAAATCATGCTGAATGGCGCCTTCCTGGCTGACCGGTGAAGCAAAGTCCCGTACCAATCTCTCCACTTGGGCGCGATAGCTGTTAGCGTAAGCGTCAAATCTGCGTTGAATCTGGTCCAACGTTCGCTCCGACCAGTCATACAGCAAAGCATGATAAGCCGATAAGGCCCGAGAGAGCCGATTTCCGATCCTACGCTCCAGCCTTTTCGTTACGACAGATCTAGAGACGTCTCCGCCGAGCAAGCCGAGAAGAAAGGGCCGCCCCAAGCGAATGTTGAGTTGGCCTGGGTCGAATGCCGGCATCTCGCGCAACGCGCCGGAAAACTCCTGCTCGCCCGGCACGTCCTCAATTTCCAGTACCTTGGCGGTGGCTCGAAGGGTCTCATAGAGTTTGCTCGCCATCGCGTCCATGCGCCGGCGAAGAGATTCTGCTTGTTCCTGAACTGTCCGTACCACGACATTGCGCACAATCGCCGAGACGGATTCGTCGCTAGCACCTTGCTTGGCCCAGGATTCGACGAGAGTAGCTGCGGCAAACCTCAGGGTCCGCATGCTGGAGTACTCCAGTTCATTCGCGACCCCTCGCGCAGCCTTCTTCATGTCCTCTATAAGGCCGCTCGCCTGGCGCAATTCAGACTCAACAAGGCGCAACTGCTCGACCTTTCTCGGTGAGATCGGATCCTTTCGCCGTAGCCGCGAGCGCAAGGCCATCTCCACAGACTGGCGGAGCGTGCCCAGCTTGCGCCGAATGGAGCGAATCTTCAGTTCTTGTCTCCGACTATATAAAGGAGCAATGTCCCGTTCGAACCAGTGAGTCAACAGATCTTCACTCCCGGGCACGATGCTCACTGCATGCACCGCCAGATTCACATTCAACTCTTCTTTGATGTGATCCTTCACGTATCCAATCACCCGCATCCGATCCCCGGGATTCAGCAAATCCGCTTTGCTCAGGAGGACGGTGGCGGGAATCGCTGCGTCATAGAGAATCTGAATGGTTTGAAGATCGTCTGGAGTGAGAGTTGAGCCCGCATCGATGAGAACCACGCCCAGATCGCACCGTGGCAGGTAAGCCAGTGTTTCAGCAGCTCCACGCGTTGCTAGCGATCCCAGTCCTGGAGTATCGACGAATGCGATTCCGTCACGAAGCCGGCGTGAAGGGAGTTGAACCACAATTCTGGTTGCATGCTTCTCGTTTCCCGGATTAAGTTGCTCGGCGACAAACTCCGGCAACTGCGAGATATTGAATTCGTCGGGCGCCCGGTTGGCAAACCACACATGGACGGCCGGGGATTCACCGTAAAGCAATCGCGCTGGCACGGCGGTAATGGGCGTGACTCCCACCGGGAGCACCTGGGTCTCGAGGATTGCGTTCAGCAGCGATGACTTACCGGAACTTACACGTCCGAAGACAGCGATCTCGAAACTATTGTCTTCCAGGCGGTCGAGAATCATCGACACGGTAGACCGGAATTCCACTAGGCCGTGCTCAGCAATGATGGATTCCAGTTTCTTGAGCAGCAAGACGTCATCTCCAGACTGCTCTAGCTTTTCAAGACGCTGCTGAAGATTCTCTTTCGACCCGCGCATTAAATAATGATCAAGCTGTCTTGCCAACCCCTGTAGTTCGCCTGCAATGCCGTTCAGTTCAATCGCGGCCGCCGGTGGAACTTCGCCATAGCCCCGCATGTATTCGGGCTTCAACTCTTCCGCAGCGATGTCCACGAAGGCCAGATTGGCATGCAACGAACGCGATACCGGGATATCGGCGGGCGGGCGCTCAATATTTTGACCATCGAGCACGCGGACGAGCTGCGCCCGAATCCTGCCAATGTAATCCTGGATGACTCGTCTTTGTGCCGGCGAGAGATCGGAAGAATAGTGAGGAAAGGCCAGCTTCGAGTTGGAGATATGGAGAGAACTCTCCATGTCCGCCAGAAGCTTATCGATATAACGGCACGTTACACTGAGGCGCCGCTGATGATTCGAATTGAGCGAATTGGCCGAACCCTCGGGCATTTCCCGTCTCACGTCGCTGCATTCCCGTGCATCCGAAAGTCGATATACAACGGAGTGATCTTGATGTGTTCCTCGGACCGGTACTTTGGATAAGTCGCCATGCCGATCAGTGCAATGATCGCGCCGGGGTTTCCCCCGCTGAACTCCAGCACCTTGTTGAGAAATTCGCCGATGTTCGTGCCCGAGAGACGGCAGCGCCTGACGATCGCACGCGCGAACTCCTCAGCAATCGAATCGTCGAAATTGCGGATTTCACACTTCTGGGAACGGTCACCGTAAAGAGGCTGGAGAAAGCCGGTGTCTTCCATGTGTCTGGAGCGCGCCACCGCGCTCACTGGCGTAGAGCCCCATCCCATAATTTCACGAACAGCCGCGGCGAACGAGTACGAAGGGCGCTTGAGATGGTCGAGCACGATCGAGTACTCGCCCTCCCGCAGCGCATCCATCACAATTCCTTTCAACGAAACTGCCGATTTTGTAGCGATGGCATCCTCATCGCGAAACGCTTTCTTTGCCCGCGGACTCTCGAGTTGCAGCAGACTGAGAGCGAGACTGCGAAACATCACGTTTGTCGTCGACGAATCTTCGCAATAAAGAACCGCCCGAAACTCGGGCAGCACACTGCGGAGCAGCAAAGTCTTGCCAACTCCGGGTGGTCCGAAGATGAGAAAGGGGCGCCTTTTCACCAGGAGTTGTTCGATCCGCTGGCGTTCTTCCTCGCGATCAAAGATAAATTCCGGAGTCATGTGTTCGTTCGTTGTCGCCGCGATAATGCTGTTCGCATCGTGCGCACCGTGGTGGCGCAGCCCCCAACAGGACCCTGTCGAGAGCGCCTACGCTGCAGCAATTTGCGGAATCTGTGCCGGGATATGACTCCGCGACAAGATACCGCTTGTCAGGAGTCATCAGCTGTGCCCGGCTAAAAGGAAGGGACAGCGGTTTCGGTGAACTCCTTCACCGTCGATAACGTTTTTAGTACAGCAAAGATAGAGGGCGAAGTCAACGGGATTTGAACTGGCTGCCCCGGGGCGAAGGAGAAATCTGCCGCCGTTCTTTTAGGTGAGATTATCCTCTCAATCATACTTAAATAACTATGTCAGCTACTTAACCGCACGCTAGTTGGACGCGCGATTGGATCTTCTCGGCGCGGGACGCTCGCGAACTGGAGCTAGCCGTCGGATGCAATATTCGTAGCGCAGGAACGTTCTCTGCACCGTCGATTGCCGGTGTGTTGGTATCTACTCCGCAGTCATCGACGAATTGGAATCACAACTTGACGCACCACATTGAAACATGCAAATATTCTAATTAATGGAGAGACTGAGTCAACACAGGCCAGAGATGAGTGAAATCAGTCAGTTTAAGGCCGAGTTCTTCAAGGCCCTTGCCCACCCGCTGCGGATCAGAATATTGGACGAACTCCGGAAAGGTGAGGTCGGGGTAAATGACCTCTGCTCTCGCCTCGATGTTGAGCAGAGCAACCTGTCCCAGCAGCTGGCCGTTCTCCGGACCCGCAACATTCTCGCCACCAGAAAAGACGGTCAGAACGTGTACTACTCCGTTCGGGACCCGCAGTTGTTCGACTTGCTGGACGTTGCCAAGAAGATATTCAACAACCATCTGATCGACGTAAAAGACCTGCTGTCGCAGTTGGCGGTGACCAGAAGAGGATAAGTCACTTCTGGCTGCTGAGTACATACAGATATCTTCATATTTGCGGGTTTGCTTCGGGTTCGGGCCGGCCCGACAGTCCCTATACACCATGCTATGAATGCTTCCCGATCTTATACAGGAGATTCTCGCTCCCCATTGCCCGGAACCACCGATCGTAGAAAAGTAATCATGAACAACTGGCTGCCAAAATCTGTGCTCTGTCTCAAGTCGTACACGAGACGTATGTTCGTGTCGGACCTTCTTGCCGGTATTACCGTTGGACTCGTCGCCCTTCCCTTAGCGATGGCGTTCGCCATCGCTTCGGGCGTTCCCCCACAAACAGGCCTGTACTGCGCCATCGTCGCGGGTTTTGCGATCTCCGCCCTGGGAGGATCTTCAACCCAGATCGGCGGTCCAACCGGCGCATTCGTGGTCGTGGTTTTTGGCATCGTGGCGAAACACGGGATGGACGGGCTTTTCATGTGCACCCTGATGGCTGGGGTGATACTTCTGATCCTGGGCGCAACGGGTTTAGGGACTGCGGTCAAGTTCATACCGCGTCCTGTGGTCGTTGGTTTTACAAACGGCATTGCGGTCATCATCGCCAGCACCCAAATCAAGGATTTCTTCGGGCTGAAGATAGACAAGGTCCCCGGTGAATTTTCGGCCCGAATCCTGACCCTTGCGCACAACTTCTCGTCGTTCTCGCCGCTGGAAACGTCCCTGGCGATTGGCGCGCTCATCGTGATTGTCCTCTTCATGCTCTTTGTGAAGAGGATCCCTGGTTACATCGTGGCCTTATTTGCAGGGACTGCGGCGGTAGTGGTCTTCAAACTCCCGGTCGAAACCATTGGCACTCGTTTTGGCGGTATCCCTTCCGGCTTTCCCAAGCTGATGATTCCGCACTTCCGGGTAGACCTGCTGCGGCCGCTCATTTCCCCAGCCATCACCGTCGCCATGCTCGGAGCGATCGAATCGCTGATGTCCGCGGTGGTTTCCGATCGCATGAGCGGCGATAAACACAACCCGAACGTCGAACTGGCAGGCCAGGGAGTTGCCAACATTCTCTCGCCGCTGTTCGGGGGACTGCCGGCGACGGGAGCAATTGCCCGGACGGCCACCAACATTCGCTCTGGCGCCAAGACGCCCGTCGCTGGAATGATCCACGCGCTCACCCTTCTTGCGATCGTTGTCTTCGCTGCTCCCCTGGCCCGGTTTATTCCTTTGTCCGTTATGGCGGCCATTTTGCTGGTGGTCTCCTATAACATGGGCGAATGGCGGGAGATTCCCGAGCTCTTGAAACAGTCGCGGTTCGAGATTGCCGCCTGGCTGGTGACATTTCTGCTGACCGTTTTTGCCGATCTGACCGTGGCTGTTGAAGCGGGCATTATTCTGGCGGTGCTGGTATTCATACGGAAGGTCACACAAACCACCACGGTGGCAGAGGCGACCACCGAGTACATTCGCGAAGGGCATGTGCATATCCTGCAACACAAAGAAATTCCTGCGTACGTCAGCATATTCAGGATTCATGGCCCGTTCCTGTTTGGCGCGACCGACAAAATCGACGCGATCGTAGATCGTGTGCCCGATCTCCCGCCAATCATTATTCTGCGGCTTCGGAATATGACTGCCATCGATTCCACTGGCCTTCAGGCGCTGGAGAATTTTGCCGACCGCGTGCACGAATCGGGACGGCAACTCATTCTTTGCGGGGCAAGGGAACAACCGGAGATGCGAATGCACGAGGCTGAATTTCACGAGCATGTTGGACCGGAGAATATTTGCCGCAGTGTATCCGAAGCCCTGGACAGGGCCAAGAGCATGTACGCTGAAGCCTCGCAGCAACATCCGTCGTCGGGGGGCGCTTGGCACAGACGAAGCACCGATGTTTCGCCGGCGACGCCAACATTGGCCGTGACGACATCGTCAACACCTGAGCCCGAGAGCTAGCCTATGATGCACCAGATACTGCGCGGCAGGCACGCGAGTGGAGATTGGATGTCGTCACAGTTCGCAATAGGAGATATGCCGCTCATAGATTCGGTAAGCCGGCTGGGAATGCCTTCATCGGCCAACGGTGAACAAGTCTCATGAATACGCTTCCGGTTGCCGCGACTTTTGTGCTTGGTGTTGCGACCTATTCAACCGGGGCCTTGGCTTCTCTCGCGAGCTGGCGAAAACCGGCCCTCGCTCGCTATATCTGTTGCGGCACGGCCTTGGCAGGCGCCGCCCTCGAAGGGCTCGCCAGCGTTTTCGGAATCCTTCAAGGAAGTACTATCCGCTGGTCTGTTCCCTCGGGCATTCCATTATTTGCCTATAGCTTTTCCTACGATGCCCTGGGTGGTTTCTTTAACTTGATCCTGGCGATTCTTACCATCGCAGTTTCCATCTACTCACTTGGGTATTTGAAGGAATTCGAAGGGCGGAGGAACATCGGTTTCTTTGGATTTCTGTTCCACCTCATGCTTCTCAGCTTGACCATCGTTTTCACCGCCGATAATGCGTTCCTCTTCCTGATTGCATGGGAAGTGATGGCGCTGTCGTCCTACGGGCTGGTGGCCTTTTACCACGAACAACGAGAGAGCCGGGAAGCGGGCTTGCTCTATCTCATCATGGCCCATGCGGATGTTGGGTGCCTGCTCCTTGGTTTTGCTGTGCTGATCCAGGGGAGCGGTAGTGCAGAATTCGCCAGCTTCCACACCGCAGCAGCACACTTGTCCAGCACCCGGCAATCCGCTGCGTTTGTCCTTTTCTTCCTGGGCTTTGGCATCAAGGCGGGGGTGATTCCCTTCCATATCTGGTTGCCGGCAGCTCACCCGGTGGCACCGAGCAACATGTCAGCTCTGCTTTCCGGCATCGTGATCAAGACCGGCATCTACGGCATGACACGTATTTTCCTCGATTCATTGGGCGGCGTGCCATCCTGGGCGGGCCTGGCAGTACTAATCGCGGGAGTGGTCTCCGCCGTTCTCGGCGTCTTGTATGCCCTGATGGAGCACGATCTCAAACGGCTCCTGGCCTACCACAGCATCGAGAACATTGGCATCATTCTTATGGGGCTGGGAGCGGCTTTGATCTTCCGCGTGGCGGGGCATCCGTTACTCGCCGGAATCGCCCTGATCGCGGCAATGTTTCACACCCTGAACCATGCCATCTTCAAGTGCCTGCTGTTCCTGGGAGCAGGGTCAGTGCTTCATTCGACAGGAACCCGCAACATGGAAGAAATGGGGGGCCTCATCCGCCCGATGCCTGTGACGGCTTTCTGTTTCCTGATTGGTGCGGTCGCCATTTCCGGCCTTCCTCCGCTGAACGGATTTGTGAGTGAGTGGCTGACTTACCAGAGTCTGCTTGCAGGTTTTGGCGCGACCGGAGGCTTGACGCGCATCCTGTTCCCACTCGCCGGCTCGATGCTGGCGCTGACCGGCGCGCTAGCAGCGGCTTGCTTTGTGAAGGCTTTCGCCATCACATTCCTCGCTCTGCCGCGCGGCGCCGAGGCCGGCCATGCGCACGAGGCACCCCGTTCGATGTTGGTGGGCATGAGCACCCTGACCGCACTTTGTGTAGGCCTGGGCTTGGGCGTCACCTGGTTCCTCCCGGTGTTCAACGCGATGACCGAGCAATTGCTTGGCCAGCGAGTTGTCGCCAATCTGATTACTGGTGGTGGATTCGTGCTTTCCGCTGGCACACCGCGCGGCGGCGCGGTATCGACTGTAATCATCGCGGTCGGCCTCCTCGTTCTTGCGCTTCCGGCTGCTCTTCTGGTGTCGAGGGCCACGACGAGGTTCGGACGCAAACGCGGGCCGGTGTGGGATTGCGGTTTGCCTGGACTTTCGGAAGAAAACGAATACACGGCCACCGCATTCTCAAAAGCGCTGCGGATGATCTTCTCTGTCCTGTACAAGCCACGCCGCGAGATTCAAGCCGTCTTCGACATCTCGCCGTATTTTCCCAAAGAGATTCGTTTCGAGAGTGAAATCGAGCCAACCTTCGAGAAACGGCTCTATGCTCCCCTGCAAGAGTTTATCTTCCGGGTGTCCAGCAGAATGCGGACTATTCAGGCGGGGAGCATTCATGCCTACCTCGCCTACATCTTCGTAACCCTCGTCTTGGTATTGCTGTTAGGAGTGCGCAAGTGCGCGAAGTGCTCATCAATTCGGGGTTGCAGTTAGTGCTGGTGCTGCTGGTTTCCCCCTTGTTCAGCGG
>VFSW01006487.1_pt1 | contig 17193 bp, 20 predicted proteins | sample 5358111 | NCBI WGS metagenome assembly VFSW01 (sample SAMN11554181, study PRJNA540505) | mine drainage metagenome | isolation source: sediment from site ElyBrook_90M | place: USA: Ely Copper Mine, Vershire, VT | collected 2017
AGCTAGTCCGGCGATGCCGCGTTTGGTGGCGTCGCTGACGGAGAGGGAGTAGGTGGGTGTGCGGGTCATAGAGAAAGTATACATTCATCTACACAGATTCTGTCGTCAGATACGCGAGTCATTCAACGCGGCCCGTAAGTCAGACTCCAGGGACGCCAAAACTCCGAAAATGGTGGTCGCTCAGCTGGTAATGGTTGGATTCCGGTTCTCATTGCATCCCTCAAGGTCCACTCGGTGATTTTTCTACAACGTTGCACCTGATCAAAGACGAGGTTCCTACTCAACTTTCTTGGCCCGCAAAGTGGACGAGCCCCAATCATTCGCGAATGTCGGCGGTGATGAGAGGCGTATCGGATGGAATGAACGTAGTGAGAGGGGTGTCAACTGTCGCGTGCCGCGAATGAGCGACCCTAGCAATTCGAGCGATTGGGGGCGTCCTCACTTGTGGTGGCTCCTATCCCATCGAGATTCTGTTCTACGGTCTCGAAATGAGCACTCCCGACGATCCCAATTATGTCAGTCTTCCAGTGCGGAAATACAACTTACGAATGGCGAAGCGTATGGCAAGACGCGCGCACCTCGACGAGCAGGGTGAGGCGGTGTGTTTTGCTTTTAACAATCTGCTGACGACCGTGCTGATCGGCACGGTGGAAGACGTGGTCCGCTACGTGCCGAGCGTGGGTGATCTGATAGAGATGGCGATCAGCATCCTGACCTTCTATTTTCATCGCATCGTGCTGGTTACCGATCGGAACGTGCACGTCTATAGGGACTGGCCGTTCCACTTTCCTGGTAAGCAGTTGGCGGCTTACCCGCGTCATGGTGGAGTCGTAAAACTCGGCAGCCCGAACCCAGGAGGTTTTTCAAGGATGATCCGTCGTGGGCAACTGACGTTCGAGGATGGTCATATCGTCTTTCACAGCATTCTGTGGATACGCCGTGCAAAGTACATCGCCCAGGAAGCGAATATAGCTGCCACTGGGTGAAAAGGAATGCGCAATGGATTCAACGATAGTCCCGAAGGCTCCATCGAGGCTAAATCACAGACGATGCGGCACTCCCGTCGCGTTCACCGCGAAGAGCCTTCGCCGTCCCGGCTACCAGTACGATCACGACGCTGAGGCAAGGCAACAAGAACCGGGCCGTTCGCAATGAGGTCAGCGACCCAATCGTTCCAATAAGGGGAGGGCCAGGGACAAACCCGATCCACCCACACGCCGACACTTTGGCAACGGCCATACCCGGGTGAACATTGGGAATGTGACCCCAGGCGCTGAAGACCATGGGCACCTTCCTGTCGGCCGCGACGGACGTGTGCGTTGACAGATGTACCTAAGGATGACCAACGATCGTACCCAAGACAATCCTCAATACGTTGATACGCCCCATTGGGCCACCGGTGTTCCAAAGGTGAGAGATGCCTTCGCGTAAGGCGCGTCGGGCCTAATCGTGCCACTTCCCATCAGCGGTGCATCCACTACTGTGCCAATCGACGCCGATTCGCGGTGGGGATGATCACATCGACACCATCACTAGTACCGATTCATGATTCGCATCTTCAGCGGTCTTCCGTCGGGATCAAAAACGAGTCGATAGGCGAGATTTGCCCAACCTTGGCGCCAGCTGGACGCTGGTTCTATCACGTGGGATCGTACGCGACTCGCCGGGCGCCTTCCATGGTTTCCCTCGGCGTTGAAGCGCTCTAGGTCACGCGCGGCCCGTTCCCATAGGGCACCGGAGTTGGCAATATCCAGTAACCCGGCGTCGCTCATTGGGATGCCCAAGTGCTCGGCCCAGAGGGTGAGGCGCAGATTGCGTGCGAATCTGCGACTGCCGTCGCCTAGCCCTCCAGGGTCGAGTGGTTGACGACTGTCGAGTTCACCGTCGATGACTGCGCATGAGAGCTCTGAGTCATGAGTCCACGATCTGCGATTGAGATTGTCTGAACCAACGGTCGCCCAGACATCGTCGATCACACAGACCTTGGCGTGAACATAAATGGGGACTCCTTGTTCGTTCTCAATATCGTAAAATTGAACACGATCGCCCCCCGCCGCTCGCACGATAGCCATAGCGCGCTCTTGGGCTCGCCGACTTGGTGGACCCGAGAGACGCCCATCCTTGTCGGGGAAGCGTGGAACGACGACGATGAGCTGAAGTGTCGGGTGACAACGCATCGCCGCTGCTAGGTTCTTGGCGATCTGGCGTGACCAAAAATACTGGTCTTCGATGTAGATGAGACAGCGCGCACGTCCAATTGCCTTGACGAACGCTCTCGCGACGCTGCGCTCTCCGTCGGGCGCGAAGGGATACCTCGGCCGTCGAGAGGGATACGTGCGTAGGACCTGGACGGCGTGTTCTCCTTGTGCGATGGGGTCGGGGCCCACTTCAGTCATGGCGCTGGCGACTCGATTTCTTGACAATTTGTGATTAACCCAGGCACTCAATCGTCCGGAGTGATTCAGAGCGGTCGGATCCTGCCATCGTTCACGGAAGGTGAGGTCGAGGTCGCCAATAGCTGGCCCGCGGATCTCCAGTTGCGCGTCGTGCCATGCGGGTTGGGGGCCGTATCGACGGTCTAGTTCGATCGCTTGGAGATTTCCTCGATGGCGGGCATTGTCGCGGCGGCCGTGACTGAGATCGATGCCTCCGACGAAGGCCACATCGAGGTTCGGGCGAAGTGAGTTGCGAGTAAGCACCATCTTCTGGTGGTGCGATCCACCGCGTCGAACCCTCTCATCGAGAAGCACCTCGCCCCCAGCTCTCGATAGCTCTTTGGCGAGGTTACGATTCTCCTGGGCACTGAAGGCGAATCGATCGCTGTGCGATCGCCACAGGAGGCCCCGCACGTCGACGCCGCGACTGCACGCGTCCAGTATGAGTCTTCCAATGGTTGGTCCATCTTGAACCATCTGCTCGTCTGCGTCACTTCTCCAGTCGGTGAAGAGCAATTGATCGCCACGATGCAACTCTGAGATGATTTGTGCCAGTCTTGCGAAGTAAGCTTCGCCGTCGATCAGGAGTTTGACGTCGTTGCCCTCGGTCCATGCAGTCTCGGTGGAACGGCGAAAGTCAATCGAGGTATGCGGGTTGCCCCGCTCTTGGCTCGAGAGGAACCAGTCGTCTAGTCGCACAATGATGCTCGGATCTCATTCACGTGGGCCTGAAAGAACTTCACTGGTTGATTCGCGCGACATGGTCGCCTTCGTGGATGCAAGTTGGTCATTGAGCCGTTGAATCAATGAAGGTCGGCCAGGGCGGCTTCGATTGCCCGATGGAACGTCGGATAGGCATAGAGCATTGTCTTGAGGTTCGAGACTGGTACTTCAGCATGGATGGCCAGGGTCAGCACCGCGAGCACCTCGCCGCCACAGGGCCCAATAGAAAGGGCTCCTACGAGGACGCCGCGATCGCAATCTTCGACCAATTTGATAAGGCCCTCGTTTCCCACCTTGTGGATCCAGCCTCGGGCTTCAGTCGGCATCGGTGCCTGACCGATTCTCACCCGCAGACCGCTAGCGCGAGCGGATTGTTCACTCAGCCCGACTGCGCCAATTTCGGGGTCGGTGTACACCACGCGCGGTACGGCCCGGTAGTCCGCGCGAGCGTGGTCGCTACCCGTGATGTCGCTGACTGCAATGTGTCCTTGGTACGTCGCGACATGAGTGAACGAGCCATGTCCGGTCACGTCACCTACCGCCCAGACACCAGGAGCGACGCGCATGTTCTCGTCGGTACACAGTTCAGGCAGCTTTGGATCAATGCCGATGACCTCGACCCCGAGGCCCTGCAGGTCAGGGCGTCGCCCGGTCGCTACCAGGAGTTGATCGGCTCGAATCCGACCGAGTGGTCCCAGATCGAGACTGAATCCGTGCGAGTCGTGGGTCACGAGTTCCACAGACGCGCGGGTGATCACTTCGATACCCTCTGCTCGCAAGACGCCCTCGAGTAGGCGACTCGCCTCTGGCTCCTCGGACGCTAACAGGCGTTCGGCCACCTCTACGATCGTCACCGCAACACCAAATCGAGCGAGCAACTGACCCAGTTCAACGGCAATCGCGCCTCCACCCAAGATGGCGAGTGAGTTCGGGAGTTGTTCGAGCTGGACAATGTCACGATTATTCCAATAGGGGAGTCCCGCCAGTCCGGTGACGTCGGGAACCATGTTTCGTGCTCCGGTGGCGATCACCACGCCGAAGCGAGGTGAGAACCGGCGCCCGCCAACTTCGACGTCGTGGGAGCGCCGAATCACCTCCATCACTACCAATCGCTCCGCTCTCGAAGTCCCACCGGTCGAGGGAGCGATCTGCGCCATCGACCAGTCGAGCAGTGCCTCGTATGAACCGTCCGCCCTTCCTCTCAAATTCGACAACCAGTTCGTTGTCATTCCAACTATGAGTGGCCTCTTCGCGAATCCGGGTTGCCACGGGCTTCCAGTCCGGCGTCACCGTTGCCGAGCCGGCCATCTCGCTCACCCGACCCGCCTCCGCAAGTAAGTTGGCGGCGCGAACCATCATCTTGGTCGGAACGCATCCCCAGTCTGCGCATTCACCTCCCATCAGCTCCGACTCAATCGCGACGACCCGCAATCCCCGACTCAGGAGTTCATTGGCGACGTATTCACCTCCGGGACCGAGCCCAATGACGACCACGTCTACCATCTCGGTTACTGGCTCGTCGAAAGGATCGAGAGCGACATCTAAAGTTCGTTCGGCCATCACCAGCGCAACCGGATCTTGATTAACCCGAGATTCGATCAACGGAACAAGCAGTTGAATCACTGCTTTTTCCTCTACTTGTGGACTGTCGGTCAGAGTGGAGCCAGTCGATTCCGGTGAAGCGGATTCAGTCATATCTTCCTTCTCGTTCTCGGATTGAAAACACTGCTCTCAGGTCCGACGAACTCTGGTCCGCGACCATCGTTGGATTGAGAGTGCGCGACCAATAGCACCGACTAGCAAATCGGCGCCTTCTTGCAGCAATCTTCGAGCAAGTCGGTTGGCCGGCTCAACGGACCAACACCCGATGGTCCCACCGATGATTAGAAGTAGTGGCGCCGTCCGCCAACTGCGTGTCCCAGCGACCCGAGGACCCACAAGACGAGACCAACGACGAGCACGATGACACCGATGGTCCAAATGAGTTGGGCCCCCACTAAGAATCCGATCAGGAGCAGTACGAGACCGAGGATAATCATGATGCCACCCTTGGTATCGAACTGCCCGTTATTTCGCTCGACTTCGTTGGAAGTTGGAGTGATCGCGACCCCGATCGTTGGATCAAGGTCATTTGCGCGAACTTGTCGGTGCGCCTTCGCACCCTTTCGGATACACCCATACTGCATCTCCCTGCTCAACACCGACCAGATGGTCGGCTACGGCATGAGCAAGGTCTGGGCCTGTCGCTACACCCACTCTAGGCAATCTTCGCAACATCGTGACTCAATTAACGTTCGAGTGGCGAGTCGACCACCGAGACGCTTCCGTTGCGCCTTGGGTGAGGCTTCGCGGCCCTGACTGATTCGGCTCTAGCTCTGGGCCACTTCGCCCAAGGGTCGACGACGACGCGTACGATGCGCGCAAGCAGTCGCTATATTCGAAAGTAGGACGTCTAGACCCAGCATCCCTCTCACCTGACAACTGGTCGGTGACAGAAGGAGGAGGTGCGATATGGGTCTTCCAGGAATGGTGCTGAGCGCCATTGCAGTTGCGGCTGGGGCAATCATGTACTGGGCCGTTTCCTATCAAGGAACTGGTTTTCGCCTCTCCACGGTTGGAGTCATCTTGATGATCGTTGGAGGCTTCGGATTCGTGGTTTCGGCTGTGGTCTTTGGAGTTTCTCGTGGACGTGTCGGAGGCGGTCGCCACTCACTCGACCGAGAAGTCACCGACGTCAATGGAAGAACGAGTTCGATTCATGAAGACTCCAAGTAGTTGTTCGTCGTCTCGAGATCGGGCCATCTAGAAAGGTTCTCCTTTGAGCCACTTGTGGCCACCCATGGATCTCGATGTCGAATCCTCCTTTGAGATTCGTCAACGAAAGGAGGGTCAGCCATGGTCACCGGAGGCGGCACGATCATCTTGATTGTCGTCATTGTTCTCGTCGTCGTACTCGTAAGGCGATGAAGGTACCGGTCAATGCGGTCTCTCTCTACTGGTGGATCAAGAGAGTCAGCCCGGGCGTAGGTCCACCACGAACGTTGCAGTCCAGTGAAATACGACATCAATCGAGCGAGTCAACACGAATTGAAATTGGGGCAAATTGCACCCGCCAACAGAACAGAAGGTAAGTGAAGATGTCAAGTGTAGATAAGTCCAAGAACAAGGCTCAGATCACCAAAGGCAAGATCAAGGCCTCGCTCGGCAAGGCAACTCGAAACGACAAGCTGATGGCCGACGGTCAGATCGACCAATTGAAAGGTCACGTGAAACAGGCCGGAGAGAAGGTCAAGGATGCCTTCAAGAAATAACGCTCGAGTTCCTTCGGAAATCTCGGGCAGCCTCTCGTCGGCAATGACCAGGACTTCCCCCCGGGTCCTTGCCGACGATGACAGTGCATCTGGAGTAAGGGTTCGTGCACCCAGCGAGCGAGCTACGAGACGAGATTGGCCACTGTTGCCGTGGCCTCGCGGTCCGTTGAGCGAGTCGGTGATCACGGCGTTGCAGGGCGACCCAGGTACGCTCGGAGTCACGCCGTCCACTGAAGGCGTCGATGCTTTGAGCGACGACGATTTCACACTGGCGCTCTATCTTTGTTACGAAGTTCATTATCGCGGCCTGACCAACCCGCGCTGGGAGTGGGACCCCGACCTCCTGACCTTTCGCGCGCAACTCGAGGGCGCATTTGAACAACGCCTTCGCGACGAGGTCGTAACAGGGACCACTCGATTCCCCTTTGAAGTACCGTCCATGCTCGAAGAGATGATTTCCTCGACGCAAGGTCCCTCGCTCTCCTCGTATCTCCTCGAAACGGGAACCCTCGACCAATTCAGAGAGTTCTGCGTTCACCGCTCCGCGTATCAATTGAAGGAGGCGGATCCACACACGTTTGCCATTCCACGCTTGACCGGCGAAGCGAAGGCCGCCATGGTGGAGATTCAATATGACGAGTACGGCTCGGGTGACGCAAATCTGATGCACTCCAAGCTCTTCAGCGATACCTTGAAAGCACTCGGTTTGGATCCAACGTACGGTTCATACGTCGAAGTCCTGCCGGGCGTGACCCTGGCGTCGGTGAACCTCGTGTCGATGTTCGCACTCCATCGACGTTGGCGCGCGGCTCTCGTAGGGCACCTGGCGGTCTTCGAGATGACGTCGGTGACACCGATGATTCGATATAGCCGAGCGCTCGAACGTTTTGACATTGGTCTGGACGGTCGCCACTTCTTCGACGTGCATGCCATGGTCGACGAACGCCATGCTCTGATCGCGCGAGACCGTTTGGTCGGAGGATTGATCCGGGCCGAACCTGAACTGGGTGCGGATCTCCTCTTCGGTGCGGCCGCGCTCTTGATGCTCGAACAGCGCTTCGCGACGCATCTGTTGAGCGCCTGGGCGGATGAAAAGTCTTCATTGGTCCCATGGGAAATGTCCGTCTCTTGAGCGTGGGCGAGCCGTTGTTCGACGCACCAATGAGCCAAGCGCAGCTCGGCGCCGATTCCCGGTGCTATTTCGGTGGTCGAAGAAGATGATGCGCGGAAGGGTTCTCCAAGACAGTGGGCAGCCGAAGCGCTGACGCGCGGGGAAGTTCGCGAACTGGGTCGCCTTGGCGCCAGTACGTCCGGGCAATCGGGCCAGGACTGATCACTGGAGCCTCCGACGACGATCCGTCGGGAATCGCGACCTACGCCCAAGTCGGCGCGCGCTTCGGACTGACGTTCCTGTGGGCGGCGCTCTTCACGTTCCCTCTGATGGCAGCAGTTCAAGAGATAGCTGATCGAACGGCACTGGCGACCGGTGAAGGACTCGGTGAACTCGCGGTCAGGCGCTTCCAGAGAACCGGGAAGTTCGTTGTCGCAGCACTCCTGATCGTCTTGATCTTCGCCAACACCTTGAACATCGCGGCGGACTTGGTGGCGATCGGTTCTGGAATGAATCTGTTGAAAGCGGGACCGACTTGGATCTAGGCTCTCGTTTCGGGAGCACTGATCACGGTCTTGTTGGTGAAGGGGACCTTCGTTCACATCGCCATGGTGTTCAGGGCATTGGCCGGCTTCTTGGTGGTCTACCTCGTGGTCTTGTTCATCGTGACGAAGAACTGGACTCGGGTTCTGTTCTACGCCGTGGTCCCACATATCAGATTGGACAAGGAATCCATCGCGATGTTGCTCGCCGTGCTCGGAACCACAATCTCGCCGTACCTGTTCTTTTGGCAGAGTGCTAACCGTCTCGAAGAGATGCGCGATGATGACGAAGGTGGTGATGTCCCCGCACCGTTGAAGAGTCGAAGCCGATCCGGTTCTCAGCTCAAGGTGCGCACGAGCCGTCTAGACGTGTTTACGGGAATGGCATTCTCCAACATGGTGATGTTCTCCATCATCGCGGCAACGGCGTACACCTTGCACAGCCATCACGTGCTTAATGTTGGAAGTGCCGCGCAGGCGGCGAGTTCACTCAAGCCGTTCGCGGGAAGATTCTCGAGCGTGATCTTTGCCCTGGGTTTCATTGGCAGCGGGCTGCTGGCGGTTCCGGTGCTCGCCGCGTCGGGTTCGGTCGGACTGTCGGGTTTGCTCGGCAAGGACTGGGGATTCTCTCGAACTATCAAGAATGCTCCACTGTTCTACGCCTTAGTTGGCGTGGGGACTATCGGGGGCACCGTGTTGAGCCTTTTGAGCATCAATCCAATACGGTTGCTGGTCTTCGTCGCGGTGATGAACGGTGTCATAGCGGCGCCATTGCTGGTGGTGGTGATGATGGTCGCGAATAATCGGGGTCTCATGGGTGTCCACGTGAATGGACGACTCGCGAACGTCCTGGGTTGGCTCACTGTCTTCATCATGGCGCTGGCATCGATTGCTCTGTTCGCCAACGGAGGGGTATCTCTATGAGCCCAAGACAGGAACGTCGACCGCTCGGTGGTTCAGTCCACTGGATTGACGCTCAGAGAAGGGCACAAGTAATCATGCAAGAAACTGAGATCACACGATTGGAGTGCCATGTCGCCTTACACCCACGTACCGCACCCGCGCACGCTTGAGCGCCTTGAACACCAGGACGGACCAGTCAAAGCGGCCGAAAACGTGGTCCAGAACTCAGCCACGAAATTCAACTCCTGGCTCGCCGTCAAGATCACCAATGGAGTCGGCACGATGTGGTGTGCTTATATCTTCGCCGTCGTCGCCCTGATAGGTCTACCCCCAGCGCTCAAACCGGGTGGCGAGGGCGTTATGGCTTGGATCGCCCAAACGTTCCTTCAGTTGGTCTTGCTATCGATCATCATCGTCGGTCAGAACATTGCGGCGGCCTCTTCGAATGATCGGTCCGAAAACACCTTCAAGGATGCTGAGGCGATTTTGAGCGAGGCAATTGAGATTCAAAAGCACTTAAAGTCCCAAGATGATGAACTGATCGTGGCGTTGCGAGAGGCCCTAGCGAAGCTCCCGCCGGTCTGAGCACTCGTTGTTGTGTTGGCTGGTGACCAGATCGTGAGGCGGCGCTCGTCGCGCCAGCCGTGTCGGTGCGCATACTCGATCGATGTACAGTGAAACCGGTGGGTACGTTCCACGTTTCGCTCGACCGTTGCGTCTCGTGCGGAACCATTGGGCGATACTATCTAGACACCAAAAACGGTGAGGGAATAAAACTGGTGCAGTGCGTCATCGTCTCTCAGCACCTCTTGAAGTAGGAAACCATGTCCGCGAATATGAGTAGCGCCACTGTGATAGTCCGTCGGACGTTTGTCAAGTTGGATCCATCGATCGTGCTCCAAGCAGTTGATTCGCTCGACTTGAGAGGTGGCGGGCGCGTCAGCGCCGTGATAGGAGTGCCCCTGCGAAACCTGCAACAGCGCCGTGACGTCGTCAACTTCGCCCAGTTCGCACCAGTTGCGGCGTTGCGCGCGCTGCTAGAACTCATCGCCATGGTCCCACTCGAGAAAGTCATTGAAGCCTTGGGCGAATGGTCTGAGAATCCGACCTTCGATCAGTTGAGCGCCGCGGTGGACCAAGTTTTAGCCGCTGGGGCAAGCAATGACGAAGCCGTCGCGGTCCTGGCGTTCGCAATTGTCGAAGGGTTTCCCGCCGCAGGACACTGTCGCCGACTCCTGGCTGAGCGCGAGCAATTCGAGCTCCCGGATCTACCTGAAGCCACCGTCGCCTCGTCACTGCTCTCGCCTAAACAGACCGATCCTCGCATCCGAGAACAGCGTCGAGTTCGTCGTGAAGAGGAGAAGCAGCGAAAGAAGGGGCCATCATCGGCTCGGCCACCTCGTCCTGGGAAAACCAAGGGTACCGAGGAGGCACCGCGCATCAGTGCTCGCGCTGATGCGGCTCAGTCGAACGTGAAAAATACACCCGTGCAACGCCGTCGCACGATGGTCTTCACCCCCGTTGAACTGGAACGTTTCGACCCCGCGCACGCGCTCGTGGGCACGATTGTGCTCGTCGAGGTGCCGTTCGACGCCGTCGATCCAGACCTCCCAGAAGTCCAGTCGAAGGAGCGTCCGGCCCTGATCGTGGCCGCGTCGCCAGACGCCATCTTGATCAGAGCGATCTACTCGAATCCTTCGCCGACTCGCTCAACGTTCCAGTCGTGGCGGCGTCACGGTTTCGATCACCCGAGCTATATCGACGACGTTCGAATAGCGCTCCTTGGTGTGCCCGTGGAGTCGCTCAAACGACTTGGTCGACTGAGCGATCAGGAGTGGAACGCGCAGTTCTGATTCGAAGCACCAACAGCACGATCCCAGCTGCGGCTAGTGCTAGACCGGCCAACTGGACGCCGTGAGAACCGCTCTGTGACTGCTGACCGAGCAAGAGGCGTTCATCGATCGCGCGAACGACCCCCCATACGGTCATCGCCACCGCGGTCACGATCCCCGAGGTGCGCGCCAGATTGGTCGTCTCGAGTTTGAGCAGCGTCAGCCACAACAGAGCGTCCTCCGTCCCCTGGATCAGGGGAACGGGCACCCGTCGGCCGGCCTGTCCGGCGTAGTGCATCCCGAACCATTGGTGCGTCACGTGGCCCCCTCCCGCCACCATGAATTGAGGTCCTAAGACTCGACCCAGGGCCCAGCCAGCGATGAGGGCCGGGATCAGAGCGTCGGTGAATCGTGTCATCGAGGTTTGGGGCCACCACTTTCGCTTCAGGACGAGTCCGACCGGCAGGGCAAGAGCGATACCACCGAAACTGGCGAGACCCCCTTGCCACACTGCGATCCAGCGACCGGGGTGGCCCGAGTAGTAGCCCCAGTTCGTCGCGATGTTCGCGAGTCGGGCCCCGATCAGGCCGCTGACCAGCAGTGCGACGGTGTATCGGAAGAAGGGTGAGATATCGATCGTTGCGCGAACCAGACGGCGGCGCGAATAGACGTACGCCACGTAGGCCGCGATGGCCAGACCCAGGCCGTACAGGTGAAAGACGAAGGGACCGAGGTGAATCGACGTCGGGACCGCTGTCACATTTATGCCCGAGGACGCCCGAGTCCCGCGAATCCGTAGCCCAGGCGAACCGGGGTGATGTGGACTTGATAACCGGCTTCGGGCGCTTCGATCATCATGCCGTGACCGATGTACATCGCCACGTGTTGATCACCGTTGTAACCGTAGAAGAGGAGGTCACCAGGCTGGATGTCGATGAGCGGCACCCGCATGGTATCGGCGAATTGTGCTCCCGAGTAGTGGGGGAGATAGATCCCCGCGGCATCGTAGGCGAGCATCACCAGTCCCGAGCAGTCGACTCCAGAACGACTCGCCCCTCCCCACTGGTACCAGACGCCCAGGTAGGACATGGCCGCACGAATCGCGATATTGGCTCGAGAGTCGGGCGGAGGCGCGGGGAAACCAGCGACCGGCTGAGCGTTTCTAAGTTGGCCGGCGGCGCGCGCCGCAACGGCGGCCTGCGCCTCGGCTATGTAGGTGGCAATCGAGCCCTTCACCTGGCTGAGCGCACTATTGAGCGATTGCTTTAGGGCCTGGGCGTCGTGGAAGGACTTGGCTGAACTGTTGGCCACCAGCGCGGCGCGGCGCACCTCGGTGTTGAGCAGGCTTCGTTCTTGAGTGAGTTCGATCCGGTAGTTCTTGAGCGAGGCGAGGGTGGTGCTGATGTTGCCCTCGGCGAGTTGGTTGTAAACGTTGGTGGCGCCGATCGATGAGGCGTTGGGCGTGAAGAGCGGGTTGTACTTGGCGGACGATCCGTTCGTGACGTAGGCGAAGACCGCGTCGGCGCGAAGCTGGTTGTTGCCGCGAGTGACGTTCGCCTCGATCTTCTTCACCGTCGCGCGAGCGTTGAGGATCTCATTCTTAACCTTGTCGAGTTTGATCTGGGCCAGGTCGTAGCGCTGGCCGAGCAACCCGATTCGAGCGTTGAGGTTATTGATCCGGTTCAGTAGCACCGCGGCTTGAGCCTTCTCCGACGTGAGGCTCGCGCTGGCGGGACGTGAAGAAATGGCCACAGTGCTGAAACACACTGCGACGACAGCCAAAATGGACGAAGTCCACCGGAACCGCTGAAGCTCCCTTGCTGGCCGTAGCGTCGTAAGCGCGAAACGCTCGACGTCAGTCACGAGTACGAGGTTACCGGCTCGAGTCATCGCGCCGCGACCCCGTTCGCATAAGAAATCGTGTAATACCTGATGATACTGGCTGTAATTCCCTTCGCGGTTGAGTCGACCCCCGTAATCCAATGGACTTCGGTGAGGCGAATATGCTCATTGCATGTCAAATCGCTCGCGCCTACTGCCACGTCGTTCGTGCCTTTCCACTCCTGGCTCTTCGGACCGATTTCTCGCCAAAGCACCAACTGCAAAGGCAGATTTCTCGTTCCTCGACCTCGAGGACTCGGTCGCCCCGAACGAGAAGGTCGCCGCTCGCGCTCGGGTGGTCAACGCGATTCGTACTCTCGAGTGGGACGAACGCGTGCTATGCGTGCGAGTGAACGCCTGGGACACGCCTTGGACCTACGGCGACGTCATTGAAGTCGTGGGAAACGCCGGCGAACGCCTCGATGAGATCATGATGCCCAAGGTGCAGAGGGCTTCTGACGTCGTCGCCATGGATCTGTTGTTGACCCAGGTCGAGCGGAACTGCGGCTTGGCGACGGGTCACATCGGTATCGAGGCTCAGATCGAGACCGCCGAGGGACTGATCAACGTCGAAGAGATCTGCGCGGCGTCGCCGCGGCTCGAATCGATTGTCTTCGGGCCCGCCGACTTCGCCGCTTCGATCGGCATGCCGGTGACGACCATTGACGAGACCATCCACCATGCTCCGTCGAATCCATTCACCTACGTGTTCGCCAAGATTCTCATGGCTGGTCGTGCCAATGGGCTCCACGTCATCGACGGACCGTTTCTCAAGGTCCGTGACCTCGAAGCGCTTCGTTACGCGGCCCAAATCACGGCGTCGTACGGATTTGACGGGAAGTGGGCGTTGACGCCGGACCAGGCACTCGTGCTCAACGAGGTGTACTCGCCGAGCCAGGAGATGTTCGACAAGTCTTTCGACATCCTCGACGCTTACCGCGTCGCAACCGAGAAGGACCACACTGGAGCATTGATGTTCGGCGACGAGATGATCGATGAGGCGTCGGCAAAAATCGCCAGTTCGTTCGTGACCCGCGGGCAGCGTTCGGGGATGCGTCGATCACCCACGGAGGGCTGAGAGGGAGATGCGCTAATAGGAAGGACTCCTATTAGGGTGGCCTTATGGCCACGCTGACCGATTCGCCGACCACCCTACGAGGACGGTTCCGTTCCTCGTTCACCAGGGGCGAATGGCGCCGACTCATGGGCATGTTTGGCTTCATCTTCTTGTTGCACGTGGTCGGAGCGATACTCCTCGTCGTCGCTTCGCGACACCACTACGGGATCGGTTCAAAGAGTGTGTTGGGCATCGGCACCGGAGTGCTCGCGTATTCGCTGGGGATGCGCCACGCGTTCGACGCGGACCACATCGCCGCCATCGATAACACGACGCGCAAGTTCATGACCGAAGGCAAGCGGCCGATGTCGGTCGGTTTCTTCTTCTCACTCGGCCACTCGTCAGTGGTGGTCGCGCTGACCGTTCTGCTGGGCCTGGGTGCGCGGGCCCTCGGCAAACAAGTCGCCAATTCCAACTCTTCGTTGCATCACTATGGCGGGTTGGTGGGCACCATTGTCTCGGGAAGTTTCCTCTACCTGATTGCCACGCTCAACCTCATCATCTTGGTCGGCATCGTTCGTCTCTTCGTGCAGATGCGCCACGGTCAGTTCGACGACTCTGAGTTGGAGAAGCACTTGAACTCGCGCGGCTTCATGATGCGCTTCTTCGGTCCGATCGCGCGTTCGATTGACGCACCGTGGAAGATGTACCCACTCGGGATTCTGTTCGGGTTGGGATTCGATACCGCCACCGAGGTCGCTTTCCTCGTACTCGCGGGCACGTCAGTTGCCGCTGGTCTGCCGTTTTGGGCAATCTTGAGCCTGCCGATCCTCTTCGCGGCAGGAATGAGTCTGCTCGACACCATTGACGGCTCATTCATGAACTTCGCCTACGGATGGGCATTCTCCAAGCCCGTGAGGAAGGTCTATTACAACATTGCGATCACTGGGCTCAGCGTCTTCGTCGCGTTCTACATCGGTACCTTGGAGTTGATGCAGGTGCTGACCCAGCAACTCAACCTCCACGGCGGTCTGTGGAACTATGCGGCAAACTTCAACATCAACCGGGCCGGATTCACGATTGTGGGCATCTTCGTCGTCGTATGGGTTGGCGCACTGCTGTACTGGCGTTACGGAAAGGTCGAAGAGCGCTGGGAACGAGCGGCACTGAACGCCCAACGGGCGCGAGGCGAAGTGCCAGACCTCCATTCGGCGGGCATCACCCTCGGTGCGGTGCACCAGCCTTTCACGATTGACGAGCGCTAGTACTAGTCGAGTTCGTCGAGGAGCCTTCGCGTGACGACTTTGAGACAGAGGGTCTCGTCAGCCCCTTCAAAGATCGAGAGTACTCGTGCGTCGACGAAGTATCGACTTACTGGATACTCTTCGGCGTAGCCCATACCTCCGTGAATCTGCATCGCTTCTCTGGTCACCCACTCCGCTGCTCGGCACACGTACGCCTTGGCCATCGAAGCTTCCATCGCCCCGCCGCCGCGGCCCATCAAACGGGCGACCTCTAGTGAAAACTGTCGCGAACACTGGATGATCGCGGCCATCGTGCCGAGTTTCACCCGAGTGAGTTCGTATTCGAGAATCGCCTCGCCAAAGACAACTCGGTTGCGCGCGTATTCGAGCGCTGCGTCGTAGGCCGCCTGCATCACACCTACGGCGCGTGCCGCAGTCTGAATCCGCCCATTCTCGAAGCCTGCCATCTGGAAGTAGAAACCCTTGCCGATCCCCGCGTCGCCCCCGACGAGGCAGTCCTCAGGGACGAACCAATTGTCGAAACTCAGTTCATACGAGTGCATGCCGCGATAACCCAGGGTGTCGATTGGTCGTCCCTCCAGGCGTCCAGAGCCCGGACCGGCGAGTTCCTCCTGGTCAAAGCGGAAACCGTGACTCTCGCCCTGAGGCTTCTCGACGAGGAAGAGGGAGAGGCCGCGATGGGCCAGGGAGCGATCGGCGTCGGTGCGAGCGAGGAGCATGAGCACATCGGCTCGCGCGGCGAACGTGCACCAGGTCTTGGTACCGCTGATCAACCATCCGCCGTCGGTCTTAATCGCCATGGTGTTGATGCCCGCTACGTCACTGCCGAAATCGGGCTCGGTGACCGCGACGGCCACCAGGCTCTCGGCTGAGGCCAATCGCGGCAGCCAACATTGTTTCTGCTCTTCGGTCCCGCCCTTGATCAGGGCACGGGTCAAGATCTCGGGTCGCGTGATCAGTGAGCCACCGATGCCGAGGCCTCCCCACGAAAGCTCCTCGGTCGCCACGACCATTCCCAGGTACTCCGATTCCCCTCCCGTGGCGAAGCCTCCGAACTCCTCGGGGACCGAGAGTCCGAACCCTCCGAGTTCACTGAGCCCCGCGATGATGGATTCGGGAATGTCGCCATTGGCGCGGTGCACGTGCTCGGCGTGGGGACGCACCTTTTCAAGGGCGAATCTGTGGAACATGTCTGAGACCATCTCGAAGTCCGGCCCCAGATGCTTGGGACCGGGGGTCTCGGCCAGGCTCGCGAGGAATGCCGGTTCGCGTCGCTCCGCAACAAAGTTCGAGAAGGTGGCGAACCAACCAGGTTCAACTCCCCAGAGTTGCTCACGCCCGATGATCCTGGCGGCCAGGTCGGTCAGGGCCAGCGCGAGGAAGGCTTCGACCAGGTGGCGCTCCGCCTCACCACGCTCGGCGTAGCCGGTGCACGCGCGCGCCGTCGCAATCGCACTGGCGGCGTGAGCGATGTCGTAAGCGAAACTCTGGTTGGCGTCAATACCTCCCCGTGTTGCCAATCGTCGAGTTGCCTCGTCGATCACGGATTGGGCCCGTTCAATCAATTCGGCGTTGGTGGTGTGGTTCGTGGCTTCGGTAGCGGACATGCTTGAAATTTACTGGTTGGGAGCATTGGCCCCGTGCGCTCTAGGCTGGGCGGGTGAACGTAACCATGCTCCTCGCGGACTCTGCCCAGGTGGCTGACGGCAAGTTGTACATCCTGGGCGGTGGTTGGTCCGTCACCGGACCTGATCCGACGCCCTCAGCGGTCGCGATCAAGGTCGGGGTGGACTGGCACGAGTTCAACTCGAACCACCATTGGGAGCTGTTCCTCGAAGACGCCGACGGTCGTCCGGTGAGTTTCGACACTCCCGACGGCCCCCAAGTGATCGAGGTTCGAGGTGATTTCTCGGCGTCGGCCCCCGATGGTGTCCCGGTGGGCACTCCGGTCGACGTACCGATCGCGGTGAACTTTGGACCGATTCCGCTCCAGCCCGGCTCGCGATTCATCTGGCGAATGGTGATCGATGGTGAGTCGCTCGAAGGGGGAACGGTGGCGTTCACCACCCGACCGACGCCGCCGATCGCCGAAGAGTCCTGAACGAGCAACGAGCAATGAGCACGGGGGAGAAC